>Ga0256406_1002067_pt1 | contig 29835 bp, 25 predicted proteins | sample RumenRJG_03DNA_FD_185986 | JGI IMG/M metagenome (GOLD analysis project Ga0256406, IMG submission 185986) | Bovine rumen microbial communities from Lethbridge, Alberta, Canada - RJG_03 | ecosystem: Host-associated > Mammals > Digestive system > Stomach > Rumen | place: Canada: Alberta | collected... | reverse complement strand
CGCCTTCTTATAGCGGTCTTCCACTTCGAGAATCACCTGCCGGCATGCTCCACAGGGAGAAACGGGATTCGGCATCAGTCCGTTGGCATTGCGCGCAGCCAGAGCCAGCGTTACAATCGGCTGGTCTGGATAATTAGCTTGTGCCGCGAACACGGCTGTCCGCTCGGCGCACAGTCCGGAGGGGAAAGCGGCGTTCTCCTGATTGGCCCCGATAACGATTTCGCCGTTGGCCAGAAGAACGGCAGCGCCAACGGCAAAATGGCTGTAGCGTGAATAAGAATTATGAGTTGCCGCTATGGCTCTGTCCACCAGGTTGCGGTCGGATTCCGAGAGTTCCCCGGGGGTAACCTCTTTTATCACCACCTCTAATTTCAATTCCTTCATAGATTCAATGTTTAAGTTCAAAGGCTCCTATATCCGGCTTGTCATCGCGCCGCCATCCACGCCGGTCCGTGGGCAGCGATGAGACTGGATTAGCTCTGTCCACTGCCATGCTGACACTGTCGAGTCGAAAATCATAGTATTGCTTGTCAATATCGACGGTCACGAAATTCTTTTCACCCGTCCTGGTCGTATCCTTGACGTTCTCAAGGAGGGTTCGTTCAAAGTAAATGCTGTCTTTGGTTGTCACTTTGGGGGTACGCAGAATGCAGTCGGCAAAATGATAATTGAAGGTGCGGGTCGTATCAGCGTTCTCCCCCATGACCACGTCCTCGGCATACCCCGTTATGAGGGAGTTCCGACAACTGAGCTGCGACAACGGACTCACGGAATTGCTGAAGCGCAGGGCCGCGCCACGTTCAGAATCAAAGGGATAGAACTGCGCCAGGGTACAACCGTTGAGTTCGGCCTTTCCACCGTTGACAAGTAGGCAATCCCTCAGCGTGTTGGAAAGCTGGCAGTTGTTCAGCACAATGTCCGACGACAGAGCCCTCAATCCATATCCCTGGCAGTTGTGCACGGTGACAGCATCCAGCTGCAGTTTCTTCTTGTCCACATCCGACGAGTCGACCAATATCCCGTCGAAGGTGCTGTGAATATCGGTGTAGGAAAGATGGTTGTCATACGAGGATGTGTAAAACCTCAGTCCGTTCCACTGCCCGCTCATCCGGTCGTAAGGCAGATAGTCGAACATCCAGTCGAGGCGGTCGCCCCTGAGCGTCACCTCGTTGCCCGGCTCTCCCTCAGCTTTCAGAGAGCCCCTCACCTGGATACCGGCTCCCGCATGGAAATAGAGCGTCAATCCGGCAGCCAGCTTGAGTGTGGCCGCACTGTCCACGGTGATGCCGCCATAGACCACCACGGGCTGCTGCGAGCTTAGCGTCGTGTCGCGGCTCACGCGCAGGTTGTTCAGCCGCACGGCATCCCACGACCAGGCACTCAGATTCACGCGCTGCTCCCGGCCGCTCTCCAGGACGAAGACGAGATTGTCAAGATGCTCTTTGGGTGCAGCCGCATGGTTCTCCGGTGAGGTCACCTCTACGAACACCCGGATGCTGTCGCCGCGGCGTATCTCCACGTCCTGCGTCTGATAGCCCGTGCTTTGCCCCAGATAGGTGCCATCGACGTTGACCCGGAATCCCGACTGGTTGCCTCGCTCCAGTCTCACGCTCTGACACCGCAGACTCGATCCGGAACGATTGTAAACCCAAAACGACTTCGCGGGGGAGGGTACGTTGGAGAACGTGGTATCCATCTTCAGTGTGTCCACCGAGAAGCTGAGCAGCTTTCCCGGTGATGTGCTAAAATCGCTGTCGTCAGAGCATGCGGCCAACAGCAGCACAATAGTCAGTCCTATAAATGAGAATAAATACTTCATCATAGGAATAACGGAGATTACTTCGTTTTATTTTTCATGTACCACGGATGTACTACAAAATGATAGAGCAGCAGGGACAGAATGCTCAGCCCCAGAGCCCCCCAATAGCAGGAACGGGCCTCACCGTTCATCAGCAGTCCGAAGGCCATTCCCAGTGCCAGCCCCGACTCCCAGGAATGGAAATAGTTGCTCAACGCCGTCCCCCGCTCACAGTGTCCCCGCAGTTTCACGCTGAAGAGCAGCAGCCGGGCCCCGGTCAGTCCAATGCCCATCCCGATCATCACCGGCACGAACATCTGCCGGCCTCCGGCAGGACCCACCTGTAGCAGCAGCAATGAGGCTATAATCAGGATGAGGCCACTCGTCATCTCGCTCTTCAGGTTGGCATCGGCAAAGGCAAAGCGCTCAGCAAGCAGCGCTAGGAAGAATCCCAACATCATGAAGGAATAAAAGCGCATGCTCATCCCTGTTGAGAGCACCATGCCCACGGCCGTCATCACAAGGAATTCATTCAGAAATAGCCACAGCGCCTTGGGGAGCAGGAAGCGGTCGAGACTGAACATCGAGTCGCACTCCGAAGGGGTCTTGAAACTGAACTTTATCATTGCCAACAGCAGTGAGGCCGCAACTCCGAGGGTCAACGAGCAGTAGACCACATACCGGAAACCATAATTCTGCCATAGCATCAAGCCCAAGACCGGACCCAATGAGAGCGCGAACCGGCCGAACCACATGATGACATGGTTGGCCTCGGTGCGCTGAAACGACTCCGAGATGTCTATCGAGAGCGTTCCATAGAGCACCGTTTGCGAGAGCCCGAAGAAACAGCCCACAAGAAACGCTCCCGCGATGATGACACCATAACGGTCTGTAGGACTAATCTTTTCAAGGAAGGTGACTGCCACCACACAGACCATCAGAGCCATAAAAGCCGAGAGGCACACCTTCCCCCGACGGTAGCGCTCAACAAGATGAGAGCTGAACCCGCCCAGGACAAACAGCCCCACGGCATAAGCCAGATAGGGTAAGGCTGCTTTCGACAGCTCAAGATTCAGATAGTCGCACATCCATAGAGGAAGTATGGGAAGAAAGAGGTAGACCGCAGTCGTGATGAGCAGGTTGCTGAAAAGCAACTTCCAGAAATCCTTATGCCACAGTCGGATATGTACTGGTGTGTTTTGTGTGTCCATAAGTCGAACTACTGATGATTGCTCTCCCTCTCCTCACTCTTCAACATGGGAAGAAGGTCGAGGAAATTGTTCACCACCACAGTTGCCAGGGGAGCGATGTCGGCTGCGGCGTTCGTCGTTGCAAAGCCCACGGAGGTGATGTGAGCGGCCTGAAGCGATTTCAAGCCGTTGAAACTGTCCTCAATGCCGACGCTGTCCCCAGGCTCCACGCAAAGCAGCGACGCAGCCTGCAGATAACAGTCAGGAGCCGGCTTGCTCTTCATGAAGTCCTCACTCGTGAGGATGCGGTCGAAGAACGAAGGAAACTCCGGATGCTGCCGAAACACCTTCGACATCTTCTCCTTATTGCTGCTCGTGACAAGGGCAGTACGTAAATGCAGCTGTTTCAACTCATTGATGAAATCAGTGAAACCTTCGATGTAATTAAAGCGCATGGAAGCTTCGAACCGATTCACACGCTCCGTGATGGCATCCTGCGTGCGCTTGTAAGGAAAATACCGGTCGAAAATCTGATCGAGTGTCATCCCCTTGATACGAAGCCCTAACCCGGGATCATCGGGGAAGAAATCTTTGCAAAGACCCTTCCAGAACAGGGTGTACTGGCTCTCGGTGTCCAACACCACGCCGTCGAGGTCGAAAAGGACTGCTTTCTTTCCTGAAAAGACATTCTTCATACCTTGTTGCTGATTTTGATTGCAAAGTTAACAAAAAAGTCATTTACAGCCGAGTGGTTAGCGCTTTTTTATTAACTTTGCATCATCTTAAAGCACCACGATGGTAGAAATCTTGAATTATTTCCCCGCACTCACTCCGCTCCAGCAGAAGCAGCTGGAGGCGCTGGGGCCGCTCTACACCGAATGGAATGAGAAAATCAATGTCATCTCACGTCGCGACATCTGCTCGCTCTACGAGCACCATGTACTCCACTCCCTATCCATAGCCAAGGCTATAAGCTTCCCCACGGGCAGCCGGATTCTGGACTTTGGCACCGGAGGGGGCTTCCCGGGCATTCCTTTGGCCATCGCGCTGCCTGAATGCCGCTTCAAGCTCATCGACGCCACGGGAAAGAAGATTCGGGTGGCCGGAGAAGTGGCCCAGGCCATAGGACTCAAGAACGTTACGGCTGAGCACCTCAGGGGCGAAGAGGAGAAAGGACAATACGACTTCATCGTGAGCCGGGCCGTGATGCCTCTGGAGCGACTGGCTTCCATCGTAAAAAAGAACGCTCACAAAGGAAGCGCCCTGATATGCTTGAAGGGTGGCGACCTTGCTGAAGAGTTGCGCCCGTTCGGCTGCCGAGTCAGTGTGACGCCCGTGAGCAACTACTTCAAGGAAGAATGGTTCCGGGAGAAATACATCGTTGTGCTGACTCTTTAATCTTACATTTGACTATGACTGAATTCAAGCAACCGGCAGAAGGTGACCTGCATGCAGAACGCTTCGTATGCAACATGATAGAAGAGAATTGCTACGTCCTGAGCGACTCCACCTCAGAGTGCGTCATCATCGACTGCGGTGCCTTCTATCCCGAGGAACGCCGGGCCATCGTGGACTACATACGGGACAATAAGCTCACTCCACGTCACCTCATTGCCACCCATGGCCACATCGACCACAACTTCGGCAACAACACCATCTACGAACAGTTTGGATTGCAACCCGAGGTTCACGCCGACGACGGGGAACTCATCAGGAAGCTCCCCCAGCAGGCCGAGGCCATTGCCGGTGTGCGCCTCGACTACGACATGCCCCCAGTAGGGAAGTGGCTCGACAGCGCCGACACCATCACCTTCGGCACCCATCGGCTGCGCATCATCCCCACTCCGGGACACACCCCCGGAAGCGTCTTCTTCTATTGCGAGGAGGAGGGAGTGGCTTTCTCGGGCGATACGCTCTTCCGTGGCTCCATCGGCAGAACCGACTTGGAAGGCGGCTCAATGTTCCAAATCATACAGAGTCTGCGCACCATCTCCCAACTGCCCGACACCACCATCATCCTCCCCGGTCATGGCGAGAGCACCACAATGGGACAAGAACTGGACTCCAACCCCTATCTCGACCGATGAGCACCGCAAAGAGGGAAAAGATAATCCTCGGCATCGACCCCGGCACCAACCTCATGGGCTACGGCGTACTGAAAACCACCGGCAACAAGGCGCAGATGGTGGCCATGGGGGTCATCGACTTGCGAAAGATGCACGACCCCTACCTTCGTTTGGGCCGCATCTTCGAACGCGTGACGGGCATCATCGACGAATATCTCCCCGACGAAATGGCTATCGAGGCCCCCTTCTTCGGCAAGAACATCCAGTCGATGCTGAAACTGGGACGTGCCCAGGGCGTTGCCATAGCAGCAGCCATCCACCACGGTGTGCCCATCCACGAATATGCGCCCCTGAAAATCAAGATGGCCATCACCGGACAGGGCCAGGCCAGCAAGGAGCAGGTGGCCGGAATGTTGCAGCGGCTGCTGCACATCAGCCCCGAGGAGATGCCCCATTTCATGGATGCTACCGACGCTCTGGGAGCGGCCTACTGCCACTTCATGCAGATGGGCAAACCCGAAACCGACGCCCACTACCGCGGGTGGAAGGACTTCATCTTGAAAAACAAGGACAGGGCTCATGGGGGATTGCCCCAGCCATAGAGCAGCCCCTACCCCCACCGGCATCTCATTGCATCACACCAAACATAACATTATGCCAAAAACCTTTTCTCATCCTTTGCATGCCGCTGCCTTGCTCGCTGCACTCGCCGTCAGTCAGATTCCGGCGGCATTGAACGCACAAATCACTTATGTTGACTCTATTGAAGTGAGCGAGGCCGACATGGGCGTGGAGCGGGTAGCCACCAACTTCCTTCCTCCCTACATAGCCATGGCTGCCAACGACAACGAGACCCGGTGGGTGCAAATCGACCTGGGCCGCAGCATCGACATCGAAGCGATCAAAATCCTCCCTCCATCACAAGTATGGGGCCAGGCATCCTTCGGCTTCCCCACCCGGTTCAGCATCAGCGTCTCCGATGATGCCGACTTCAAGACCTATAAGATGTACGAGGATCAGTCGGGCATCGACGAATTTCCCGACCCACATCATAGAGTGCTCACCTTCTCGGGCGTCAGAGTCAAAGGCCGCTACGTGCGCTTCACGGCTACTCACCTCCGTATGCAGCGCCTCGTACTGACGCGCATACTGGTGTTCTCCGGCGGCAAGGACGTCGCAGAAGGCTGCAAGGTGACCGACTCCAATCCTTCACCGGCCTATGACCCCAACCGACTGACACGCCCGCTGAGGCCCGACGGCGAGTATGTGGTCACCGACAACCCCGGCAACGTCATCCCCGCCAATCAGTGGCATCCCGCCGTCATCAAAGCCAGGGTTCCCATGAGCGGAGTCACCCTCAAAGGAGGCCTCTTCGAGCGAGTCATGGACAACAACGTCGGCTACCTCCTCCACTCCTTCACCTACGAGGAGATAGTGCGCAACTTCAAGCTCAAAGCCGGACTGTCCGTGGCTCCCTTCAATCCGAAGTTCGACTTCATGTGGCTCCGCCAGCTGCCCGGCTCCTCGGCAGGCCGCTTCCTGATGGGCGCCGGCAACACCCTGCGGTGGAAGTCGGTACCCGCATTGCGCGATGAGATGAATGCCATCGTCAATCTCATTGACAGTTGCAAGGGGCCCGACGGCTATCTCCTGGCCTTCCCGAAGCACCTGATGTTCGAGGGCGAGCGGGGGGCCTACTGCCGCTCTTGGGTCACACAGGGGCTCATAGAGGCTGGCTATGGGGGCAACCGCAAAGCCTTCTCACTGCTCAAGGACTTCAGCAGGTGGTTCAACCACTCGCCGTTTCTTCCCGAGATGCTTAAGCGCTGTAAGCAAGGCATCCAGGGCATGGTGCCCCTAACGCTCACCTTTTTCACCCCCGTGGGCACTCCCGACGACATCTACACCGCCCAGCGCTACTTCCAACTGAACCACTGGATGCAGGATTTGGCCGCACACCGGCCTGAAGCCATCTACCAATTCCCCTACGATCGCCCCCACAACTATCTGGTCACGGCTTTGGAACCCTATATGGACCTCTACATGGCCACGGGCGACAAACGCTATTTGGATGCTGCCCAGGGGGGCTACAACCTGTTCCGCGACAACTGGGAGCACATCGGCGGCTCACTGGCCATTGAAGAAGGTGAGTTTGTCTACGAGCCTAAGTCCTACTGGCTCACCAAGTCCACCGGCGAACTCTGCGGCAATGCTTTTTGGGTGCGGCTCAGCGAGCGCTTCCACAAACTCTTCCCCGACGAAGAGAAGTATGTAGCCGAGATGGAGAAGTCGATTTACAATGTCATCATCCCCAACCAGAACGGCAGTCAGGGCATCCGCTACTTTGCCCATCTCACGGGCCACAAGATGAAAGCTGAAATGATGAACACCTGCTGTGAGGGCCAGGGCACCCGCATCTTCGGGTCGCTCCCCGAGTATATCTACAATGTGAGCGACGACGGCCTGTGGGTCAACCTCTTCGCCTCCTCGGTCATCAACTGCAAGGTGGGCAACTACCGGCAGTCGATAGCCATGCAGACGGATTATCCCTATGCTACGGGCGTTGTGCTCCGCGTGCTGACCAATGAGGCTCCACAGCCCACAGCACTTCATGTGCGCATGCCCTACTGGGCCTCAAGCGAAGTCGAGGTGAGGGTCAATGGCAAGCCCTACGCCAAAGGTAAGCCCGGAACCTTCCTCACTTTGAAGCGTCTCTGGAAGAAGGGCGACAAGGTGAGCTTCGTGCTGCCCGCAACGCTCACGGCCACAAAGTACACGGGGGTCGAGCCTGGCTTTGGCAACAACCACTACGGACTGATGTATGCGGGAATAATGCTCGCTGCCGTCAATCATAGTGGCAAAGAAGAATTCCAACTCAAGGTTCCGGCCAGCAACCCGGCCTCGGCACTTGTTCCCGTCAAGGGACGCCCCCTGCACTACCGCATTGAGGGAAACAACGACATTGAACTGATGCCCTATTTCGAAGTCAACGACGAAGCCTTCACCTGCTTCCCGGCTTTGACCGAATAAGGCCGGCAACAATCCCTCCCGCTCTTTGGGCCAATGCCCTGCAACCCACAAGTCCATAGGCGCACAAATGCGGGAAACGAGAAAGCCCCCAAGCCATCTCCAATGCGGAGATTGACTTGGGGGCTCACTCCTTTAACCAGCTTCTACCCTATTCCTCGCCCTGATGCTGCGGGCGGAGCAGGTCGTTGACAGTCTTCACCGGATTGAAAGTCGTCAGAGGCACCTCAACGAATACGGTGTTCCAATCGCTCATGGCCCCATTCCAGAGTCCGGGCAACTCCAGCGCCTTCAGCTCGCGTCCGTTCTTGCTCTTGTTGCTGATGAAGCCCGTGGAGCGGTCGACATAGTCGGGCAGATGGAAGTGACGACCCTTATAGTCCTTGGTGGCACAGACGAGGTCGACGGGATTGAAGTGGGTGCCCTCGCGGAACATGCGGACATAGTCCTCGTTCTGCTGGTCAATTTGGCTCGACTCCAGTATCTGCGGACTCACCGTGCCGTCGGCATTATAAGCCAGGAAAGGACCACCACCGGGTTCACCCACATTGCGCACCACACCGCACACCCGCATGGGTCGGTTGAGTTTGCGCTTCAGATAAATCACGAGTTCGGCATCCTCCATATGCTTGATGTCGGCACACCGGCAGCAGAGGTCGCGCTGCACAAAGTGTATGATTTCCTCAATGCGCTCGTGATTGTAGTTGCCTTCCTCAAGCTGCCTGAGGTAGCTGAAAGCCCGCTGCTGCATCTTCACCAGCACCCCGGCCAGCACCTGCTTATAATGCACCGTATCGGCTTTGAGATGATCGGGCACTACATTATCAATGTTCTTCACAAAGACGATGTCGGCATCGATATCGTTCAGATTCTCTATCAATGCGCCATGACCGCCCGGTCGGAAAAGCAAGCTGCCATCATCGGTGCGGAACGGCGTGTTGTCGGGATTGGCAGCCAGCGTGTCGGTGCTGGGCTTCTGCACCGAGAAGCCAACGTGGAACTTCACGCCGAACTTCTGTTCGTAGTAAGACCGCTTCTCCTCGAGCTTTTGGCGGACCAGGGGCAGATGGTCGGCTGAGACCGTGAAATGCACGTGTGCCTCGTCACCGCTTCTGGCATAGAGCGCAGCCTCCGCAAGATGTTCCTCCATGGGAGTTCGGGGGCCTCCGGGATAAGCGTGGAAGAGCAGAAGTCCTTTGGGCAGCTGGCCGTAGTTGAGACCGTCGTTCTCCAGCATGTTGGCCACCACCGCCTTATACTGCCCGTCAGCAATCAGCTCGTCAATGCTCTTTCCCGTATTCTCGCGGCACTTGTCATTGAGCGTGGGCGCGAAAGCAAAGCGGTGGATGCCTGAGAAAAACTGCTTTTCAAAGTCGGTCGTCGGCACCTCATAGGAAGCACTAAGGAAGGCGAACATGTTCTTGAACATGCGGCTTGCTGCACCTGATGCCGGCACAAACTTCACCACTTTATGGTCCCCGGCCACATACTCTTGCCACGCTTTCACATCATCGTCGGCCTGCTCTGCGGTAGGTGCTATGATGCCTCTGCCCACTGCTGCCGGAGCCTCAATGCGAAGGAATGGAAAACCATTGCGGATTTCATCCAGTTGATGTTCTGCCTGCTCCACCGTAATACCCTTTGCGGCAAGCTGTTTTAAGTCATTGTCTGTAAACATAGAGATTGATTAAGAACGAAGCCTCACACTCCTCTACCCGCCTTCAGGCAGCCCCATGCAAGCCTCTGTTAAAAGTTGGATTACAAAGGCAAAGATAGCGATTATTTCTGATATGGATGTCTGTTTTACCGAAAATATTCTCTCGGTTACATCGGCAGCAGCCGAAAACCTACAGCCCGAAGACGCAAGAATGCCGACCGTCCGCATGTGGACAGCCGGCATCCTGTTGTTTGTTTGGAATAAGTGTTTGTGTGTGATGGGTTATGCCTCGGCCTTCTTGGTCTTTTCAGCATAAGCCTCTGGAGTGAGGACTGAAACCGTGCTCTTGTCGCGCGCACCCTTGTGGAAATACACCACGCCATCAGTGAGGGCATAGAGTGTATCATCCTTGCCCTGGCCTACATTCTGGCCGGGGAAATGCTTGTTGCCGCGCTGACGCACGATGATATTGCCGGCAGCAATCTGCTGACCGCCCCAAATCTTCACGCCTAATCTCTGGGAAGCTGACTCGCGTCCGTTCTTGGAACTTCCAACACCTTTCTTATGTGCCATTTCTGATTCCTCCTACAAATTTAAGCGATTACTTGTTTTACCTCAACCTCTGTGAAGTGGGTGCGATGGCCCTGCTTCTTGCGGTAGTCCTTGCGACGCTTCATCTTGAAGACGATGACCTTGTCGCCCTTTACCAAGGGGTTGACAACCTCTACTACTACTTTGGCGCCCTCTACGGTAGGAGCACCCACAGTCACTGCACCGTTGTTGTCGACGAGCAGCACCCTGTCAAACTCAACAGTCTTGCCGGCTTCTGCATCCTGCATGTGGTTGACGAAGAGCTTCTTGCCTTCCTCAGCCTTGAACTGCTGACCGTTAATTTCTACAATTGCGTACATTATATTATTTGTAAAAACGGGTTTCTCCGCGAGGCGTCGGCACACGCTGCCGCGCTTATTCAAGCCTCAACGGACTAAATCAGATGCAAAAGTACGCAATTTCTCTGAGGTGTAAGCGCTACGCCCAATGAATCGTTCAACATTTAGGACATATTAACAGTGAGGACCGCTCTCTGCTTGTCCGCCTCTACCCCGTGGCCTCGTAATAACGAAGTACAGCTCACAAGTATTTATACACTAAAACTTTCATCTTATGCACTCCAAACATCTACCCTCGAACACCGAAAGGAGCAAATCCAGCTCTTAAGTCACACGTTGTCAACTGCTTAGCATATCGTTTTAATCGCCCAAGGGTGCCGGGCCCTCTGACCCCTGGGCGACAGGGCCTCTCACCCCGGGGTCAGAGGGCCTCTCACCCCTGGGCGATTAAACCTGTGACCCCTGGGCGATTAAAAAGATGAATAATAATGTCAAAAGCGACGTCCCCCAGGTGGCAACGAGGCCGGACCTTGGACATGACAAAACCAAGGTAATGATGAGTGCTACTTTTGCCCTCTACTTCAGCTGGCGCAAGGTGTAAACCATGATGGGCACCGTGAGCAGGAACGACAGCGAATCGCTCACAGCCTGGCACATCTCCACACCCTGCAAGGCAAACAGTCGGGGCAACACGATGATGAGCGGAATGAAGAACAGACCATTGCGCGCGGCTGCCAGCAGATTGGCACGCCACGGCATGCGGCAGGTCTGAGTGAGCATGTTGCTCGCCACAATGGCCGCATTGAGCGGGAGGCTCACCAGCTGCCAGCGCAAGGCCACCGTGCCGATAGCCACAACCTGGTCGTCGTCGCGGAAGACCCTTATCAGGTCGTTGCTCATCAGCCAGCCGCCGAGCGCACAGCAGAGCAGGAAAGCGGTACCAATGACCACGGTGAACTTATAGGCCTCCTTCAGACGGGCATTGAGCCCGGCCCCCAAGCAGAAACCGCACACGGGCTGAAAGCCTTGTCCCAAACCAATCACAAAGGCCATGATAATCATCGTAATCCGATTGACTATCGACATGGCAGCAATAGCCTCATCACCATAATTGGCCGAGATGTTGTTGAGCAGCATCACCGATACGCACATCAACCCCTGACGGCAGAGCGAGGGACTGCCACCGTAGAAGATTTCCTTGGCCGCGCTCCACGACGGCGAGAAGTTGCGCCACTTAATGCCAATGTTCTCGCCGCGGGTAGTCATCACGAAGAGGATGACAGCACTCACCACCTGACCGATGACGGTGGCCAGCGCTGCCCCACGCACTCCCATACCAAAGACGAAGATGAAGAGTGGGTCGAGTCCCACATTGAGCAGAGCTCCCGTCACAATGCCCACCATAGCGTAGAGCGCATTTCCCTGAAGGCGCAGCTGATTGTTGAGTGTCAGCGAGGAGGTGAAAAACGGTGCCCCAAGGAGCACGATGCCAAGATACTGCTCGGTGTAAGGCAGAATGGTGGGCGTGGAACCCAGGACAAGAGCCAGCGGACGAAGGAACAGCTGACCCAAGATGAGAATGAGAAGACCGCAGCCGAAAGAGAAGAAGAAACCGGTGGCAGCCATCTTCTCGGCACTCGAACGTCGTTTGGCACCCAACTCACGCGAGATGAAGTTGCCCGAGCCGTGGCCAAAGAAGAAGCCGACAGCCTGGATGAAGAACATCAGGGAGAAAACGATGCCGATAGCGGCCGTCGACTGGGTGTCAATCTGACCGACAAAGAAGGTATCGGCCATGTTGTAGAGTCCCGTGACCAGCATACTGATGATGGTGGGCACAGCCATGGTGAGCACCACCCGGTGGACCGGGGCCGAGGTTAAATACGTGTAATTGTCAACTCCCTTATGCATCTTGAAAACAATCTTTTGAATTTTGCAATGTTGGTCCTGCCTCTCGGCAGCTCAAAGTGGCTCAGAGGAAGAACTTGCGATATTCGCCCTCAAAATTGGGCGTAAACACGCCACGGCCCAGCTCGGCGGCTATCTCATCGACAGTCCAGAAGCGTCCGTCGGCGAGCTCCTCCCGGTTGGGATGCACCGGGTCATCGAAGACTGTGGTGTGCACATGCACGAGTTCCCGCTCACGGTCGGAGGCAAACACATAGCGACCGATAAAGCGGGGCTCGTAGCCACTGATGCCTAACTCCTCTTCCACCTCACGGCGGAGGGCCTGTTCAATGGTCTCGCCGAAGGCTACGTGGCCGCCGCAGGCCGTGTCCCACTTTCCGGGTTGGATATCCTTCCAATCAGGGCGCCGCTGAAGATAGAGCCGTCCCTTGGAATCGAAAAGGTGCAGATGTACCACCGGATGAAGTATCATGCTGTCACCATGGGCCTCGCCACGCGTGATGCTGCCCAACACATGCCCCTCCTCGTCTACCCTGGGGAGAAGCTCTTGCTCATTGTCTGTCATATCAGAGTCTTACGGTTTCTAAGAAGCATCCGGGGAACTGACCGTCGAGACAGGGCTCCTGCCCGAAGATGCCGTAGAAGGCACTGCCACTGCCTGTCATCGACGCATAGAGTGCCCCCGCATTGTAGAGCCGCTCCTTGATGGCAGCCAGCTCAGGGTGCTGGGCGAAAGCAGGCTCCTCGAAATCGTTCACCAGTCGGCCACGCCAGGTTGCAATAGGCTCTCTCACAATGTCGCGACAACACTCAGCAGGCTGTTTTGGCACTATTTGCGCGTAAGCGGCTTTAGTAGAGATAGCCACGGGCGGCTTCACCACCGCGACCCAGTAGCCCACAAGATTGCCTTGGGGCGTGTCGGCCGGCATGAGGTGAGTGCCTATGCCGTCGGCATAGGAGGGCTCGGCAGAGATGAAGAAAGGACAGTCGGCACCCAAGCGTGCGGCGTAGCGCTCCATCTCGCTATTACCCAGGTTCAGACGATAGCGCTCGTCGAGAAGCCGAATCATGAAAGCTCCGTCGCTGGAGCCGCCGCCGAGTCCGGCCTGCGAGGGTATGTGCTTATGCAGATGGGCATGCACCCGGGGGATATCGTAGTCGGCAGCAATGAGATGGTAGGCTCTCACCACTAAGTTGTCGGCCTCATCGCCTTCGACAGTTGCCCCCGTCACCTTAATATCACAGGGCACCTCCGAGGGAAAGTCCTCACTCATCGTCCTGATTTCAAGAGCATCCTGAATGGGAATAGGATAGAACACTGTTTCCAGATTGTGGTAGCCGTCATCGCGGACGCCCACAATGTTGAGTCCCAAATTAATTTTCGCACAAGGAAAGGCTATCATAATGGAATCTGTAGAATAAAAAGACAGCTGCCCAAAAGAAGAGCGCAGCAACAAGTAAAACAAAACCGAGGCCTGCGGCAGACGGGACCTCTACTGCCCCACCCCTGCCGCGCGCCTCGGAGACGGATATTAATCCTTGTTATTGCATTTCACCTTTTCCACATAAGCATCGATGACTGCAACGGCAGTGACATTAACCACGTCGCGCACCGAGGCTTCGAAGTCGGTGAAGTGAATCGGCTTGTTAAGCCCCATCTGGATAGGACCAATGATTTCCACATCAGGGCTCAGTGCCTGCAGCATCTTATAGCTGCCGTTGGCCGAACTCATATTGGGGAAGACGAGTGTATTGACATTCTTGCCCTTCAGACGGGTAAAGGGGTACTTCTCATCGCGAAGGCTCTTGTCGAGTGCGAAGTTCACCTGCATCTCTCCGTCGATAGCCAAATCGGGATAGTCGTTCTGCATTCTCTCCACGGCAGCATGCACCTTCACCGGGCTGCCCACCTCGTCGGTGCCGAAGTTCGAGTAACTAATCATAGCTATCACCGGCTCATCGTTGAAGAATCTGACCGAATGGGCCGAAAGTTTTGCGATGTCGTAGAGCACATTTTCATCGGGGTGACGGTTGATGAGCGTATCGGCGATGTAGAACACGCCCTTCTTGGTGTTGAGGATATGCATGGTGCCGAAGGTCTTATACTCCGGACGGATGCCGATAACCTCCTTGGCCACCTTGATGGTGTTGCTGTATTTGGTATACAGACCCGTGATGAAAGCATCGGCGTCGCCCTGCTCCACCATGGACATACCGAAGTAGTTACGCTCGTACATCTTGTCGTAAGCCTCCTCGAAGGTGTAGCCCTGACGGGCGCGCTTCTCGGCCAGATGCTTGGCGTAAGTGGCACGGCGTCCCTGCTCCTTGTCAGCGCGCATGTCGACAATCTCGACACCCGTGAGATCGAGTTTCAGGCGCGAAGCCAGACGGTTCAGACGGTCGGGGTTGCCGAGCAAGATTGGATAGCAGATGCCCTCCTGACGAGCCTGGACAGCAGCCTTCATCATTGTAGGATGTCCACCCTCGGCAAAGACGACACGCTGCGGATGCATGGCTGCCGTGGCATGGAGGGTGCGCGTGAGCTTCGTCTCCTGGCCAATCATCTGCATGAGGCGCTCCTTGTAAGCTTCCCAGTCGGTGATGGGCGTACGGGCAACTCCACTCTCCATAGCGGCCTTGGCCACTGCCGCACTGACCTCAGTGATAAGGCGCGGGTCGACAGGTTTCGGTATGAAGTACTTGGGGCCGAACTGAAGGTCGTTCACATGATAGACCTCGTTCACTATATCGGGTACCGGCTGCTTGGCCAAATCTGCAATGGCATGAACGGCTGCCAGCTTCATCTCCTCGTTGATGGCCCTGGCATGAACATCCAAAGCACCACGGAAAATATAGGGGAAACCAATGACATTATTAATCTGATTGGGATAGTCGCTACGGCCTGTGGAAATGAGCACGTCGGGGCGGCTGGCCATGGCATCCTCATAACTGATTTCGGGCACGGGGTTGGCCAAAGCGAACACAATGGGCTTGTCGGCCATCGAGCGCACCATATCCTGCGTGAGCACGTTGCCTTTAGACAGTCCCACGAAGACATCAGCTCCCTGGATAGCCTCGGCAAGCGTATGGACGTCGCGGCGGTCGGTGGCAAAGAGCTTCTTCTGAGGCGTGAGATTAGGACGGTCGGAGGTGATGACACCCTTGGAATCCAGCATTACAATGTTCTCCTTCTTGGCGCCAATGGCCACATAGAGCTTCGTGCAGGAGATGGCTGCGGCACCGGCTCCGTTGACCACTATCTTCACTTTGCTGATGTCCTTGCCGGCCACTTCAAGGGCGTTCTCCAGGCCGGCAGCCGAAATAATGGCCGTGCCATGCTGGTCGTCATGCATCACGGGGATGTCGAGGGTCTTCTTCAGGCGCTCCTCTATGTAGAAACACTCCGGGGCCTTGATATCCTCCAGATTGATACCTCCGAAGGTGGGGGCGATACGCTCGACTGCCTCGCAGAACTTCTCGGGGTCCTTCTCGTTGACCTCAATATCGAATACATCGATTCCGCCGTAGATTTTGAAAAGCAGTCCCTTGCCTTCCATCACCGGCTTGCCGCTCATGGCGCCGATGTCACCCAAGCCTAACACAGCTGTGCCATTGGAAATGACAGCCACGAGATTGCCCTTGTCGGTGTATTTGTACACGTCGTCGGGATTCTTCTGTATCTCCAAGCAAGGATATGCCACGCCCGGAGAGTATGCCAAGCTTAGGTCGGTTTGTGTCCGATAAGGCTTGGTGGGCTTTACTTCAATTTTGCCGGGCCGCCCGTTATGATGGTAGGCGAGAGCAGCTTCCTTTGTTATCTTTACCATAGTAAGAATGTGTATTTAGTTCCTTATATTGCGCCGAGGGGTTCAATAGCCCTCGAATCACAGGCAAAGTTAATAAAAAACCAAGGAAAGAGAGGGCGTTTCCTTGACTTTTTTGTATCTTTGTCCCAAATTTAAAAGGATTTCACATGTCAAGGTCAATGTCATCGGAGGCCTACAGAGCCTCGCTTAAAGGCAAAGTCATCCACGTTGCGATGTCCGAGTTTTTAAGGCATGGAGTATCGGCAGTAAAGATGGATGACATCGCGGCTGCGCTCTCGATATCCAAGCGCACACTTTATGAGATATTCGCCAATAAGGAGGATCTTCTCTTGGCTGGAATGAAGGCATACATGGCCAAGAATACCGCCAAACGTGACAAGGCGATCAATGAAGGGTACAATGTGATAGAGCAATTCCAGTTGTTCTACCAGTCGGAAATAGAGATGATGTCGAAGGTGAATCCTGTCTTTTTCTCCGACATGGCCAAGTACCCCAAGGTGATGGCATTCCGCAACCAAGTGCATGATGAGACCCGACAGAACGGTTACAACTACTTTAGGCGGGGCATCGAGGAAGGCCTCTTCCGTAAGGATGTTGACCATATGATAGTGATGCAGTTCTCGCAGGCTATACTGGATTATTTCATCTTGCACGAAGTGTACAAACGGGTATCGGTAGAGACGATATTCCAGAATGTGGTATTGGTAATCCTGCGTGGCCTATGTACGGAAAAAGGGGCGAGGCTGCTCGACGAAAAGGTGTGAGCCCGTGGCCGCAGCCTCAAAGAGCATCCCAGCCGTCAGATTCTGGACACCTGCTTCACGCCCTTCACCATTTTCAGCTTCTTGATGAGCGACTTCAGTCTTGAGATGTCGTCCACCATGACACTCAGATTGCCACTGAAGAGGCCGTCGTGGGAATCAATGTTGATGGAGCGCATCACTATCTTCTCTTCCTTGGAGATGATGCTTGTGATATTGTTGACCACCCCTATATCGTCGGTACCAATAACGCGCAAGGTGATGACATACTGCGAATTACCCTTCCCACTCCAGCGTGCTTTCACAATGCGGTAGCCGAAGCGCTTACGCAATTCAGCAGCATTGGGGCAGTCGGCTCTATGAATCTTGATGCCTCCGCTCACGGTGACGAAACCAAAAATCTTGTCACCATAGATGGGGTGACAACACTTGGCAAGTGTGTAATCCAGTCCCTTAAGATCGCGGTCAATCACCAACTCATCTTCGTTAGGCTGTTCCTTGTCCTGGCTGTCGAAGAGATATTCACCGGCACTCTGCACCGGCTTTTGTGCATTGAGCTCGTGGTTCCGGAGGTCGACATACTCATCGATGACGGTATTGGCATCAAGCTTCTCATCGGCCAGTGCCTTATAGAAGTCGCTGGCCTCCTTGAATCCCAACTTCTTAACCAAATGGCTCATCGTGCCCTCATCCATTTCCACCTTACGGTTCTTGAGTCGTCGCTCTATCATCTCCTTGGCATAGAGCCCATCCTTCACCTGCGTTTCCTTAAGTGCAAGTCTCACCTTGGAGCGTGCTCTGCTGGTCTTCACGATGTTGAGCCAGTTGGGATTAGGCTTCTGGCTACTCTGCGTGAGTATCTCCACCGTGTCGCCGGACTTGAGCTCCTCTCTGATACTCACATTCTTGCCATTGATGCGGGCGCCAACACAGGTGTTACCCACATTGGAATGGATGGTATAGGCAAAGTCAAGCACGGTGGCTCCCTTGGGGAACTTTTTGATTTCGCCTTTCGGCGTGAACACGTAAACCTCATCTTCATAAAGGTCCATCTTGAACTGGTCCATCACCTGAAGGTCATCACCAGCCTCGAGGGCACTTCGGATGTTAGCAAGCCAGTCGTCGAGTCCGCCCTCGCTCTTAATGCCTTTATAGCGCCAGTGGGCCGCGAGTCCGTGCTCGGCAATCTCATCCATACGCTCAGTGCGAATCTGCACCTCCACCCACTTGCTCTCGGGACCGAGCACGGTGATATGCAAACTCTCGTAACCATTCGACTTGGGCACGCTCAGCCAGTCGCGCAGTCGCTTGGGGTTCGGCTGATACATGTCGGTGATGATGGAATAAACCTGCCAGCACTGCATCTTCTCCTTGTCCCGGGGAGAATCCAGGATGATGCGGATAGCAAAAAGGTCGTAGATACCTTCGAATCCGCATTTCTGCTTCTTCATCTTCTGCCAGATGGAGTGAATGCTCTTCGTGCGTCCTTTGATGTGGAATTTCAGGCCTGCAGCCTCCAGCCGCTCTTTCACAGGTCCGATGAAGCGGTCGATATAGGCATCACGCGACCGCTTCGTGGCATTGAGCTTCTCCTTAATCAGGTAGTAGGCGTCGTGCTCGAGATATTTCAGGCTGAGATCCTCGAGTTCGCTCTTCAGCTGGTAGAGTCCAAGCTTGTGGGCCAGTGGGGCATAGAGGTAACTGGCTTCCTCGCTCACCTCATGGCGTGCCTCCTCATTAGGTGTGTCCCGAATTTGGCGCATCAGATTAACACGGTCGGCTATCATAATGAGAATCACGCGCATATCTTCGGCGAATGTGAGAAGAAGATTGCGGAAATTCTCACTCTCAATAACAGGATTCTTCTTATAGAGATTGTGAATCCTCACCAGTCCATCGACGATATGTTCCACATTCGAACCGAACAGCTGGCCTAAATTCTCAGTCGCAGCATAACCTCCGGCCACACACGAATAAAGCAATGTGGCGAGTACACCATCACGACGCAAACCTATCTCCTTGACAGTGATGACAGCGGTTTGCAAAGCCGTGAGAACAGGGTTCAAGCCAAAGACATCACGTTGTATCTTATCAGCATTGATGGCATCAGTTATCATCCGACGCACCTGCTTCTCGTCGTCAGGCTTAAGATTCTCGCCGACAGCCTGCTTCAGTTCCGACATCAGAGCGACGCTCCTACGTATCTCTTCGGGGGTGAATGTAAGCTTTTCTTCCATACCTATATATATTATAAGGGAACTGCACGAGAGTTCCACCGTCGAGGCGGCAGGATGACGGCGACCCGCCTCCAAGACATTGCAAAAATAGACAAAATAATTGAGCAGGCCAACATTTTGGATGTAAAAACCTTTAACGGCAAACAATCGGCATTTCAGCTACCAGCGGAAGTGACAATAACAGCAAATGAAGGTATGATGAAACGACGGCAGAACACCTCTTCGGGAAGCGGTAACTACAGCTGGATGAGCATGATTTAATCTAAAGCACAGAACAAACATTGAACAACAAGCAACTGACTATCAGACTAATATTAGAGATTGATTACAGACACATCTCGACGCCTAAAAAGCTAATATTCATCAAGTATGGGCTACATTGCCTTTGGTGGAAGAAACCGCTATGCGCAATTGCAGCAGGAGACGATAGAGACCGAAAACAGCTAAAGGACAACGTCCGAACACCCTGAAAGAAGCCACAAATATCGTTGTATTAAGGGCGCTCAAGAGTCAGGAAAGCAATTTTAGGCTATGAAATTGCACGCGGTATCGATTATTTTTCGTAATTTTGCCTCAGAATCATCATACAAAGTAAAATAACGATATGCTTACATTAAAGCTCATCAGTGAAGAGACTGAACGTGTAGTGAAAGGCCTTGAAAAGAAGCACTTCAACGGTGCCCGTGAGGCCGTGGAAAAGGTGTTGGAATACGATAAGCTCCGCCGTGAGGCTCAGCAGAAACTCGACACCAACAAGCAGCAGCAAAAGCAACTCTCCAATCAGATCGGAGGTCTTATGAAGGAAGGCAAAAAGGAAGAGGCCGCCCAGACCAAAGAAAAAGTGGCCGAACTGAAGTCTGCAGACAAAGCATTGCAGGAAATCATGGAGAAGGCACAGGCCGACATGACCTCCGTGCTGCTCACCATGCCCAATATCCCCAACGACAAAGTGCCCGAGGGTAAAGATGCCTCCGACAATGTGGTGGTGAAAGAAGGCGGTGTGAAGCCAGAGCTGCCAGAAGGAGCCCTCTGCCATTGGGATATTCTCAAGAAGTACAATCTCGTTGATTTCGACCTTGGTGTGAAGATAACCGGAGCCGGATTCCCCGTCTACATTGGCAAGATGGCCCGCTTCCAGCGTGCTCTCGAAGCCTTCTTCCTCGATGAGGCCCGAAAGGCTGGCTATCTTGAGATCCAGCCACCTTATGTAGTCAACCAGGCATCCGGCTTGGGCACGGGCCAGCTTCCCGACAAGGAAGGCCAGATGTATCACTGCAATCTGGACGACCTCTATCTGATACCAACTGCCGAGGTGCCTGTGACCAACATCTTCCGCGATGAGATTATCGACGAAAAAGATCTGCCCATCAAGCGTTGCGCCTACTCAGCCTGCTTCCGCCGCGAGGCTGGAAGCTACGGAAAGGACGTACGCGGACTCAACCGTCTGCATCAGTTCGACAAGGTGGAGATTGTGCGCATCGACACCCCAGAGCACTCCTACGTATCGTATCAGGAGATGCTTAACCACGTAGAGGGTCTGCTTCAGAAACTGGAGCTTCCTTACCACATACTGCTGCTCTGCGGGGGCGACATGAGCTTCACTTCTTCCATCTGCTATGACTTTGAGACGTGGAGCGCAGCCCAGAAGCGCTGGCTCGAAGTGTCGTCGGTATCGAACTTCGAAAGCTACCAGGCCAACCGTCTGCACTGCAGATTCCGCCATGCTGACAGCAAAAAGATAGAACTCTGCCACACTCTCAACGGCTCAGCCCTGGCGCTGCCCCGCATTGTGGCCTCCATCCTCGAAGACAACCAGACGCCCGACGGCGTGCGTGTGCCTAAGGTGCTGGTGCCCTACTGTGGCTTCGAGATGATTGACGACAAGAACTTCGAATAGCAGTCGCTGCCCACCGGGCAGTCGATTCATTACATTTCCGCCTGCACCGGCCGCAGGCCCCGAGCGAGCCGCAGTGCAGGCGGAATAATTTTCATACAGACAGCTTGTCCCATGGATGAGAACTGGCGTCAACACTAAAATCAGAATGCATGAAGCAGAAAGGTTACATGATTCCCCTGACCGTCATCGGGGTATTCTTCTTTTCACTGGGTTTCGCACTGGGCATCAACTCATTTCTCATGCCCGTTCTGCGAACATCCATGCACATGTCTGCAGCTGCATCGAGTCTTTTGCTCGCAGCAACCTTCATCCCCTTCTTGCTGTTCGGTATTCCCGCGACTTCGTGCATCCGCCGTATCGGCTACCGCAAGACCATGGCTCTGTCGTTTGCCATATTTGCAGTGGCCTTCGGGATGTTTATCGTGGCTGCCCGATGGCAGTCGCTTACGTGGTTCCTCATTGCCAGTTTTGTGAGCGGTGCGGCCAACACGGTGCTTCAGGCTTCCGTCAACCCCTATGTAACCATTCTCGGACCGCTGGAATCAGCGGCCCGCCGCATATCGTGCATGGGCATCTGCAATAAACTTGCCTGGCCAGCCACTACCCTTTTCATCACCTTGGTCATTGGGAAGGGCATCAACGAGACATCGCTTTCCGACCTCTACCTGCCCTTTGCCATCATCATCGGCATCTTCCTACTCTTGGGCGTTTTGGCCCTGCTCAGCCCGTTGCCGGAAGTGAAAGCGCAAGGAGAGAACGACTCGGCCCCGGATGCCTCTACTTGCAATTATGCTGAGGGCAAAGTGTCGATTTTTCAATTTCCACATCTGCTGCTGGGCTGCGTCGCACTCTTTCTCTATGTCGGCGTCGAGACCATATCGCTGGCCACGGCCACTGGCTACGCCAAAGCCGTCGGCCTTGCCGGTGATAACTATGGTTTCATCCCTTCCATAGGAATGATTACGGGCTATCTGGCCGGTGTTATCCTCATTCCGAAGTATCTTTCCCAGGCTGCAGCCATGCGCATCTGCGCGGTAATAGCTGTGGCTGGGAGCATCGCCGTGGCCGTATTGCCGGACCCGAACCTGTCGGTCGGCAGCATCTTCTTCATGGCCCTCGGCTGCTCACTCATGTGGCCGGCCCTATGGCCGCTTGCCATGGCTGACCTGGGACGATTCACCAAAGCCGGCTCGTCGCTGCTCACCATGGCCATGGCGGGTGGAGCCGTGATGCCGTGGCTGCAGGGGTTGGCCCAGGATAGATGGGGCTTTCAGCAATCCTACTGGGTGTGCGTGCCCTGCTTCCTGTTCATCCTCTATTATGGCATGTGGGGCTATCGCATACGAACCGAGAACAAGTAATCCTGAAAATATACAATAAAAACCTAAGCTCAATGTTCAGAATCACCAATAAAAAGCAATTCAGCGAGAAAGTCTTTTGCCTGGAGGTGGAGGCACCGCTGATAGCCCGCAGCTGTAAACCGGGCAACTTCATCATCGTGCGCGTTGACGACCGGAGCGAGCGTGTGCCCTACACCATCGCGAAGTCTGACCCTGAGAAGGGTACTCTCACCCTCGTGGTGCAGGAGGTGGGACTGTCGTCGACCAAGTTCTGTCAGCTCAATGTGGGCGACGATGTGCATGACATTGTGGGTCCCTTGGGCAATGCGTCGAAGATTGAGAAATACGGTACCGTGGTGTGTGCCGGAGGAGGCATCGGCATCGCAGCCATCCTCCCGATACTTACCGCGCTCAAGCAGGCTGGCAACCGCGTCATCTCGGTGCTCGCCGGACGTACGAAGAATCTTGTCATCATGGTCGATGACGTCAAGAAATACAGCGACGAGGTCATCATCATGACCGACGATGGCTCCTACGGCGAAAAAGGCGTGGTCACAGTCGGCGTGGAAGAGGTCATCAAGCGCGAGCATGTCGACAAGGTGCTCGCCATTGGTCCTCCGGTGATGATGAAATTCACCTCGCTGCTGGCTCATAAATATGGTATTCCCAACGATGTCTCGCTCAACACCATCATGGTCGACGGTACGGGTATGTGCGGTGCCTGCCGACTGACGATTGGTGGAAAGACAAAATTTGTTTGCATCGACGGTCCGGAGTTCGACGGCGATCTCGTCGACTGGGATGAGATGATGAAGCGCATGGGCACCTTCAAAGGCGTAGAAAAAGAGGATATGGACAACTATGAGCGCCACCTCCACCACGGCGAGGAGACGAAGTCATGCGCGGCATTCAACACGGCTGAGACGGCGACGCCATCGCCTTGCGACGGCAATGAACCGGAGGAGAGTCTCATCGACCGCAGCGCCCCCTGGCGTGAGGAACTCCGCAAGAAGATGACGGCTAAGGAGCGCAAACAGATTGAACGCGTGAAGATGCCGGAACTCGACCCCGTCTACCGCGCCACCACCCGCACTGAGGAGGTGAACAAAGGACTGACACTCGACATGGCCATGGGTGAGGCCCGCCGCTGTCTCGACTGCGCCAAGCCAAGTTGCGTAGAGGGTTGCCCGGTGAACATCAACATTCCTTCGTTTGTTAAGAATATCGAGCGCGGACATGTCCTCGACGCTGCCCGCGTGCTGAAGATGACCTCTGCCCTACCCGCTGTCTGTGGCCGCGTATGCCCGCAGGAGAAGCAGTGCGAGAGCAAGTGCATCCACTTGAAGATGAAAGAGCCAGCCGTGGCCATCGGCTACCTCGAACGCTTCGCGGCGGACTATGAGCGCGAGAGTGGACGTGGTGTGCTGCCCGAGGTGGCTCCGTCGAATGGTATTAAGGTGGCTGTCGTTGGCTCGGGACCGTCGGGACTGAGCTTTGCCGGCGACATGGTGAAGAAAGGCTATGAGGTCTATGTCTTTGAGGCTCTCCACGAAATCGGTGGTGTGCTGAAATATGGTATTCCCGAATTCCGACTGCCCAACCGCATCGTAGACGTGGAAATCGACAACCTGCGCAAGATGGGCGTGCACTTCATGACAGACGTCATCGTCGGCAAGACTATTACCATTGAGGAGCTGGAATCCAAGGGCTTCAAGGGTATCTTCGTCGGGTCGGGTGCCGGTCTCCCCCGTTTCATGAATATTCCGGGCGAGAACCTCATCAATGTGATGTCGTCTAACGAATATCTCACCCGCGTCAACCTCATGGACGCAGCTAATCCCGATACTGATACTCCTATTAATATTGGTAAGAAGGTGATTGTCGTCGGTGGCGGTAACACGGCTATGGACTCCTGCCGCACAGCTAAGCGCCTGGGTGCCGACGTGACCCTCGTCTACCGTCGTTCAGAGGCCGAGATGCCCGCACGACTCGAAGAGGTGAAGCATGCGAAGGAAGAGGGCATCCACTTCCTCACGCTCCACAACCCCAAGGAGTATCTTGCCGACAGCAACGGATGTGTCCGCGCCGCTGTGCTCGACGTTATGGAACTCGGCGAGCCCGATGCCAGTGGAAGGCGCCGTCCGGTGGTTACGGGCAAGACTGAGACGCTGGAATGTGACCAGGTGATAGTGGCCGTCGGTGTAAGTCCCAATCCACTTGTACCCAAGTCTGTAGCAGGTTTGGAGCTCACGAATAAGAATACCATCGTGGTGAATGACAATATGCAGAGTTCGCGCCCCGACCTCTTTGCTGGAGGTGACATCGTGAGAGGCGGAGCCACCGTGATTCTCGCTATGGGTGATGGCAGAAGAGCCGCAGCCAGTATGAGCAAGAAACTAATAGCACAACCATTATGAGAAGAATCTTATTTCTTTCGGCGCTGATATTGATGCTCGGCTTTCAGGCCAACGCTCAGAAGCGCAAAACCAAGGTGCCCGCAAAGCCTGTAAAGGTGGAAAAGAAGGAGGCCGTGAGCCCACTCTACCAGCAGATGCTCCCTGCGACAGCCAAGGTGCTCTTCATCGACAGTATCGTTGTAGACAAGGATTCCTTTCTCTACTACATTCCTCTGAACAAGGAATCGGGCGATATCAGCGAGTACAAGGGCGACGCTGTCTATACTAACGAATATGGCAATCGCCGTTATATCGCTATGGGCGACTCGGCCTCTCGCATTCTCTACACATCTGATAAGCTTGCAGGGAAATGGAGCGAGCCGCAACCCTTAGAGGGTATCAGCGATGAATACGATCAGCCCGACCATCCTTTCGTGGCTTCTGACGGAGTGACGCTCTACTTTGCCGCCAAAGGAAAGCGGAGCATAGGAGGATACGACGTCTTTATGACGGTATTCAACAGTGACTCAAGCAAGTACTTTAAACCGGAGAACCTCGGTCTGCCTTTCAATTCACGTTTTAATGAATACATGATAGCATTCGACGACCTCGACTCCTTGGGATGGCTCGTGAGCGACCGTTGGCAACCATCCGACAAAGTATGTATCTACACTTTTGCCACCTCAGCATCACGCCATAGCTATGAAGCCGACAATCTGCCGGAAGCCAAACTGAAGCGACTGGCTGACCTCAGGAGCATTCGCGACACCTGGCAGTATGGTAATATCGACGCGGCACTAAAACGCCTCACAGCCATGCTTCAGCGTAGCAACTCAGTCGATGCAGGAGACAGGATGACCTTTGTTGTCGACGACACACACACTTATCATGCTTTATCCGACTTCAGGTCGGCCTCGGCAAGGAAACTCTGGACGCAGCTCAATGAAATGACGCAGATGCTCCAAAAAGAGGACTCTCAACTATCAGCCTTGCGCGACGCTTTTCACCTAAAGCGTCCGGCAAGTATGGTGCCCAAAATAACACAACTTGAAGAAAAGGTACAGACACTGCGCACGGACATTAAAAAGACAGAGAAGAAAATCAGAAATCTTGAGATTCAATCACTTAAATAATTCAAACCTAAAATCCATTTCATTATGAGCAAACCCTATCCAGAATCAGAACTCATTATCAATAGCGACGGAAGTATATTCCATCTCCATGTCAAACCAGAACACCTTGCCGACAAAGTGATTCTTGTAGGCGACCCTGGACGTGTAGCACTGGTTGCTTCCTACTTCGACACCATCGAATCAAAAAGTGAAAACCGTGAGTTCCATTCTGTCACAGGTAGTTATAAAGGTAAGCGCATCACCGTTCAGTCAACTGGCATTGGTTGCGACAATATCGACATCGTGATGAATGAACTCGACGCACTGGCCAATATCGATTTCACCACCCGAACCGACAAGCCAGAACACCGTACACTCACAATCGTGCGAATCGGCACCTGTGGAGGCCTCCAACCCTACACACCGACCGGCACCTTCATCGCCAGCGTGAAAAGTATAGGGTTCGACGGTCTGCTTAATTTCTATGCAGGTCGCGATACGGCCTCAGACATCGAATTCGAGGAAGAGTTCAAACGCCAAGTGAACTGGAACCCACGTATGGGCAATCCCTACGTGGCCACTTCTGACCCCAAATTGCTCGACGACATCGCTGCCGACAACATGGTGCGTGGTGTGACAGTGGCCTGCGGAGGCTTCTTCGGCCCCCAAGGACGCCAGCTGCGTCTCCCTCTCATGGACCCCCAACTGAACGAAAAGATTGAGAAGTTTGAATACAAGGGACTTAAAGTGACTAACTTTGAGATGGAATCCTCGGCACTCGAAGGCCTTTCCACCTTAATGGGGCACAGAGCGATGACCTGCTGTATGGTGATCGCCAACCGAGTGGCGAAAAAAGCAGAAAGCAATTACAAAAACGACATTAAACGATTAATCGAGTTAGTACTTGAACGCATTTGAATCATCAACAATCTGCGCTATGGCTACCCCATCAGGGGGAGCCATAGGCATCGTCAGAGTGAGTGGACCTGAGGCTATAAGCATTGCTGACAGTCTCTTCAGTGGCAATCTGTCCGAGGCCAAAGCAGCTACATTACATTATGGCCAATTCTACAACGACCAAGGCAGTCTGCTTGACGATGTAGTCATAGGCCTCTGGAGAGCACCACATAGCTACACGGGTGAGGATTGTGTGGAAATTTCCTGTCATGGATCAGCCTACATCCTCGGTCAAGTGCTCCAAGCCCTTATCAACAAAGGATGCCGCCATGCTGGACCGGGTGAATATACAATGAGGGCCTATCTGAATGGGAAGATGGACCTTTCGCAGGCCGAAGCAGTAGCCGACCTTGTCGCTTCCAATAACAGAGCCTCGCAACAGGCAGCCATCAGCCAGATAAAAGGACATTTCTCTTCCGTACTGTCTATCTTGCGTGAGCAACTTCTAAAGATGACTTCACTTTTGGAACTGGAACTCGACTTTAGCGATCATGAGGAATTAGAATTCGCCGACCGGGGTGAACTGAAGCAGTTGGCAAAAACTATAGACAAGAAGCTCACAGAACTAATTGATTCCTACGCCACAGGACAAGCACTGCGAGAAGGTGTTGCCGTGGCCATTGTCGGAGCAACCAATGTGGGTAAATCTACTCTGCTGAACCAACTTCTACAGGATGACAAAGCCATAGTGAGCCCCGTTGCAGGTACTACGCGTGATGTGATAGATGGTACTACTGTCATCCACGGGGTCACTTTTAGATTCGTTGACACAGCCGGAATCCGCAAGACAAACGACCAAATAGAACAGCTCGGAATCGAACGGACGTTCAGTCAGTTGCAAAAAGCTAAAGTTGTGCTCTATGTTACAGATAATGGAAAATTGGCTCCGGACTTCAAGGAGGTGGAAGAAAATGTCAAAGATAAGCCTCTCATCATCATAGAGAATAAGACCGACCTCCGCCCTGCATCTCTGAAGAATGAAGCGCATCCCGTAATAGCCATCAGTGCCAAAAAGGGTTATGGGATTGCAGAGCTTCGGGAAAAGATTTTCGAGTCGGCAGGAATCCGGGAGGTCAACGAGACAAGTGTCATTGTTACAAATGCCCGCCACTACGGCGCTTTGCTAAGCGCAAAGAAGAGTATTGCTAACGTGCTTCAGGCTCTTTCCGCACAAATAAGCGCAGACCTAATAGCCGAGGATTTACATCAATGCTCAGATGAATTGGCGAATATCACGGGTGTCGACAGAATTACTCCAACAGAAACCCTCAGCTCCATATTCAGCCACTTCTGCATCGGAAAGTAGAATCCCATTTTCACGACTTGACCTACTTCAACCTATTTGAAGCAACTTAGATTAAACCGCTGATATTCAGCGGTTTTTTCGTATCCTTACTTTTTAACACTTTTCAAATTGGTCCAAATTAAGACTCTTTCTTATCCCGAACTCAGGTTCCAAGGGTTCCGTCGATGATATGCGACAGACGGCGCTCAAAAAGCTCCATGACGTGATAAATTCCTCCGAATGGAGTAAGTTTCTCAGATTTTATTTGTATTTATGCCATGCCGTGTTAATGAATTGCTAATTTGTTTTGCACCACTAAGTTAAGTGATTTTTTTGACATGGCCAAATCCTGAGCAACTTTTGTTGCTCAGGATGTTATAAGATATTAGAGACTATTGTGGTGCGGATATTAGGTTTTTTAGATTGATGGCTGTCATCCTTTGTTGTTGTACGAAGCAATGTCCTTACATCAACTCCCATAACATCAGCGATTCGGCCTAATTGTTCAAGTGATGGTTGCATCTTATTTGAGCACCATCATGAAACGGTATTGCGTCCTTTGCCTAACTTCTCAGCAAGCCATTGACCTGTCTTCTGTTGTTCGGCAAGTTCAGCCTTTATTCGGTTTTGTATAATAGAATGTTTTTGCTGTTCCATATATTGGTGATTTATAACTACAAAAGTACATAAATTATTGGGCTTTCAAAAAAACAATTGTACTTTTGTAGTTACAATATCGGACTCATATTATGGACAAGAATACTTTCAAACAGGAAATAATCGAGGAGCAGCATACCAAGAGGCAGGTGAACAAGATAGAGAAAGCTAAAACCTATGAGCGGCTTATCCCCCAAGTTGAATCTCTGATTGAGGGCGTTGACAATCATGTTGGGGCATTGGCCAATGTATCAGCACTCCTTCATTCATCGTTTCAGCACTACTTTTGGTGCGGCTTCTATATCGTTAAAGGAGATATACTGGAACTTGGTCCTTTTCAAGGCGATGTGGCTTGCTACACTATTAAGAAAGGACGTGGTGTATGCGGCAAGGCATGGGAGGATAAACAAACTCTTGTTGTTCCAAATGTTCTCCAGTTCCCCGGACATATCGCGTGTTCATCAAAGTCACGCTCGGAAATCGTTGTGCCGGTGTTCAAGGGTGAAGAAGTGATTGCGGTCATAGACGTTGACAGCGAGGGATATAGTGCATTCGATGACATTGATAAGGATGGACTGGAGAAGATTGCGAAGATAATCAGTCCGTTGTTCGAGTAAATCCTTCTTTACTGGAAATTATAAAGTTGCCCGAAGAGAGCGGTAAGGCTTTTATCAATGGCTGTAGCCAAGGACTATCTTCTGCATCTCTCTTACAGGCAACTCGTATAGCATTTTACTTCCATTCCACAGGGAGGTCGCGGAAGTTGAAAGTCATGTCGCTATTACCCCATGTTGACGAATAGGCCTTTACCGTCAGCGAGGCAATCCGTT
>Ga0256406_1002066_pt1 | contig 29836 bp, 20 predicted proteins | sample RumenRJG_03DNA_FD_185986 | JGI IMG/M metagenome (GOLD analysis project Ga0256406, IMG submission 185986) | Bovine rumen microbial communities from Lethbridge, Alberta, Canada - RJG_03 | ecosystem: Host-associated > Mammals > Digestive system > Stomach > Rumen | place: Canada: Alberta | collected... | reverse complement strand
ACCGCTACAAATGTAACAATAATAAATGAAATGACAAAACATAATAAGTTAAATATAAACTGATTTATAGATAATTGGCTTTGCAGCTTGCGTTATCGCTACAAATTAATCGAAAATTCAGACTATGAGGATGAAGCTGAAATATATCCTTTAATAGACAGCATATTACAAAAGGAGTGTGATTCATAAAGAAGATAATCTTTCTTGATTTTGACGGTGTTCTGAATACGGAACATTATCAGAACTACCTTATGTATCAGAGGCTGCCCTGGCAAGACAAGCATGGTGCGTTCTTTGACCCAGAAGCTGTGCGGCAACTGAAAAGAATTGTGGACATCACCAAGGCCGACATAGTGATTGAATCATCGTGGAAATACCTCGGTCTTGCTGCTATGCAAGAAATGTGGAAGGAAAGGGATTTGCCAGGCAATGTAATCGGCATCACAGATTCGACAGCCAGCGATAAATGGTTGCTCAACGCAAATCTTGACGATATAGACCCTGCTATGGGGCATTGCAAGGGAATGGAGATAGCATCATGGTTAGCAGACAATACACGGAATGACGTGAATTATGTCATCATCGATGACGAGTACGTATGCCTCGAATCTCAGATATGCTACTTCGTCCTAACCAATCCTCATGACGGTATAACGGAAGACGTTGCGGACAGGGTAATTGCCATCCTTAACCGTGAATCCGCTTATTTCCAAGAATAATATCATTTTTTATAACCTCTGCCACAGTTTTGCTGATGTTTGGATTAACTTTGCACAAAAAGATAAAAATGACACAATATGAATAGATTCCGATTTGTACATTTGAATGTACACTCCCATTATTCAATAAATGATGGGTGTGCCAGCATAAAGGAACTGGTTGATGCTGCCATCAAAGACAAGATGCCAGGCGTAGCTATTACTGACGATGGTAATATGTTTGGTTTGATGGAGTTTTTCGACTATGTTTCTCGTATTAACAATGAAAGACGGCAGAAGGGGAAGAAACCTTTTAAGCCTATCATTGGTTGTGAATTGTATGTTGCACCTGGTGTAAAGGAGGACAAGAAGCTTTGCAAGCACAGTAAAGGCTTTCGCTTAACAGTCATAGCAAAGAATTATCAAGGCTACAAAAACCTCATAAAGATTGTCAGTAACTCCTGGACTGATGGTTTCTATATGAGACCACGAACAGACCATCATGATCTGGAGAAATACCATGAGGGGGTGATTGCCCTCTCGGGTGGTATTGGTAGTGAGGTATATTCCCATATAGTAAGCGATGACATAGCAGGGCTTGATGCGACTATCAAATGGTACAAGCAAACTTTTGGGGAGGATTATTATCTGGAATTACAGCGTTGTGCTGATTATGACTTAAAGAGCGACACACCGAGTGATCTGATGCTTGAACAGCAAAGAGTTAATGCCGTTCTTATGCAAAAAGCTAATGAATCTGGCGTAAAGGTTGTAGCCACAAATGATGTTCATTATGTTGCTCCTGAAGATTTGGCAGCTTACAATATCCAACAATGCTATGCTACAGGTAAGACTATGGATGAATTTGCCAAAACAGATATACTTCAACTCCGCTGGTTGACAAGCAGAAAACATATGTGCGAGTTGTTCTCAGATGTCCCAGAAGCTATAGCCAGTACGATGGAGATATTTGATAAGGTTGAGTTCTATGACATATGCCATGCTCCCATTGTTCCTGCTATTAGCATTCCTGATGGGTTCGGGAATGAGAGAAGGGAAAAGGAAGACAACTATCTGGAATACCTTTCTTTTTCCAAAGCAAAACAGATAGATGGAGAATCGCTTCCTGAAGATGTTACTGAAAGGCTGAAGTTTGAACTGCAAATCATTAAACAGAGAGCGGCTTCTGGCTATTTCCTCTTTTTACAGGATGTAGTCAACACAGCCCAATCAGAGCTTGGCGTAGAGGTCGGTCCTGGACGTGGCTCAGCTGCTGGTAGTCTTGTGTGTTATTGCTTGGGTATTACCAAGATTGACCCATTGAAACACGGTTTACTCTTTGAACGTTTCCTAAGTCCAGAAGGTACGATGTTCCCAGACATAGATATAGACTTCGATGATGAAGGTAGAGAACGTGTCCTTGAATGGCTTCAACAAAAATATGGCAAGGAATGCTGCGCTCATGTAGTTTCTTTCCGCGCATTCTCAACAGCTAATGCATTTAGTACTGTAGCAAGAGTAAATCAAGTGCATACTCCTGAGATTTTGGCTATTAACGAACTCCTATCAGGTTATTCTTGGCGTTCTATAAAGAATTCTGTCAAATATGAACCAGAGATAAGAAAAGCTATTCGAAAAGTCGGAATCCCTTTGCGTAATACATTTGCTAACACTGCTATATTAGAAAGAAAAATCTGTGGATTAGGTGTTCATGCCTGCGGGTTTGTTGTTGCTGACGAGCCTGTGTATGATTGGGCACCTATTTCAACTTGTTCGATAGAAGATTCAAAGGGTAATGAACAAATAGTGAATTGTACTCAATACGAAGGATGGCATGTGGAGTCGTCTGGTCTTATAAAATTTGATTTCCTTGGTCTTAAAACACTTTCCCAGATGAGGGATATATGTGCGAGTGTAAAAGTTCACTATGATAAGGATTTCGATATTGAAAAGATTCCGATTGATGATGAGAAGACGATGGAACTTTTCCAAACAGGCCAAACCGATGACGTGTTTCAGTTCAGTTCAAAAGGGATGCAAAAATTCTTGCAAAAACTTCATCCTACATGTTTTGAGGATTTGGTCATCTTGAACTGTATGTATCGCCCAGGGCCAATGGAATATATTTCAACTCTCGTCAGGCAAAAGCATAGCAAGAAAGCAGTAAAGTATATCATTCCTTGCATGGAAAAGTATCTTCACAATACTTATGGCATTATTGTTTATCAGGAACAGATCATGATGCTTTCCCGATTGATCGCCAACTTCGATAGAGGTGAGAGCGACTTGCTGAGAAGAGCCCTCGGTAAAAAGAAGATGGATGTGCTTTCTGTCTTGAAGCCCCGTTTCATACAAGGTGGTATAAAGAATGGATACAAAAAGAATGCCCTTGAAAAAGTTTGGAATGAAATGGAGGCTAAAGGTATGTACGCTTTCCAAAAGTCTCATGCTGTTTGCTACACTTGGCTGGCCTATCAAATAGCTTATTTGAAAGCAAACTATCCCGATGAGTTCAAACAAGCCCTGGAGAAATATTCAGACTGATTTCATAATAGGTATTTTTTCCTTGGAATTGCAATAAAGTTTCATTCGAAAATAAACATTTCCTCGACCTCTGCCACAAAATGGCAGATGCCTTTGTTTTCTTTGCACCATAAAACTTCACATAAACCAAAAATGTATAAGAAAATGGCAGCAAGGAAGAAACTTGATTTGCTCACAGCAGTTGAGCAGATTGTGGAAAAAGCAAAGGGTACGGGGCTTAGTAGTGGCTTTTATCGTAAGGCTGACAAATATATTAAATATGTGGCTGAAAAGATGGAACTCACCAAGGAGCAGAGTGTAATGATGGCACTGTTTGTAGACAACAGTGATGATACCAGTATAACTATAAGTGACTTCGGCAAGTTCCTGGATTGTCGAACAACAAGAATAATTAGGTATATGAAGGAGATTGATGTTCTGGAAAAAAGAGAACTAATCAGATGCAGTCGTGATGGTAACCGTATCACTTATAGGGTTCCCTTGGAGGTTGTAGAGGCTTTTAACCCAAATCGGTCATTAGGATTTCTCTATGTCGTACGGCAAAGAGAAATCCTAATGACCGATTTGGGTTAAACATTACTTTTATACAAGTTCCGCAAGTGTATCATCCGCAGAAGAGCGTGGTCCTTACAGCTGCAAGTTGGGCAAGGAGCGGAAGGAATCCGAAGTGTCCGAAACATTTTCTGATTACTCATTGGATGTAGACTGTCACGAGGGCCGCACCATGCTGTGGCAAAGAGGCACCTTGTTATTGCAGAAATTCATTGGATGTGGACTGTCACGAGAGCTGCACCATGCTGTGGCAAAGAGGCACCTTGTTAATGCAGAAATAACATTGCATACTTGGTTGACTGAAGTCCGAAAAAGCCCTATTTTCGGCTTGAAAAACCTATGTTTTAGGGTGCTCGTAGTCCGACTACGAGGCTCATTTAGTCCGACTACGAGCGAAAAGTACCCTGAAAATGGTCTCGAAGCGCCTTAATTCTCTCTATTTCGAGATTTTTATTTGTAAAGGATTCTGAAAGTTTTAGCACCTTTGATACCTTGTTTTTTCATATCAAAAATCAAAGTTTTTCCTTGCACACTCTCCCATTTTTGAGCTCATTTGGCACCGACAACAATCGGAGTCTGTCAGCGATACACTACGATTCAGAAGGAGCATAAGCGCATGCGGAACTATATTTGGTTGATACGTCTATGTGCTATGAAGACACTTCTAAGGCCAGATCTAGCCACTTTTATCAAAAAAATGGAATAAAGCTTTGCCGTTTGTCTGAAATGATGTAACTTCGCTTCAAACTGAGCAACATGAGAGTACTGATAGTGAACACAAGCGAGAATACGGGCGGGGCTGCGGTGGCTTCCAGCAGACTTATGGCTGCGCTCAACAACAACGGCGTGAAGGCTAAAATGCTTGTACGCGACAAGTTGTCGTCTCAAATCACCGTGGTGGGGCTGAAACACGGTCTGAGGCAGCAGCGGCATTTCCTTTGGGAACGTTGGTGCGTTTTCTGGCATCTTCATCTTCACCGCGACCATCTTTTTGAGATCGACCTTGCCAATACGGGCTGCGACATAACGCATCTCCCCGAGTACCGCGAGGCCGATGTCATCCATTTGGCTTGGATAAACCAGGGTATGCTCTCGCTGAAGGACATTCGCCGCATTCTGCGCAGCGGTAAGCCCGTGGTGTGGACCATGCACGACATGTGGCCTGTGACGGGCATCTGTCACTATCCACGCGGGTGCAAGGCTTTCTGTTCAGCCTGTGGCAATTGCCCTCTGCTTCCAGGCAGAGGGGCGCCCCACGACCTTTCGGCACGTGTCTACAAGAAGAAACTTCAGCTCTACCGCAACAGTAACATCCGTTTTGTGGCTTGCAGCAAGTGGCTCGAACAGCAGGCCAAAGAGAGCCGGCTCATGCAGGGCCAGCGCCTGACGTCAATACCCAATCCCATCGACACCTATGTTTTCCACCCCATCGACAAGAAAGAAGCCCGTTTCAGAGCGGGGTTGCCTCAAGGAAAGAAGGTGATTCTCTTCGTCTCGCAGCGCGTCACAGCCATACGCAAGGGTATGAAGTATTTTGTGGAGGCCATAGCAAAACTCGTAGCCGAGAATCCCGGGCTGAAGTCGAGTGCCTGCGTTGCCATCCTTGGCGGGCACTCCGAGGACATTGTCTCCGAGCTCGCGCTGCCGGCCTTTCCCCTAGGCTATGTGAACGATGAGCGGAAGATCGTGGATATCTACAATGCTGCCGACGTCTACGTGCTGCCCTCGTTGGAAGACAATCTCCCCAACACCATTATGGAAGCGATGGCCTGCGGAGTGCCATGTGTGGGATTTGCCGTTGGGGGTATCCCTGAGATGATAGACCATCAGAAGAACGGTTTCCTTGCTCCCATTGCCGATTCCGCAAAACTTGCCGAAGGCATCCGCTGGACGCTTACCGAGGCCGATTCTGACGAACTGGCTCACAATGCCGTGGCCAAGGTGGTGCAGAAATACTCGCCGAATACTGTTGCCATGCAATATATAGAGCTATACAATGAAGCTATGGCTCTGAAAAACTACCATCTATGATAATCTTTACCATAGTAACATGCACCTATAATGCGGCATCCGTATTGCAGCAGACCCTCCACAGCGTGCTCATGCAGGAGTATGAGGGCGTGGAGCATCTCATCGTTGATGGAGCCTCTACCGACTCAACACGGGCGATGGCTGAAGAATATAAGCGTGTTTCTGATGCACGGCAGTGTCAGGGGCGCACGGTGAAGGTGGTGTCAGAACCCGACCGTGGCCTCTACGATGCCATGAACAAGGCCCTGAGGATGGCCACTGGTGACTATCTGGTGTTTCTTAATGCTGGCGACTCTCTGCCAAATAGACATACGCTTGACAGCATTGCAGCTTTGGCCGAAACAGGAGGTGTGAGACCGGGAGTGCTCTATGGCGAAACCGATATCGTGGATGCTAAGGGACGCTTTCTCCGGCACCGTCGCCTCGCACCGCCGGAGCGGCTCACGTGGAAATCGTTTCGCCTGGGTATGCTTGTATGTCACCAGGCTTTTTATGTCAGGACCGATGTGGCGCGGCGCAACCCGTATAACCTGAACTATCGCTACTCGGCCGATGTGGATTGGTGCATACGTGTGATGAAGGATTGTGCAGCCTCCGGTCTTTCTCTTCTCAATCTGCACCAGGTTGTGGCCCACTATCTCGATGGAGGTATGAGTGTGGCCAATCATCGGGATTCGCTCCGTGAGAGGTTTAAGGTGATGTGCTCCCATTACGGACTGGCCACTACCGTAGCCATGCATCTGTGGTTCTTTGTCCGTGCAGCCATCAGAAAATAATTCGTAAATCTAAATTCCATAACATGCGAAAAAGTTTGTCTTTGTTTCTTTCCTTGCTGCTTTTTGTGATGCCGGGGCAGTTGTCAGCACGCCAGCGCAAGGCGTTGTTCGTAATTCTTGATGGCATCCCTGCCGACTGCATCTGGCGGCTCCAGCCACCCACTATCATGTCGATAGCTCGTGAGGGGCATCTCGCCCGTGCTTTTTGCGGCGGAGAGCGTAATATGTACAATCAGACTCCCACTATCTCGGCCGTTGGCTACACAAATATCCTTACGGGGACGTGGGTCAACAAGCATAATGTCTGGGACAACAGCAATATCAAGATAAACTATAATTACTGGAATATCTTCCGTATCGCCAAAAGCCAGCAGCGCCCTGTCACGACAGCCCTCTTCAGCAGCTGGACCGACAACCGGACTATTCTGCTCGGGGCAGGAAAGCCTGAGGCAGGGAATCTGAAGGTTGACTATGTCTTCGACGGTTACGACCTCGATGCGGCCCGCTTTCCCAAGAAGCCCGACGAGCTGCAAGTGCTGGACTACGACATACAGGTTGCTGCCGATGCCGCTAAATGTATAGGGAACGATGCCCCCGACCTCAGCTGGCTTTATCTCTGGTATTCCGATGATGCCTTCCATCTTCATGGCTATGGAGCTTTCGCCGACCACTATGTGATGAAAGCCGACAGTCTGCTCTCGCAAGTGTGGCAGGCCGTAAAGATGAGGGAGAAGAAATATAAGGAGGACTGGCTCGTCATTGTCACCACTGACCATGGACGTGCTGTTACAGGCTACGGGCATGGCGGACAGACCGACAACGAACGCAACATTTGGATGGCCACAAACATCAAGAAGGTGAACCGGCATTTCTTTAGTCCGACGCTCAGTCATGTGGATATCCTACCCACTATCTGCCAGTGGATGAACTTCGAGGTTCCCCGCAACGTGGGCTTTGAGCTCGACGGTCAATCTTTCTATGGGCGTTGCCGTATGGCCGATCTTTTCGCAAGGAAGTATGATGATAAGGTGATACTCTACTGGAACTATCTTGGAAGACGCAGCGGTGACGTGAGGCGACGGGTACCCGTCTATGTTGCTACGACCAATAATTTTGCTGCTGGCGGCGAGGATAAATGGCAGATTGTCGGTTATGCCGACGAACAGACGGAAAGATACAGCGTTGACCTCAGTAAACTGCCCAAATCGTCGTTCTATAAGTTCTCAGTGGGCGGTCTTTCCCGCTGGTGGAAACCTTAGACAGGGCATTACTGTTGGCGGGGACGCCCGGCTCTCTCTGTAACCATTCTGTCCGGATAGTCTTTCTGATGAGGAAGTTTGGAGTGTCATAGTCCAGGACTATGGCACTCTTCTATTGAATAACCTGGAGTCTGTAAGAGTAACAGTCTCAAGGCACCACCTTCAGGAACATCTTGTGGAGATTGAAGATGACCTTCTTGAAAAGCAGGAAATCCTTGATGCCGAAATTGCTCGGTCGGGAAGTTTGCTCGGACAGTACGTTCACCTCCGGCAGCACTACATTTACACCTCCTATGGTTACAGGAAATTTCTGGAGACGATAGCATTGCGTGACGGTTACGCCTCCTAAGCCCCCGCTCCGGAAAGTATCGGGTGTGCCTTGTGTCCGGATGGAGTCGGCATGAGTCAGAAAGAAGTCATTGCTCAAGGTGGTGAGACCCGAATTACCCATATCGGCAACAAGAGTCAATGGCTCGTTGACATGACGGATCTCCATCAGCAAATTCTGGCTCTGCGCATCTATACACAGGTTGTGCACATCACTTTCAGTCTCCTGTTCGGGAATAAGAATCTTGCGTTGCCGGAAATCGAATTGCACCTCTTTCATGGCCTTCATCAATGGAATGCCCACCACGCAGTTCATGTGCTTCAGATATTGGTCTACACTGTCGACATGAGTCGTGATATCCAACACATAAAAGGGAACATTACGAACCACAAGGTCGCCCATCTGAAGTTTGTCGGCTATCGCGAAACGTCCCACGTTCCTTCCCTCGCCATTGACTTCCACAGGGATGTCATAGACCCTCAATCCCAGTTTCTTGGCCATCGGCGTACTGATGATATTAACACCTGAGCCGGTATCGAAGGTGACGGGCAGTTGCCTTCCATTGAGACGCGAGGGAACGATGACCTGCACTGAGCGTTTGTCTTTAGGGCCTATAGAGTCGAGACGGAAGGGGATGATGATGGGCTTCTTTAAGCTTTCGTTCTTGAATAGCTCGTATTCGCTCATAGCCTTATAGATTTGAGCAAGATGCTCCATCTGAGTGCTGGCCGCAGCATTGTCCGATGCCTTGAGCTGTTCGGCCACGCTCTCCACCTTAGCGGCAGCTTCCTTGTTGTTGCCCAAATTACTCAAGTCGGTGGCGTAAAGATGAATCAAGGAGAGCACATTGGCTGCCCCCAACTCCTGCTGATGACTGCGTATAAGTTGGGGAATCGACTGGACAGCTTCGCTATAGCGGGCGAAGACATGATCGAGTATCGCCTTCGACATGTCTCGAAGCAAGGGTTGCATTTCAGCGCCATGCGCCGTGTACACACGTTGTAAACCAAACCAGTCGGAGCTGTTCAGGCATCGGCCCGCCTGCTCGTCTATCGACTGGCTCCTTGCAGTCTGTCCTGCAAAAAGCAAGCCTATGATTAACAAACCTATAAGTTTTCCCCTCATACCGCTGGTATTTTATAAAAAGGCCCGGCACGATTCGCATCTTGCCGGGCTCTATCAGTGAAGATTTTATATTGATTCTCAGGTTATGAATATCTTAAGATTCTACCCGGACGCACCTTGGTGTTCTTGCTGAGGTGATTCAGCTTGCAGAGTGTCTCCACAGTGACACCGCGTTTCTGCGCTATGCTTGCAAGGGTCTCGCCGGCCGAAACCTTGTGGTAGAGAGCCTCTTGCTGCATGGAGCCTTCGTGGCTGCCTGAGCTTGCCACAGAGCCCCTCACGCTTTCAGCACTGTAGGAGCCGGAGCCCCTCTTTCCACGTTCGCGTGTAGCCTCGGCTGACTCTCGTTCGTAGCTGCTCTTGCGGAATACGTAATAGTCGCCGGTGACATCCTGTTCGCGGAAGTCGAACAGCAATGCCGGATTAAGGGCAACACCGCAGAGACGCGTCTCAAAGTGCAGGTGGGAGCCCGTGCTTCGGCCCGTGTTGCCTCCAAGACCAATGGGTTGTCCTGCCCTTACTACTTGGTTTTCTTCAACAAGTTGCTTGGATAGATGGCCGTAGATTGTTTCAAGACCGTTGTTGTGACGTATTACAACATAATTGCCATAACCGCCGCCTTCGTAGCGGACAATACGAACTTTGCCATTGAAAGCGGCACGTATGGTATCGCCAATATATACTTTGATGTCCAGTCCTTTGTGACGGCTGCCCCATCGGTAGCCGAAATTGCTTGTTATCACCCTGCTGGGAGTGGGCATGCAGAAGTGGCGCAGATTGATTCTGAAAGAGTCGGGCAATGCTGTTTCTTTGTGTGCGTAGCGGTTGTCCCAGCCGTCGTAAAGGGCAGCGGCGGGAGATTCACTGTTTTCCCGCTCAATGATGTTTTGGAGTGCAAGGGTATCTACAGCCTTCATTTTCCTGTCGATAGGGGCTTGACGCGCTAGCAAGTCTTGTGCGCTGATGTTCTGTGATACTGTCAACAGTGCGGCTGATAGGACAAATGTTCGTATAATGTTCTTTAAATTCATATGCAATGTTAGTTTGTAGGTCTTCTAAAATAGGTGTTCTATTCCAAAAGCACAATCACCAAAACGACATAAAAGAGTGGTGATTTGTCACAAGACGCTACAAAGATAACAAAAAGATTTCGAAGTTGTTGTGCTTTTAACTGATTTTATGTGTGTTTTAACACTGTTGAAATAAAGTCATGTTGATGGCTGTGCGTTTGTGTGCGCGCCTTTTCCACATGATGTAGGTCAACTGATGGCACCCCAATTGATGTTCGTTTTCCTTAATTCTTTTAAACGATTCCACAACATCTCATACTGTGCACTGTTACATTGTGGGTCGGCATCAATGATTTTCTGCGCCTCACGGCGTGCCAATTCCACGAGTTGACCGTCGCGGGCGATGTCAGCGATTTTCAGGTCGAAGGCGATGCCGCTCTGTTGTGTTCCTTCCAGATCGCCAGGGCCGCGAAGCTTGAGGTCGGCCTCAGCTATGCGGAATCCGTCGTTGGTCTCGGTCATGATGTCAATGCGCCGCCGTGTCTCTTCGGAGAGTTTGTAGTTAGTGACAAGTATGCAGTAGCTTTGGTCGGCTCCACGTCCCACGCGGCCACGAAGTTGGTGAAGCTGTGAAAGTCCGAAGCGTTGTGCGTCCATGATGACCATCACCGAGGCGTTGGGAACGTTGACTCCCACCTCGATAACTGTTGTTGCAACGAGAATCTGGGTCTCTCCGCTGACGAATTTCTTCATCTCCTCGTCTTTTTCCTTGGGCTTCATGAGTCCGTGCACTTTGCTGAGCCGGTATTCCGGAAATACTTCGCACAAGTGAGCAAAGCCCTCCTCAAGGTTTTTAAGGTCGCTCTTCTCGCTCTCCTTTATGAGAGGAAAGACGACGTAGACCTGTCTGCCGGCATTGATTTCACGGCGCATACCCTTGAAGACCATTGCCATTTGGTTGTCGTAGCGGTGGATGGTGTGCACAGGCTTTCGGCCTGGTGGCAATTCATCAATAACACTGACGTCGAGGTCACCGTAGATGGTCATTGCCAGTGTCCGTGGTATGGGCGTGGCTGTCATAACCAGAATGTGTGGCGGATTGGAGCTTTTGGCCCAGAGCCGTGCGCGCTGTGCCACTCCGAAACGGTGCTGTTCGTCGATGACGGCCATGCCGAGGCGTGCGAACTGCACGTTGTCCTCAATCACGGCATGGGTGCCAACAAGGATGCTGATGCTCCCTGAAGCCAGCCCCTCAAGTACTTCCTTGCGCTTCTTCCCCTTCACGGTACCTGTAAGGAGTTCGGTGCGGATATCCATGTCGTGGAGAAAGCCCGTAATAGTTTCCAAATGCTGTTCGGCTAAGATTTCGGTGGGAGCCATGATACAAGCCTGATAACCGTTGTCTATGGCTATGAGCATCGACATCAAGGCCACAAGCGTCTTGCCCGACCCTACGTCGCCTTGCAGCAGGCGGTTCATCTGTCGGCCGCTGCCCATATCGCGTCGTATCTCGTGCATCACTCTTTTCTGTGCGTTGGTCAAGGGGAAGGGCAGGTTATGATGGTAGAAGTAGTTGAACTGTGCCCCCACATGGCTGAACACGCAGCCGCGATACTTCCGTCTGTGGTCGCTGGCATATCGGAGGATGTTCAATTGAACATAGAATAGTTCTTCAAACTTCAGCCTTTCCTGTGCGTGCTGTACCTGAACGATGGTGCGAGGATAATGGACACCGGCAAAAGCTTCGTTGCGCGACATCAGGTGGAGTGGCGCGGTGATAAAGGATGGAAGGGTTTCAGGCAGAGGTGTGGCCGAGAGTTTGTCGACAAGTGTCCGCGTGAGTTTTTCGATAGCCCTCGATTGTAGTCCTGCCTGCTTCATGCGCTCTGTGGTCATGTAGTAAGGTTGCATACCCATGTCGGAAAGCTGCAGCTCGGAAGCTTTGTCGATGTCGGGATGGGCGAACTGATAGCGGCCACCGTAAGCGGTAGGCTTGCCGAAGACGATATATTCTGTCTTCAGATCGTAGGTTTTGTAGACATATTTGGCTCCGTGAAACCACACCAAGTCCACCACACCGTGGCCGTCGGTGAAGTGAGCCACCACGCGTTTCTGCCGTCCACCTTTGCTAAACTCCTCAAAACTGAGAATGCGTCCGCGTATCTGAACGTACGGCATGTTGCCCGTTAGTTCGTCGATGTGGTAGATGCGTGAGCGGTCGACATATTTGTAAGGATAGTATTCCAGCAGGTCGCCCCAGGTGTGGAGACCCAGTTCGCGCTCCAGGATGGTCTTGCGTTTGGGGCCTACTCCTGGCAGATACATGATGTCCTGTCCAAGGATGTCGAACATACGAGGAATACTTTATCTTTACCTTATTATATATTTATGGCCTCAGCTACTTTGAGGTCGAAGGGTGTTGTGAGTTTGATGTTCTCGCGGTTTCCTTCCACCATAGCCACCTTGTAGCCTGCAGCCTCCACTACGGAAGCATCGTCGGTGAAATGCTCGTTGTAAGGCTGACTGAAGGCCGTGCGAGCCAGATTGATGCGGAAGCACTGGGGTGTCTGCACCAGGCGGTAGTCGCTGCGCAGCACGTTGTGGCTTTCTCCTGTGGACGAAACTTCGCGGAGTGTTTCCGTGACCGGTGTCACCGGAATGGCTGCTCCTTCCTCCCTGGCCATTGCAAAACACCGGCCGATGGTCTCCTTGGAGACAAACGGACGTACCCCGTCGTGAATGGCTACGATGCCGTCGGCAGAGTCGGGGATAGCCTTCAGACCGTTGAGCGAGGAATGGAATCGTGTCGGTCCGCCGTCGACAACAGTGTGTGCTGTCTTGAAACCATACTCGGCGCAGAGTCTGTGCCAGTAGTTCTGCTGCTCGTGCGGCAGAACCACAATGAGGTGCAGGCTTGAGTCGCAGGCGTGGAAGCGGTTTAGCGTCAACATGAGTACCGGCACACCCCCGACACAGAGAAACTGCTTGGGGATGCCGGCACCCATGCGTGTGCCTTTTCCGCCTGCCACGATAATGGCGTAGTCGGAATTAGAAGTCTTTTCCGTAGACATGCTTGAATCGCATCGTCTCCTTCCATTCGTCGGCCACCTGTTCAGAGGTGAGCTGTTCAAGAAGGCAGAAACCATATTTAGAGGCAGCTCCCGGTCCCTCGGCTGTTGTGATATTACCGTCGACGGTCACAGGCTCGTGGGTCAGCGTGGCACCGGTCAGGAACTCTTCGAAGCCCGGAAAACAAGTGGCACGGCGTCCCTTGAGGAGGCCTGTGCTGCCCAGCACCATGGGCGCGGCGCAGATAGCGGCCACTCGCTTACCTTTAGCAGCCTGGCGCACGAAGGCTTCGCGCACTCCCTGGTGTTTGTTCAGGTTGGTTGCCCCAGGCAAACCACCCGGTATCATCAGCAAGTCAACGTCGTCCCAGTCGGTGACATCCTCAATGCGCATGTCGCAGCGGATGGCGATACCGTCGTTAGAGGCCACCCAGTCGGAACCGTTAACACTGATGAGTTTCACTTCTACGTTGCCCCTGTGGAGGATGTCCACGGGCACCATTGCCTCGGTCACTTCGAAGCCGTCGGCAAGGAATTCATAAGCTCTTGGCATAATTTGTGAGTTAAAAACGGTGTTCTTAAAATTAAATATTATATCTTTGCAACTGATTCATCCGCAAAAATACAACATTTCCTGCACTTATCGTCAGTGAGAATGCAAAGATTTCTAAAGATAACAGCAACGGGATGGCAGAAAAACTACGTTTTGCCTTAATCGGCAATAAATACCAGGACCGGCGGCAGGTCGCGGTAACGCGGGTGCTGAACTATCTCTACAACCATGATGCAGAGGTGTATGTCGACCGTCCTTTCTACGACTTCCTCACCAATGAGGAGCATTACGACGTGAGAGCTACCAGTGTTTTCGAGGATTATAACTTCGATGTTGACTTCGTTATCTCTATGGGAGGCGACGGCACTTTCCTGCGGGCTGCCAGCCGTGTCGGTGCTAAGGGAACACCCATTCTTGGTGTCAATACGGGGCGGCTGGGCTTTTTAGCCGACGTGCTTCCTTCCGAGGTGGAGGGAGCTTTGGATGCCATCTATTCACACCAGTACACGTTAGAAAAGCACAGTGTCATCAAGATTGAGACCGAGGGAGAGCCTGTGGAGGGAAATCCTTTTGCACTCAACGACATTGCCATACTCAAGCGCGACAATGCTGCGATGATATCCATTCGCACCAGTATCGACGGAGAGTTCCTGGTCACTTATCAGGCCGACGGGCTCATCGTGTCGACGCCGACGGGCAGCACTGCCTACAGCCTCTCTAATGGCGGCCCCATCATAGTTCCGCAGTCGGGCATTCTCTGTCTTACCCCTGTGGCTCCTCACAGTCTGAACATCCGTCCCATCGTCATCAGCGACAAGGCAGTGATAACGATGACCGTAGAGTCGCGTTCGCACAGTTTCCTTGCTGCCATTGACGGTCGCAGCGAGAAACTTCGCGAAGGCACCCAAATCACCATTCGGAAGGCTCCCTACGAAATCAACTTCGTCAAGCGTACCGGCGAACGCTACTTTGCTAACCTGCGCGAGAAGATGATGTGGGGAGCCGACAACCGTCAGCCCTGATTCACTAGCAGTCTGAGGCTCATTCACAATTTCTCTCATGCACATCAAAGAACTCCTTCGCGTTCCTAAGACCCGATACGACTCGCGCACCATCCTTCGGTGGTTATGGCACTCCTGGCGTGGCAACCGTCTGCAGGCCGGGCTCAACGCTTTGATTGGCCTGCTCACCGTGGTGGTTTCGCTCTCGCAGGTTACTGCCGTGAAGCATGCCATCGATGTGGCTTCGGGTACGGCCCGTGGGTCTATCTTCTGGGCTGTTGCCATCATGGGAGCGCTTATCCTTTGCGACTTCGGACTGAACATCGCTTCCATATGGGTGAAGAATATCCTGGGCATACGGGCCCAGAACCGTATGCAGCAGCAGATGCTCGACCGCATCCTGCGCTCAGAGTGGCATGGCAAGGAGGAACATCATTCGGGCGACGTACTCAACCGGCTTGAGTTCGACGTCAATACCGTTGTTACTTTCCTCACAGAGACCCTGCCCAACACACTGAGCATATTGGCAATGTTCCTAGGTGCCTTCTTCTATCTCTTCTCCATGGACAAGGTGCTCTCGCTGGTCATTGTGGGCATCATTCCCATCTTCATCGGGTTCAGTAAGATTTATGTGCGGCAGATGCGGCGTCTGACTCGTAAGGTGCGCGACAGCGACTCCAAGGTGCAGAGCGTGCTCCAGGAGACCATTCAGCACCGCATGCTCATAAAGACACTTGAGAGCGACGGCGAGATGGTGGACCGACTGGAGGGCACACAGAGCGAACTGCGCCACAATGTGGTCAGACGGACGCAGTTCAGCGTTTTCTCCAATCTGATACTCAACTTCGGTTTTGCCCTTGGATATCTTGTGGCTTTCCTTTGGGCCGCTGTGCGCATGATGAGCCATTCGCTCACCTTTGGCGGAATGACGGCTTTCCTGCAGCTTGTCAACCGCATTCAGAGTCCGGCGCGCAATCTCACCAAGCTTGTTCCGGCTTTCGTGGGAGTGTTTACGGCAGCCGAAAGACTCATGGAGCTCGAGGAGAACCCGATAGAGGAACAGGGCTCTCCCATCGTGATGCGGCAGCCGTGCGGGGTGCGGCTGGTCGATGTCAGCTATGGCTACGACACTGCTGACGGCTATGTGCTGCGTCATCTCAACTTCGATTTCACTCCAGGCTCCTGCACTGCCATCTTAGGCGAGACGGGAGCGGGCAAGACCACCCTGGTGCGCATTCTGTTAGCCTTGCTGAAACCTCAGGAAGGACGTGCCGAGATTTACAGTGGCAACAGGCGGGTGGAGCTTTCGCCGCGCACACGCTGCAACTTCGTCTACGTGCCGCAGGGCAACACACTGCTCAGTGGTACCATACGTGACAACCTCAGACTGGGCAAACTCGATGCTACCGACGAAGAGATGTTTGAGGCTCTGCATAAGAGCTGTGCCGACTTTGTGAGCGAGCTCCCCGACGGACTCAGTACGGTGTGCTCCGAGGCTGGAGGTGGGCTCAGCGAGGGGCAGGCACAGCGCATCGCCATAGCACGGGCCCTCCTGCGCAACCGAAGCATCATGCTTTTCGATGAGGCTTCGAGTGCTCTCGACCCCGATACGGAGAGGCAACTGCTGAAAAACCTGCTCTCCGATCACGACCATACGATTATCTTCGTCACTCACCGCCCGGCTGTTGTCGACTATTGTGACCAAACGCTTCGCATTGACAAGCTGTGATTCAGGTTCCGAAAGTATATATCCCTTTGCAGGGTTAGTACTTGTGGCCATCTGCTACTGAAGGATATAGCCTTTGGGGACAAAACTGTCCTCGTAGGTTGCGGACAGCCACAGGACTAGTCCCCGTAAGGATTTCATTTACTTCCGACATAGGGTGTTCAATAGGATGTACCCAAATTTCGTTCTTTTTTAACACCCTTTTTCCTGACTTCGTCATCTTCTTGTTGAATCAAATTATCATCATTGAATATTAATAAGTTACAAATATTTGGCGGTGATTTAGGGTGACGCGTTGCGAAGTATCGGGAGACATCCATACCCAACAACTCGTCAGATGTTCGATGTCTATGTGTTTAGTTCATTTCGCCTCACCATTGCTCCGAGTGAGAGGTTAAAGAAAATCATGGACAGGCTTACGCTCCCAAAGGAGCTCTGAGGCTGAAGCCTGTCAATGACTATTTTCCATTACCTTTTTCCTATGTCAGTTATAATCCTTTGAGGGTGTTTTGGGTAACGCATTGGCGATGTCAAGAGAGTCTCTCACACCTTCAACATTCGCTGCTTGCGGACGGCCACGAGGGCCGCACCCTGCAGTGGACATGACGGGACTTTACCTGGTATCTGAAAATTGCACACTCTCCTGACTTCGACTCAAAAAAGCGTATCAAAAATCAAAGGTCGCGAGAAAGTTTGTAAAGAAAAAAGAACGCGAAAGTGCCAAAATACGGGCATATTTTGAAGCAAGACTTACTTTGCTCCCAAATACGCCAAAATACGAATAGTTTGTAATTGCTTGTATATTAGGCGCTTGCGTTTTTATAGGCCTATTATGAGCCCTTGAAACTGCTTAAAAAGGCCCGAAAAAGCCCTATTTTGGCCTTGTAAAACATATGCTTTTAGCCGCTCGAAGTCCTATCTCGAGGCGCTCGAGGTACTTCGACGAGGCGCTCGAGGTCCTATCTCGAGCGAAAAGCACTCAAAAAAGGCTCTCAAAGCGCTCTGATTTTCTCTATTTCGAGATTTTCATTTGTAAAGGATTCGGTTAGCGTTAGCATTATTTAACGCCCATTTTTCCGTATCAAAAATCAAAGTTTTTCATTGCACACTCCTTCCATTTGGAGTTCTTTTTGCTCTGAAAACAAAAAGCTGAATCACAGATGTCCTGCAATGCAGAAAACGATGTGGTGCCTGTGTAACTGGAATTCAGCAGGCCTGTCGTTTACCCGGTTGTCGTGTGTCAGGGGTTTGTGAGTTCATGATTTGTGTCAATTCGTGCGGGTGTTTGCTTAGGATCCGTTCGAAATTGGGTATATTTGTTAATCTATGTTAAGTAGAATGACTTTTTTAGTTTTATTTTCTTGTCTCATTCAAACAATGATTAAATTTGCGGCATACAACACTCACAAAAACTAAATATTATGAAAAGTCTGTCCATAAAGGCTATGGCAACAATTGCCATGGCGTTGTCGTATGAGTGGCACATACCGTGTCATAAGCCATTTATGGCCTTAAACTGTCGATAAGCATTTAATCAGTTTTGTAACAATCAAATCTAATAGTAGTATGATTCATTTATTGCAATCCAATTCAAGCCAAAGGTCATTGGCTGCACTTTCCATGTGTGCGATGGCCATGTTAGGCTCGCCGGCAATGGCCGTCAATCCCACTACAGAGGTGAACACTGTCGAAGCTGTCCAACAGAAAGCGAAGGGCATCATCGTCACCGTGGTCGATCCCAACAACGAGCCTGTTGTTGGTGCCACTGTCATGGTGAAGTCATCCAAGACGGGTGGAGTGACCAACATCGATGGACAATGCACCATCGAGGCCACTGCCGGTGACGAAGTAAAGGTGTCGTTCGTGGGCTATACCGACCAGACAGCCACAGTCGGTAAGGGCGGTTCCCTCCGCGTGGTGCTTCGCGAGAACCAGGAACTCCTTGATGAAGTTGTGGTGGTTGGCTACGGTACCATGCGCAAGTCCGACCTCACTGGTTCTTCCTCAACGGCAAAGGGGTCTGATATTCTGAAGGTGCAGGGCTTCAATGCCCTTGACGGTCTGAAAGGAAAGGCCGCCGGTGTGAACATCTTCAACAATACGGGCCAGCCAGGCGGTGAGATGCGCGTCGTCATCCGAGGTATCTCCACCATCAATGCCTCTACGAGCCCGCTCTATATTGTCGACGGAGTAGCCATGTCCGACTTCCAGCTTCTCAACCCCAACGACATCGAAAGCATTGAGGTGCTGAAGGATGCCTCGGCAGCTGCCATCTATGGAGCCCGTGGCGCCAACGGTGTCATTATGGTGACCACGAAGCGCGGCAATGGTGGCAAGGGAGTGCACGTCAAGTACGACGGGTCGTTCACAGTCAGCAAGATGGCCCGCAAGATGGATGTCATGAACTCGGCAGAGTGGATGGCCGCCTTCAAGCAGGGACTTGAGAATGCCAACCAGTTCCAAGGAAGGAACTTTGATACCGACCTCTCGAAGATATTCACCGACAGCCGTTATTTCGACTCCAACGGAAATCCTCTTTACGATACCGACTGGCAGGATGAATGCTCGCGCACCTCATTCTCGCATAACCACGAGATAAGCATCCAGCGCACGGGCGAGGGCGGCTCGTCGGTAGGAGCGTTCCTTAACTTCACCGATCAGCAGGGCGTCCTTGTGAACTCCTATTTCAAACGCGTGAATGCCAAGCTTACCTATGATGACAGTCCGACGAAATGGCTGTCAACGAGCATGAACCTCCTCGTCAACCATACCTGGGGAAACAGGACCTCCGACAATCCCTACGGACAAGGAGCGCTGCGCACGATGATTGAGCAATTGCCCTGGCTCCCGGTGCAGCTCAATGGAGAATACATTCAGAACAACATGATAAACACCACTGCTGCGCTGAAGGATAAGAACGATCCAAACAGCGGCTACCAGACCTTCTCGCCCGAAGGCGTCGCCAACCCGGTGGAGCTGCTCAAGAGGGAAACGCGAAACAACTATCGGACCCAGATTTTCGGTAACATCGCCTTTACGTTCCATATCCTGCCGGGACTCGACTTCAAGACCCAGTACGGTGTGGACTATCATAACAACCGCGATGCCAACTACACTCCCTTCCAGCCCCATCAGCTTATCGACCAGGGAGCCTCTGAAGGTGCAGCCTCGGCCAACAACTCCAACTCCTTCTATTGGCAGGAAGAGTCCTATCTGACCTATATCCACGATTTTGGCGCACATCATCTGAACCTCATGGGCGGTATGTCGTGGCAGGCTCGCAAGTACACCTATTTCAGTGCCAGCGACAGTCACTTCACCGACGACTATTACGGCTACTACAACTTGGGCAACGGCTCGCTGAAGCCTTCCGTGGGCTCCGATTACGACAAGTGGGCCATGAACTCCTACTTCTTGCGCGCTGCTTATAACTATAACGACAAGTACATGGCAACGGTCACTGGCCGCTATGACGGTTCTTCCAAATTCGGAAAAGACAACAAATACGCTTTCTTCCCCTCCGTTGGTCTGGGCTGGATGGCTTCCAACGAGGACTTCCTGAAGAACAATCCTGTCGTGAGCAAACTGAAGTTGCATACTTCTTTCGGTGTGACTGGTAACTCTGAGATTGGAACCTACCGCTCTCTGGCCACTGTAAGCCAGTCGACAACCATCCTCAACGGAAAGATGGTCACTGTGTCCTATCTCGACAACATGCCCAACTCGAAACTGAAGTGGGAGAAGACGGCTCAGTGGGATGCCGGCTTTGAGCTCGGACTCTTCAACAACCGTCTGAACTTCGACATCTCCTACTACTTCAAGCATACCTCCGACCTGCTGCTCAATCGTCCGGTTCCTGAGACCACCGGCTACTCATCCATCATGTCGAACATCGGTTCGGTCAACAATCATGGCCTCGACATCCTCGTTACGGCTTATCCCGTACAGACTAATGATTTCCAGTGGACGTCGACCTTAAACCTCGGCTACAATAAGAACAAGGTGGATAAGCTCGATGAGGGTGCTTCCGTGGATCCCGTGAGTGGCAAGCGTCAGATTCTGACCGACGGTTTTGTAGGCTACGACATGCTTATCCGCGAGGGTGAGTCGCTCTCCTCCTTCTATGGTTACAAGCGTGCGGGCATCTACGACGGTGTGCCCGAGCATTGGGATGCAGCCACGATGAACATCCCCTCCGTCGTCGGTGAGAAGGTGACCTACAAGCAGCGCCAAATCATCGGCAATGGACTGCCCGACTGGATGGGCTCGTTCATCAATACGATAAACTATAAGAATTTCGACCTCACGCTCGACCTCCAGTTCTCACTCGGAGCCGACATCATGCAGGAATATTATCACTCCACCGTGGCCCGCTTCCTTACCAACGGTCTCGACCGCATCTATGAGGAGGCATGGCACCCCACGCTCAATCCTAACGGTAAGGAGCAGGCTCTGCGCCTGAACAACTTCGGAATGGGAGCCAACAACCAGGCCGACTCCGACTGGGTTTGCAGTGGCGACTATCTGCGCTTCAACCTTCTGCAGATTGGCTATACTTTCGACAGCTCGTTGTGCAAGCACATCGGTCTTACGGCCCTGCGCGTTTATGCCAACCTGAACAACTTCTTGCTTATCTGCGACAGTGACTATAAAGGATACGATCCTGATAACTCTACCCGCTTAGGAGGCAACAACTGGGGAACCAACCGGCAATTCTTCTCCTATCCGCGTGCTACGTCATTCTCCTTTGGTGTCAACGTAACATTATAATCCGTTCTTATTATGATAACCTATCGAACAATGCAGAACAATATGAAAAAGTCAATCAATATATGGTCCGTGGCCCTGTTGGCACTTGTCCTTGGGCTCACCTCATGCAATGACTTCCTCGAAGAGAATCCGAAAGACCAGAAGTCAGCCGACCAGTTCTGGAAAACCGTTGAGGATGCGCAGACCGGTGTCGATGCACTCTATTTCGGCGGTGTTCCCTATCTGAACAACTCCGGAGGCGGATGGCAGCCCAAGTCCACCATGTTTGGTGGTATCGTGTCGGGACTGTTCTACGACGACCATGGTGACAGCCAGATAGCTGAAGCTGCGAAGTCGAGCAACTACACCCTCGAGAAGTTCTCGTCCACCATTTATAACAACCTTTGGCATGAGTTCTATAAAGGCATCTCAAGAGCTAACTTCGTGCTGGCCAATATTCCCGGTATGACAGGCGTGCTCGACCAGGCTACCATCGACCGCTATGTGGCCGAGGGCAAGTTCTTCCGTGCCTATGCCTATTTCTATCTGGTCAAGGAGTTCGGGGATGTTCCTTATATCGACAAGCCCTATAAGTCGCCTACCGACATGTATGTCGAGAGAATGCCCTCCGACCAGGTGTACCAGAAAATCATTGACGACCTGGCTGACATTGCCTCCAACAACGCCCTGCCCAACAAGTCGTTCTATGAGAACGGATGCCGCGTGACGCGTGCAATGGTGCAGACTTTGCTTGCTGAGGTCTATCTGCAGAAAGCCGGCTATCCTCTGCAGGGGGGAAAGGCCGACTATGAGAATGCGGCCAAATATGCCGAGATGGTCATCAATGGCGGATCGGCTGCGCTCGAGCAGGCCAATGGCAGCTCTGACGACCTCAATTCGGCCTTCAACGTGATTAAAAACAGTAAGTCGTCCAAGGAAATCATCTTCGCAAAGGAATACGACTATTCCAATAATGACATTGGCAATGGCTACGTGAACCTTTGCATGGGATCGGATGCTACTACTTGGAAGGATGCCGACGGCAAGCAGGTGTTCTCTATGAATGTGCTGCACAAAGCCTATCAGCCGTGCGACATGATTCTCAAGAGCTATGCACGCGAGGATATTCGCGGGCACGAGAAGCAGTTCTTCTTCAACAAATATACTGATAAGACGGGTGTAACACATACTCTGAACGATCCCGGGCAGTGGGCTTGGTTTGAGGAGGATGCTATCATTGGCAATCATGGTGGCGACAACAATATTCCGACGATGCGCTATTCCGAGGTACTCCTTATCGCTGCTGAGGCCAATGCGCGTATCGGCAATACTGAAAAGGCCTTAGGCTATCTGAACCAAGTGCGCCGCCGTGCCGGACTCCCTGACGAGACTGCCACTGGCGATGCACTCATCCAGTCGATTCTCACGGAGCGTCTGCATGAGTTCCCGCTCGAGTTCAAGGTTTGGGACGACATCCGCCGCACGCGCCTCTATCCTGAGGCTGACGGCGACTATTCTGGAAAGCTGAAGTGGGTGCCCCTTTCCTCGGCTATGATTCAGAACAAACCTGTAGGTGTCGTAAAGCAGGGAGCCATACCCGAGTGGGTGCTCCTTTGGCCTATCCCGCAGGATGAGATTCAGCGCAATCCGTCGTTGACCCAGAACCCCGGATGGGAATAGTGAACAACTTTATCAACGGCAGACAACTGTAGAGCCCTGTTCCTGCTGTTGACTGATTGGCGCCCGGTATCAGGCTTCGGCCTTGCCGGGCGCTTGGTGTTTATACGGTGATGGGAGCTCAGCTTAGGTAAGGATAAGATTTTTATTGTCCCTTGTAATAACAATAGTGGCATATTTGCGTTCTTGTGGTAAAAGTACCACTATTGTCTTTTAACGGGACAGCATACTTCGAGCTATTATGGTGAACTTTGCAGACATGGAACAGACCGTATTCAACTACGAGGACGAGAACATCCGTCTCGTCACCACTTTCGAGGACCTTGCGCAGCTCGACACAGCCTCCTTAGAAGGCTATATGATTCTGGCCTGCGACAATGGGCGGCTTGATGTGGATGTCAACGGAGCAAGGCAACATTTGGAGACCTTCGAAGCCCTCATTCTGCCGCCCCGTACGCGTTTGAGTAACTGCTCAATACCGATATGAGCGTAAAGGAGATATGCGTCGACCTCGGATTCCCCAATCTCTCTTTCTTCGGGAAATACGGTCGTCGCGCTTTCGGCTTGTCTCCCAATGAGTTCAGAAGACAGAATAGGAAACAGTCTTAGAGGGTGTTAGTATTTTGAAGAATCTGTCAATTCAAAATAAATAAAACGAAATATGGACTTGAAAGAAGTAGAAAAGGAATCGGCTGCCATCAGGGAGCAATATCACAAGCTCGAAGAGCTTTATCATGGCTCGCGATGGTCGTTGGAGGAGGATGCGTTAGCCTTTCTAACGGATACTGGACTTGTGGGCCGTTGGGTCATGGACCATGAAGGTCGCTGGCCGAGTAATGAGCGTGAGAAGCTGCCTGCCAAAATAGGCGAGTGCGTGTGGTGGCTTGCAGAATTGTCGGCGAGGATGGGACTCGACTTCAATGATTGCGTGACGGCCTTCCTCAAAGATAAGAAGGATGAGCTTGCCGAATAACCCTAAGGCACTGACGGAAACCTCGGAAATGAAAAGGCAGGAGACGCGGACCCAAGTTCTGGCCGCTGTCTCCTGCCTTCCTTTTATATAGCTCTTGTCTTCTATGTGTCTCTTGGCTTTCATTCTGGCTCAGAGACCTTCTGGCTATAGATTGAACTTGTAAACGAAGGTGAACTGGAAGACGCTGTTCTTGCAGTCGGTACCCTCGATAGCATTGGTAATAATTGCTAAAATCTGATGGTCAAACAATTGTTAGCCAAATGGACAACAATTGTTAGCCAAATGGACAACAAATGTTAGCCAAATGGACAACATATGTTTGACCATTCCCTGCTCATATGACTGAAAAAATCTATATGTTGTGTACTGATTTTGGTTGACAGTTTTGTTTGTTATTCCTAACTTAGTTTACACTTCTTTCTTCTTATTCCTAGACAGGTTGCCAATAGTACAGTTCCAATTGTTTCGCGTGTCTTTCAGTCGGTTCAAAGTTTTTCTACAAGTTAAACTAAAATCCCAGACACGCGAAGCGAGCCTGGGATTACCCTGTATCCTACTGTGAGGAAAGCAGGAATGACAGTTTATCTTTGAGCCGGAGGGAAGGCGGAGATGCGGAGTCTGGCCGCTCCCATGGGCACGAGCGTGATGTCCTCCACCTGTTCTGCTCTCTGTGCATCCTCGTGCGGAAGCAGTCCGCAAAGACCGTAGTTGTCAATCTTCCACGATTCCACTTTGCGTCCTTTAGCCTTAAATTCAAGAGGCGTGCTGGCGAGCGAGAAGGGGAAGTCGTCGGAGGGCCATGTGCGTTTGATGACCTCAAAGTCGGCCACGGAGCCGTCGTGCCCTATGCACAGAGCGTAGTTCCATGGACTGTCGGCATAGATTTCATACGACGGCCATTTTGATGCATCGGCGTCCTTCTGCCAGTGAGAGTCGCCGATGGCTGTGGCGCGACTGTCCTTCTGCTCGTAGCGCTCCTTGATTTTCAGCGAGAGAGTCAGTGGCCCGTAGTCCACGCTCACACTGTTCTGGTTGGCCTGCCACCGGCGTGTCTTCACCGTCATGGGCAGTGTCAGCACCACACGGTCGCCTTTCTTCCATGTGCGCATAATGCGGTAGTACTTGCCCGGAGTTCCCTCCACGTTGGCCAACTCGCCGTTGACAGAGAGCGAGGGTTGCGCAGTCCATGAGGGTATGCGCAGGTAGAGCGGGAACTCAGCCTTACCTTTCAGATTGCTTATGGTGAAGCTGATGGTGCCGTCGAAGGGGTAGTGGCTCTCCTCGGTAAGTGTCACCTCGCGTCCGTCAGCAACCTTAGCTTTGGCTGTACATGCTGCATAGAGGACAGCTGCCAGTCCGTTGTCGGGTGTAGCCAGTATCAGATTCTCTGAGTAGTAGGGCCATCCTTGAGCGTGATTATGCTGGCAGCAACGGCTGCTGAATGGGTTCATCATGAGGAAGGGCCCCGAGTTGTCAATGCCCGGAGCGTGGTTTTTGGAGTCGCTTTGCACCATGTTGGGGCATGTGATGTAGCGCAGCGACTTGAAGTCAGGCATTACGGCAGCCGGATAGGTGTTGAAAGCCACGTCCTCACAGTTCTCTGCCCAGTAGGGGTCGCCAGTGAGTCGCAGCATGATTTCGTCGGAGGCCATCTGCTCCACCATACCGCAGGTCTCCACGCCTTGCCGGGGGTCAATACGTCCGATACGGCAGTTCTCGTCACCTCCGAACATACCACCGGGCACCTGACCGCAAGTGCGTCTGACGAGTTCCTGGTCGTCATAGGAGGCCTGCAACATGTCTTTGTCGCCGTTGAGCATATAGTAGGTGGCGGGCTCGCGGAAGCACTGTGCGATGTTCACGTTGTGCCAGTTGGGCAGGCCGCCGTTCTGGTGCCAGTCGGCGGTGTTGCGGTGAATCTTCTCCGCTAACTGCAGCAGGAAGGGCTCCCCCGTGCGGTTGTAGAGCCAGAGCACGGTATAGAGGTTGTCGCCACCGCGGCTGTTCTCCCAGTAATCCTCTAAGAACTGGTCGTCGGGCAGAGAGAGTTGCCACTTGAAGTAGCGCGTCATGAGACTCAGTACGCGCTTGTCGGCAGTGAACTCGTAATAGGTCTGCAGCGTGGAGAGCATAATCATCTGAGCCCAAAGTTCAGGTTTCCCGTGCGACTTGTTGATAGGTCCGAAGGAGCCGTCGGGGCGCTGGCTTTTCAGAGTGGCGTCAATCCACGTCTTCGCCTCACTTATCATAGCCTTGTCGCCGAGGATGTAGGACAGGTCGCTGTAGCCTTTCAGCCAGTAGGGCACTTCCTCCCATCCGTGTGTGCCGTTGGTTTGCAGCCAGGCATTTCCTTTCTTGTCGAGCCAGTCGGAAATCTCACCGAGATGACCGGTAAGTCCGTCGCGCTGTAGCTGCAGGTAGCGGCCTACCCAGCCCGAGGGCTGTATAGAGCCTACGGGGAGCTTCAGAAAGTAGGGCTGCCGTAGCGGAGCCCGTGCGTTGACGTAGCTGTTGCTCTTCTGCGTGTTGTCGGGACGGCCTACCACGGTTACTTCCTGGGCCGTGACACCATAAGGCTGCAGAACGGCGATGGCGCAGGCGAGCCAAATCTTCTTGTACTTGTTCATGAATCTTGAGAATTGTTTTGTTGTTGGTGTGTAATCTTCGTGTTTGTATTGATTACCCTCCCTAAAAGAATCTTTAGGTGAGGGGGCTTAACGGCTTTGCAAATTTAGTAATTTCAGACTATTGTTGCAAATTTGTACTTGTAAAAATGTGAATCTTTTATATCCACCATTTGCTGAAACCTTGCGTCAGCTTGCTTCTCATGGTACCATACAGTGGAGGTTACTAACATCACTTTCTTGCTTACGGTCAATGGCTCTGCTTAGTCTCCGGAACCTACTCGTGAGACTTGAATTCACATGCAATTCAAACAAGAGGGACCGGAGCGGGCTTGCGCCCAGTCTCCGGTCCCTTTTGTGAGCTAAGCTTTCGCAAAGCTTATATGAAGATTTGGTCGGTAATTTTTCGTCTTTATCTCACTACTACTTTATGTCCGTTGTGGATGTAGATGCCCTTTGTGGCAGGTTTTTCTATCTTTACTCCTTGCAGAGTGTACCAGCTGTCGGTTGTCGTTGCCGAGCCCTTCACCGTGGCTATGCCTGTGGTAGTGACGTTGCAGAGATTGTGTCCCTTGCTGTCAGTGGAGGCTGAAATCAGGATGTAGCTCGTCTTGTTGATGTTGGTGACATCCTCAGTCTGTGGCGTTCCCGAACCTGTGCTGAAGACGAAATCCACCACGTCGTCATCCTTGTTGATGGTATATTCCTTCCAGAACCAATTCTTTCCGTTCACGCTCTCTGTGGCTGTCACATTATCGCCAGGCCAGCCGCTGGCTGCGCCGTGTGTGCCATCGCCACCCCAGGTCCAGTAGTTCACCCCTGAGCTGACATCCCAGCCAGCCTCGTCGGCATTGACATATACCTTGATGGTGTAGGGCTTGAACTTAGAAAGTGTGTACTCGCGTGTGATGACTTTCTTCACTGTTCCGGCTGTGAGAAGACCCACTTTCAGTGTGCAGTCTGCTGATATGTTTATCTTTGTACCGCTGGTCACAGTGGTGCCATTGGTGGCTGTTGGTGTGGAGCCATCGGTCGTGTAGACCACTTCGGCGTTCTTATCGGCAGAGACGGCACTCAGCGTTACCTGAAAAGCCTTGTCGTATTCGCCATCGGCCTTGTCGGCCCAAGGAGTCTCCGTATTGCGCGAGAGGTAGTAGGCATAGTGTTTGCCCTCGAGTACCTTCACGAAGTCGTCGTTGTCGTAGGCCGGGATGGGGGAGTAGGAAGTCAGTCTGACTGCCAGCTGCCCATTGGTTCCGCTGACGGTATTGATGAAGTCGAGAGCGGTGCTGCGCAGGTTTGTGTAAGTGCTGCCGCTCGTGATACCCGCAGCCTTGCGCACGTCAATCATGGCCTTGATATCCTGCTTGCAGTCAATCCAGTGAGTGAAGAAGACGCAGGGCGTCCCCGGCATGGCCAACAGGAAGGCGTTGGCGGCGAGGGTGTCGCTCTTGATAGGGTCCTGGTTGGCACTGGTGCGTTTCTCCGTGTCGTGGTTCTCAACGAAGGTGACTGTGAGCTGTCGGTAGTCGGTGTCGCTGATGAGGCTGCTTCCGGCAAGCTTTGTCCAGTTTCCCTGGTTGATGGCATCGCGCACGGTGTAGCGGAAGGGGAAGTCGAAGGCTGCGCTCTTGCGCTGTGCGTTGGCAATCCAGCTTTTCACGGTAGAGGCGTTGCCGTCCCAGTATTCGCCCACAGAGTATTCCACTCCGGCTGCTGTATTGTAGTCGGCTACATGACTTCCGGCAAAGCCCTTCACCATGTCGTAGCGGAAGCCCGTGTAGCCGAGGTCATTGAGCAAGAATTGCTCGTAGGCCTTCACTATGTTCTGTACGTTGGTGCTCTTGTGGTCGAGGTCGCGCATGCCGCTCCAGTCCTCGCCCTCGTCGTTGTTCTGGCTCAGGCTCACTCCCTCTTTGAGTGCTTCCGTAGTGGTGGTCCCCCCATCGTCGTTGGCCACGATGTCGGAGGGCTGCAGCTGATAGGTGGTGCCTTTGTAAGTCTCCTTAGGGAAGCCAAACCAGCCGTCGGTGTTGTGGTGGTTGATGACCACGTCGGCGATGGTGCCCAGTCCCTTCTTCTTGAAGGTGGCAATCATGGAACGCAGCTCCTGTTCCGTACCGAAGCTTGAATTCTGGTCGAAATAGTAGTAGGGCGTGTAGCCCATCACATTGTAGGATTCGAGGCATTTGCCGCTCTGTGGAATCCAGATGAGGCTGAAGTAGCGTGCCAGTTCGTCGGCCTGGCTTTCGAGCTTGGTCCATTTGGAAGCGTCGTAGCTGTCCCAGTAGAATCCCTGCAGCATCACACCTTTATAGTTGGCGGGCCATCCCTCAGCCATGACGGCAAGGGTGCAGAGGAGTGTGAGGATGGAAGTGAAAAGTCGTCTCATTCGTCGTCAATGATTGTTACTGTTGGCAAAGGTAGGCAAAAGGCGCTTAACGTAGTGACGTTGATGTAGGTCAATCAATTGAATGAAGTGTGCAAACGGTTGCACGCAGAGGGAAACTTCGTTTGCTCACGGCTTGTCATTCGGGCTGCGTTCGTACGGGGTGCGCCCCTTGCTGCTGTTGGCATTTAATTGTCATTACCTCACGATGTTTTGGTCCTGACATCGCCAATGTGTCAGCCTAAATCACCCTCACAAGGTATAACTGATGGATGTAAAAAGGAGTTTTGTGTGGTGATATCGGTACCTATCAAGCGATATTCAGCGTTTTACTTTCCATGTTTTGATGGTTCGCTCCTTCGAACTAAAGTTAATGCCGACCTTGACGACCATCCGTCCGTCGGCTTCGTAAGGAATAGCATAGCCCTTGTTGTCAATCTGCTGAAGGGCCTCGTCTGCGCTGCCGTCCATCTTCAGCTCCATCACGTAGACGGTGGTGTCGGTCTTCAGAAGTATGTCCATTCGGCCTGTTGCGGTGCGTACCTGAGAATAACAGTAGTTGCTCAACAAGGAGAACATCACGTAGAGCATTGCCGTAAAATGTCCCTCGCTCGCCGGTGCGTCCTTCAGCGTTCCCTCCTGATAGGGAATGGATGCGAGGAAGCTGCGGGCCACCGTGAGCATGCCGTCAATATCGTCCTTTAAGATAGAAAGGTACATATTGTCCAACGTGTTGTTTGTGGCGTTGACATT
>Ga0256406_1002065_pt1 | contig 29851 bp, 22 predicted proteins | sample RumenRJG_03DNA_FD_185986 | JGI IMG/M metagenome (GOLD analysis project Ga0256406, IMG submission 185986) | Bovine rumen microbial communities from Lethbridge, Alberta, Canada - RJG_03 | ecosystem: Host-associated > Mammals > Digestive system > Stomach > Rumen | place: Canada: Alberta | collected... | reverse complement strand
TTAGGCGATGGGAGAGACTTCCCGAAGGAGTAGTTTTCGAGGCCATTCTTTATTATTCTAAATACAATGCGACTGCAATATTACGAAAAAGCAATGGATAATCTTCTTTCCTTTCTTCATATTTAGGTTATTTTTACGATTGGGGACATAACCAAACATTCCATCCAAGAAGCCGCGCTTACTCCCGTTCCTTACAAGCAACAATGGAAATATTAATCGGCAATTATTTGTACAGCTCAGCAAGAAAGGGTAATTTTACAGCAAGTTGACAGGTTGCCATCCAATTCGCAAACTTACAATTTTATATAACTGACATGAGAACAACATCTTTATCACAAGCAATCGCCGCGGTGACCTTGTTTGTGCTCCCCACCATTGGTTACGCACAAAACAGCGGGGAAGAAAGTGAGTGGACGATAACTCCACGCGCCGGCATCACCATTTCCACATTGACCGGCGACTATGCCAAGGGCGATGCTTACGACCCCCGCCTGGGCTTCGGCGGTGGCATTGAGGCCGAATACCATATCAACAAGACCCTCGGCCTGTCAATTGGAGCCTTCTACACCAAGCAGGGAGCCAAACGGAATTTCGAGATACTGACAGCCTCAGGCAGTGGAGTTGCTGCCGGAACAATACAAACAGGTGGACCGAATCCCATATATCAAGAAATCACTGGGCACGATGCTCATTTCAACATTTCAGATTACACAGACAAGTACGACTATGTATTGAGAATACACAACATCAAGACTGCATTGGGCTATATCAACATTCCCTTGATGCTGAATGTGCACCTTCCATTCAATTTGCCGGTCGGCTTCACGGCAAAAGCCGGCACTCAATTGGATTTTCTTGTTTACGCCAAAGACAAGGGCAAAGAGCAAATATACTACAGAGGTACTTATAGCAGCTCTAACTATAGCAGTCCAAGCCTTAAAGGCAGCCTAAAGGATTTCGGAATATCTATTCCAATGGGCTTGGCGGTAAGCTATAAGAACATCGAACTTGACGCCCGTTACCTGTGGAACGTCACCGACATAAACGATACCAATATAATGGTAGAAGGCAACGATAAGGTGAAGGCGCACACTTCAACCTTCCTCATTACGTTGGGATACAACTTCAACCTGTAATTGACATTTAATCGTTCTTTTCTCCTACCGGTTTACAATGGTAGGAGAAAAGAAAAGTTGCGAAATCTTATTCGGAAGCCTTCAGGAAGTACAGTGCCTGCGGCCGGGTACATGACTGAACGAGCCTGCCCTCGGCGATGAACAACTCGAGCCATTTTCTAGCCTTATAATCACTCAACCCGAATTCTACGCACATTATGCGGCGGGTAATAAAGCAATGCACAGAAAGGTAGGCCGACACCCTCGCCCAAAGTTCATCGGCACCGTAATTGGCAGACAGCGTAGAGTAATCCGACTTAACAAAACGGACCTGTCTCTGTACCTTACACAGAAGCTTCTTTTCTGGCCGGAAATTGATACTGCGAAGATAGATATCCTTGCCCGTGATCTTCCCGTTGGTTTTGGCCGATGGCGGCACATTGCCAACCGCCAATGACAGATAGCCTATCTCGGGAAGATAAAAGCGATTGCCTTGCGACAGTTCCCTGACCGCGATAGTGGCCAGCTCTGCCATGACGGCCTTCAGGTCGGAAGAAGTAACCGAGCAGGCTTGTTCCACATCTTTGCCCAATTCATCGGTCGTCATAGCCGGATTGTTGCGCAATCGTACGTAAGCCCGCTTCTCGCCAGTTCCCTGCGAGTTCTCAATGTTGTGAATTTCATACTTGATTTCCATGGTGTATTAGATTAAAAGTTAAAGATTATTCGCGTCAAAGGTTGTCGGCGGTGCGTTTTTGTATTGCCCATCCGCCAACGCCTGCAAAGTTAAACAATAATCTTGAATAATCCAAATCACAAGCCCATTACAGCGAAACGTCAAACTGTGGCGGTCGTCACAAACAAGTATGGCGGTCGTCACAAACATGTGCGGCGACCGCCACAAATGAATGAAACGACCGCCACAGGTTGGCAAATGGAAGACACAAAATGCATTATCCAGTTTAGTTAGGCAAAGAAGTCTCCATAAATAAAACATATTCTATATCTATCGACAAACAGTTGAAAGATTATTTTTTATTATGGAATAATCTTAGTATTTTTGCGGAGAATTGTTAACAAGAAAAACCAATCCACGTTATATCAGACATAATGGAGTTTACAGACATACTTAAGCAATACATAAAAGACATCAATGACATCATCAATATCGGCGAAGGTACGGAGATGTCGTATCGGTCAGTATTGGAGAAAATGATGAAGTACTTGTTGCCTGACAACATCACCATTCTCAACGAGCCCAAGCATTCTACATATGGAGTGCCTGACATGAAACTATACAAGAACAAGGACATCGCAATATCATTTATAGAAACCAAGCTATTGGGCGATACTGACCTTAAAGGAGTAAGGCAGCACAAGAAGCAATTTGACAGATACAAAGAAGCTTTAAATGTCATAGCCTTTACCGACTTCTTCCATTTTCTGCTTTATATTGATGGCGAAATGAAAGAAGAGGCACAGATTGCCTATATAGGAGAAGGAGGAAAAGCAATTATCACTGATGATGAGCATGAGCTTTCCAATTTTCGACACATTGTCCAACAACTCGCCGATGCTAAGCCTCAGAAGATTACATCTCCCTCAAAGCTATCATCTATCATGGCTGCAAAGGCGAAGTTGTTGGCAAATGTTGTGAAGAACGCTACGATGAATGGTGAGAATGATGAGACACCGAGCGAAGAGGATGTCACTCTGATAGACCAGATGAAAGCCTTTAAGAAGATTCTCGTTCATGACATGGACGAAAACCAGTTTTCCGATTTCTACGCCCAGACGATTGTTTATGGAATGTTCATCGCGCGTTTGAATGATAACGAAGATAGATTCAGTCGGCTGCAAGCTTTCGCCCTCATTCCTAACGGCTATCCATTCCTGAAGGAAATATTTGGAATAATAACCATCAACGGGCTCCACAGCAAATTGGCTTGGATTATTGATGACCTCGCAGAGCTGTTCAAGGCTACCAATGTGCAGGAGATTCTAAAAAATTACGGCAAAGTAACAGGGCGGAAAGACCCGGTAGTACACTTCTATGAAGACTTCCTTGAAGACTACAACCCAAAGATTAGGGAGCAGTTTGGAGTTTGGCTTACACCAGTGCAAGTGGTAAGCTATATCGTAAAGGCTGTGGACTTGCTGTTGAAAAAGAGCTTCAACTTCTCTAAAGGCTTGGCCGAAGACCCGATTGAGAATGGTGAGCACCTCTTGCAAATACTCGATCCTGCTATAGGCACAGGAACCTTCCATGCTGAGGTGATCAAGGAGATAAAGACATACTTTGAGGGCAACGAGGGCATGTGGCCGGAATACGCAAAGGACCACCTTGTGCCACGATTGTTAGGCTTCGAATACCTCATGGCACCTTACACCATGGCACATCTTAAGGTAGCAAGTGCACTTGGCCTTGAAAAGCTTGGGGATAACGCGCCTAAGCGTTTAAATATATTCCTAACCAACTCGCTCGACAAATATGACCACATCCAGACCGAAGCCTTTGCCCGTCAAGTGTCGATAGAAGCTAAGGCTGCCAACTCCATCAAGGACAGTCGAAGAGTGATGGTGGTCATTGGCAATCCACCATACCACGAGAAATCAGCCAATAACTCCGACTGGATTAAAGAACTGATGGATGACTATAAACAAGAGCCCGGACAGAAACAGACTGTAAAGTACAAAAAAAATAGCTTTGAACCTATCCGGGTGAATACCTTGAAAGGTGAGAAGAATTCGAAGGGATTGAATAACGACTACTGCAAGTTCATACGTATAGGGCAGCGGTTTGTTGACAGGACCCAACAAGGAATACTCGCCTACATCACCGCCAACACTTACCTTGACACGAAGATGTTCCGTGGCATGCGATACAATCTCTTACAGTCGTTCGACAAGATATTCATTCTCAACTTACATGGTTCCGCAAGGCGGAAGTCTAACAATAAAGAAGGCATAAAGGACGAGAACGTTTTTGACATAGAGGCAGGAGTGGCTATAGCCGTATTCGTGAAGTTGAAAAACCATCACGACGAGAACCATCTGGCACAGGTCTTCTATAAAGACTTGCGTGGAAGCCGAAAAGAGAAGTTTGAATTTCTTTCGACCCACAGCCTTGAGGATACAAGCTTTGAAGAGATTACTCCTACTGCACCTTATTACATCATGAGGAAGCGCGATGTCTCTTTGGAGGATGTCTATATGCAAGGATTCAGCATTGATGAGCTGATGAAGGTAAAGGTACAAGGGTTTATGAGTGGCAAAGACAGCATCTCATATTTCTTCAATAGAAACGAGACGGAGAGATTCTGTAATGATTTACTGAAATTGACACCTTCCAATTTTGCATTAAGATATAATATTAGTGATAAAAAGCAACAAGAAATTCCAATGTTGAAAAGGGATGTTGAAATTTCTGCTTGGCGTAAAAATGAAATGCGATTCTGCTATCGCCCATTTGATATCAGATGGACGATTTATGACCATACCTTTATAGACAGACCAAGAACATTAATTAGCAAACATATTGCAGGCAAGTATAACATTGTCCTTGCTATAGGTCAACAAGGCAACGCAATAGGTGACAAGGAATGGAGTCTATGCTATATTTCCGACATGCCGATCGACAAGAATGTAATGCCACGTGGTGGTGCCTATTTGTTTCCGTTATACGTGTATAAGAACGGAGTTAGTAGGCCAAATCTGTCTTCTCGTATTGTAAAAGAGATTGAAAAACGCACGGGCATGAAGTTCCAAGAGAGCCTTAATGATAACTACTGGAATGGGATATTCAGAATGGATACCGAAGAAAAAGACGACGGCTTTGGTCCTTCTGACATCATAGACTATATCTACGCCGTGCTGAACTCGACCAAATACCGCACCGTGTATCACGACTTTCTGCAAACGGCTTTCCCTGTAATACCTTACCCCACAGACGGTACCTATTTCAAGGAAATGGTTGATTTGGGCAATAAGCTAAGGGTGCTCCACACTATGCAGGATGGCCCGGAAAGCACTGTGACATTTCCAGTAGCAGGCGACAATATCATAAGAAAGCGTGAGGTTATAGACAATGGCAATGGCTTTCTGACTATCAAATTCAACGACACGCAGAGATTTGAAAACGTTCCTGTTGCAGCCTGGAACCTTGTTGTATCAGGATATCAGGTAGCTGATGAGTGGCTGAAACTGCGTCAGAGAGATCAGTACAAACTAACAAATGACGACATTGATCATTTCAAGAAAATGATTGCTGCCCTTAAAGAAACCGTAAAGGTGAAAGGGTATATAGACAGCATGATAAGATTATAACTAAAAATATAATCGACAATATTGCAGATGGTTTCCATCAGACTGTATTAAGACTGAAAGATGCGGGCGGTTTAGGATGACGAGAACAGCAAGTGGTGGTACTCGGCAGTAGTATTGTCGAAGCGCTTAATGGACAGGACGACTATAAGAAAAATTACCGCGGTTAATGCCAGTAGGGATGTTCGACACCGGTGGTAGTGTAATGGCCCCACTACACTACCACCAGAATTGCACATTACCATGGGGTTGGCCTTTTTCAAACATTCATGCTTCCTCAGTTCCGTTTAATCATTGTTACTTTTCAATGGCTCGAGCAAGAACACCAGCTCACTCTCAGCAATGTCACACTTGCCGAAGAGGAAGCGCAAACAACGGAGCTTACTTCTGTTGTCCATGGATGTCCAGAGGTATTTGTCTTTTCCGATGGGCGTACAATATCTTACATCAGCTTGCTTGGATGACCAAAAGAAACCCTCTTTGTCATAGAGGCCATCAACGACATTTGGATATTTCGCCATCACCAAGTTAACAACATGCAGTAGCATACCTTTCCAAGTAGTCTCATCATATGCAGCGCCCATGAACCTGAAGCCCTTCAGCGTGCGACCAGTCGGCGAAAACGCCTCTTCATCAAGCGCAACTTCCTCAAAAGGCTTTGGAAGAGGCTTGAAAGTAGTCGAAAGCATAGGGTAAAGCATCAAGAATGTCGCAGATACTTTATCGGCTCGTTGCTTCAACTCTTTTTCAGTCCATTTGTCACAGAGCGTAACATCCTTCGTCATCCGATATTTTGAATCGCGGTAGCCGGGTTGTATACTTGTCTCAGTATGAATGCCATCTCTTTTGGCCGAAAACGGTTTGTTGCTCAACTCACTGTTTATTCCTGTGAGTGTCAAGTTGGCGAAAGTGTGTAGATATCGCTCTTGTATCTCTTCCCAGTCATCCCCAAGCATCTGCTTCCATTCTCCGTTAAGAGTTTGCGGCATGATATGCTCAATGGTCGCCCTTTTGTTACGCATCTCTGCCGCCACATCATTGTATTCGCCAGAAACGGCATTTTCCAGTCGCTCAAAAAGGAAGACCTGAAATGGCTTCAGCATGTGATAGGCATCACGTGTCTTTATTGCTTCGATAAACTGATAGTCCTTTGGTATTCCATAATTGCCATCCCTACGCAGTATATGATACGATAATATATCAGAATACTTGAAGTCACACCCGACTCCTGCTTTCTCATATTCAACCATGCTCTTCAGCACATCTTTGTGAAGGGCACAGAACACCTGCGTCAAGGCATTTGCTGGCATATTACAAACAATACGACGGGCAAGAAAGTTCTCGATGACATCGATTACCTTGTAGACCTCAGACTCCTTAAGCTGATGCTCATCAGCGTATTTCAAGAATTGAACGAAGAAAACATTTGTAACATCTGTCTCAATGTTGCAGATATGCCGCATTTTAGCAGAAAGCTTGGGAGTGGAAAGATCTGCATGCGTCACCTTTCTATAACATACGGCATAGTCAAGCATCTCAACCAGTTCAGTCTTTCTGTCTTTATTCTCCATGAATCTCTTCCATTCCGTGTAGATGTTGTTTTGCCGGACTGGCCTCTTGAGTTGCTGCCGGATAGTCAGATAGTCACGGAGAAAAAGAGTCAAGTCATCCCCCAAGAGGGTCTCAATTTTGTGCCAGTAGTCATTGAAACAACTTTCTTGCTCGTCAGCAGGAAGCGACATGAGCATGTAATTTCTCACTTTGTCTCCCTCCTGAAGCGCCAAGCCAGTAGAGTTAAGGCTTTCAAAAATCAATTGTGCGTCATCACCCGCCTCAAGCTCAATGGTGACAATCTCAAGCCGTTCTATGACATCAAGCAGCCCATCAAAAGTAAAGGGATGTGGATTGGCTGTTAACCTATCATAGAAATATCTGAAGTTGGTGGTCATTTGAGATTTCTCGTCGAAATGGTCCTCCTGGTCGTAATAAATGCTATCGTAAGCCTTACGGTCATCCTCAATAGGCACAAGTTTTAGTTTCCTTTCAGAGCTACAGTATTTGGCATTCAGAAAAATATCAAATGCTTTATCGATAAGGCTCGTGTCCTTTATTATTATAGCATTACCCCGAACGGCTTTGATGCCGGCCAATAAGAGCAGAGAGATAGTAGTCAGACGTTGTTGTCCATCAATAACCAAACGGTTATGACCATAGCTGTCAGCCGGAGACGTGACAATGGAACCGAAAAAATGAGTTTTCCGATTATCATTCGAATGGCTCAGTTTCACCAAATCATTAAAAAGTTGCTCACAGTTGTCTGTCTTCCAATCGTACTTACGCTGGTAGACTGGAATGACAAACTGCTTTGTAGAGCCCTCTATGAAGCCACCAAGTGGCAGTGCGTTCCCTCGCATATTATTACGCTTTATTCAGATTCAACAATCTATGCTCAACATTATCATACAAGCCATTTACTTTCATTTTTAGTTTAAGAGCTAAGATAATACCAAGTTCCCGGTAATGAATGTGAGCAATGCAAAGTTAACAAAAAACTGACAGAGCTTGCTGAATATTCAATAAAAAATATGGGCTTGAAGTGTAGACAATCATTGTCAGCCAAATGTCAGACAGTTTATGACGTTATCTGATGATCGTTGCATAACTTTACAACAGTAAGTCTGCTATGAGAAAGTTCACGATCATAACTGTCATGTGCGTCGTCGCACTCACCCTGACCGTCCTCCACTATCGGCCAAACGAGAAAACTATCCCCGAACAATTGGAGACGGCACTCAGTTATGCCCATATGCTGACCTATCGCGACAGCCTATTTGGCTATGTAGTGCACTATCCCGACTTCTTCGAGCAATCTGACTGCCACAACAACGAACCCGGCTACAGTCAGTTCACCTATTGGGGCAAAGTAGAGATGGAGTTGACCACCTTTATTCTGCCCAACGATGATGAACTGACAGCAAAGGAGGGCATGGACAGCATCGGCAAGGCCCTTCATGCTACGACACGACGTCTTCAACCCAACAGCTTTATTCTTTCCGGCTCAATCTATCAAAACGGTCAAAAGCTCACAGGCCGCTGCTTTCATGCCAAATTTGTCCGACACCGCAAGGTATGGTTCGTACAGACGCTCGCCTACCCCGAAGGCTGTGACCGGGCCGTCAGACGCATCACCCGACAGATTGACAAATGGAAGATATGGGAGCAATGCGTATCGTTCCACTTGCCAAACAAACACACGCGAAGATTTGTACAACTCGGTCACTGACAATGGCATCTTCACGCAATTAGCAAATAGCATGTCTTCTATATATTACATATAGCTGTCATATACGCAACAAACGCAGAGTGGCTCTCGAATAAAAATGTCAGCTACAAGGTTTGAGCAACACGTTTGCGTCAGGCCAAAAACAAACAAAAAAAAAGAGGGTGTATCAAAATTGGAGAAGTCCAGGAGTTCAGAAGTCCAGGAGTTCAGTCATTACTATAATGATACCTTGTTATAAGGTACTTATGCATTTGACTGAACTTCTGAACTTCCGGATTTCAGAACTTCTCCAATTTTAATACATCCCCTTTATATAAAGGCTCTACCTAAAAAAGGAGAGACTAAGGAAATTAGACCTTGATTTCGACCTCAACACCTGAAGGCAACTCGAGCTTCATCAGGGCATCCACAGTCTTGCTGGTAGCAGAGTAGATGTCGATAAGACGCTTGTAGTCGCTCAACTGGAACTGCTCACGGCTCTTCTTGTTAACGAAGGTAGAACGGTTCACGGTGTAGATGTGCTTGTGAGTAGGCAATGGAATAGGACCGCTCACAATAGCATCGGTGGCCTTGACAGCCTTGACAATCTGCTCGGCAGACTTGTCGACCAACTGGTGGTCATAGCTTTTCAGCTTGATACGAATCTTTTGACTCATTATTAATTAATGTATTAAATGATTTATGGAAGTCTCCTCCGCTAAAGAGTCATACGCTTAGCGGAGGAGAGTCTTATTATTACTTCTTGAGCTCAGCAAGTACCTGCTCCTGCAGCGAAGCTGACAGAGGAGCGTGGTGATCATACTCCATAGAACTGGTAGCACGACCGGAAGTAATGGTACGCAGAGCGGTCACATAACCGAACATCTCTGACAGAGGAACCATAGCCTTCACAATACGGGCACCACTGCGAGCCTCATCCATACCCTGGACAAGACCACGACGCTTGTTCAAGTCACCGATCACATCACCCATGTTCTCTTCAGGGGTAACGACCTCAACCTTCATGATAGGCTCCATGAGCACAGGACCTGCCTTCTGGCAGACATTCTTGAAGGCTGCGTGAGCAGCAAGCTCGAACGAAATCTGGTCAGAGTCCACAGGGTGGAAGCTACCATCAGTCAGCACGACCTTGAGGCCGTTCATCGGGAAGCCACCCAGCACACCATTCTTCATAGAGTCCTTGAAGCCCTTCTGGACAGAAGGAATGAACTCCTTAGGAATGTGACCGCCGCTCACCTCGTTAACGAACTGCAGATCGTCCTCGGTGTAGTCTTCATCCTTAGGACCAATGGTCACGATGATATCAGCGAACTTACCACGACCACCAGTCTGCTTCTTGTAGACCTCGCGCCAGTTCTCAACAGTCTTGGTGATAGCCTCCTTGTAGTTCACCTGAGGCTTACCCTCGTTACACTCGACCTTGAACTCACGCTTCAGACGGTCGATGATGATATCGAGGTGAAGCTCACCCATACCGGAGATGATGGTCTGGCCACTCTGCTCGTCGGTATGCACAGTGAAGGTCGGGTCTTCCTCAGCAAGCTTAGCAAGACCATTGTCAAGCTTAGCGACATCAGCCTGGCTCTTAGGCTCAACGGCAATAGAGATCACAGGATCAGGGAAGGTCATCGACTCGAGAACGATAGGATGGTTCTCGTCGCAAAGGGTATCACCAGTACGGATATCCTTGAAGCCCACACCAGCACCGATATCACCGGCGTCGATGCTCTCCATAGGAATCTCCTGGTGAGAGTTCATCTGGAACAGACGGCTGATACGCTCCTTCTTGCCCGAACGGGGGTTATAGACATAAGAGCCAGCCTGCACCTTACCGCTATAGACACGGAAGTAAACCAGACGACCCATGAACGGATCGGTAGCGATCTTGAAGGCCAGAGCAGCTGTAGGCTCGCTCTCAAGAGGTTTACGGTCTTCTTCCTCACCAGTTTCAGGATTGGTACCCCTGATGGCCATTGTATCCTCAGGAGAGGGAAGGAAAGCGCAAGTATAGTCAAGCAGAGGCTGTACGCCCTTGTTCTTATAAGAAGAACCAAGGAGCATTGGGCAGCACTCCATAGCCACACAACCCTTACGGATAGCGGCAATGATCTCTTCCTCAGTGATGGTCGAAGGATCATCAAGATACTTCTCCATCAGGTTATCATCGAAGTTGGCAGCACCCTCAAGCAGCTTATCACGCCACTCATCGGCATCAGCCTTCAAGTCAGCAGGAATCTCATCAACTTCATATTCAGCACCCATGGTCTCATCGTGCCAAAGGATAGCCTTCATCTTGATGAGGTCTACGACGCCCTTGAAGTTCTCCTCAGCGCCGATAGGAATCTGAATAACGATAGGATTAGCGCCCAGGATGTCCTTCATCTGCTGCACAGTCTCGAAGAAGTCGGCACCCGAGCGGTCCATCTTGTTCACATAACCGATACGAGGCACATTGTACTTGTCGGCCTGACGCCACACGGTCTCAGACTGAGGCTGCACGCCGTCAGCAGCAGAGTAAGTAGCGATGGCGCCGTCGAGCACACGCAGTGAGCGCTCCACCTCAGCGGTAAAGTCAACGTGTCCCGGAGTGTCAATAAGGTTGATCTTGTAAGTCTTCCCGTTCCAGTTCCAGTTACATGTTGTAGCGGCAGAAGTGATGGTGATACCACGCTCCTGCTCCTGCACCATCCAGTCCATGGTAGCAGCGCCATCGTGCACCTCACCGATTTTGTGAGTCTTACCTGTGTAGTACAGGATGCGCTCAGATGTCGTTGTCTTACCAGCATCAATGTGAGCCATGATGCCGATGTTACGGGTCAAATGTAAATCGCGATTAGCCATTGTAGTTATTATCCTTTATAAAACCTTTAGAACCTGAAGTGAGCGAAAGCACGGTTAGCCTCAGCCATACGGTGCATATCCTCCTTACGCTTGAAGGCACCACCCTGGTTGTTGAAGGCGTCCATAATTTCAGCAGCAAGTTTGTCAGCCATGGTGTGACCGCCACGCTTACGTGCGAAGGCAATCATATTCTTCATAGCAACGCTCATCTTACGCTCAGGACGAATCTCGGTAGGCACCTGGAAAGTAGCACCACCAATACGGCGGCTCTTTACCTCCACCTGCGGAGTGATATTGTCGAGGGCCTGCTTCCAAATCTCCAAAGGAGACTTTTCTTCCTTCGACGCCTTTTCCTTTACGATGTCAAGAGCTTTGTAGAAAATAGTGTAAGAAGTATTCTTCTTACCGTCATACATCAAGTGGTTGACGAACTTTGAGACCATTTGGTCATTGAAGACGGGATCCGGCAGGATCACGTGCTTACGTGGTTTTGCTTTTCTCATTACTTTTAATTAAATAATATTTGCTTGGGGCTGTCAATCAATGTTCTTCAACGTCCACGCCCGGACATTTACTCAACCTTCCTTAACTTCTCAAGCAAAACTGTTGTTAAATTGGTAAATTCAAAAGACTGGCTTGAGCCCATGGCCTCAGGGTGTAAACCCTTGGCCCCCGGCTCATAGCGATGATATTATTTCTTTGCCTTAGGACGCTTAGCTCCATACTTGGAACGGCGCTGAGTGCGGTTGGCCACACCGGCAGTATCCAGCGTACCACGAACAATGTGATAACGCACACCAGGAAGGTCCTTTACACGACCGCCACGCACCAGCACGATGCTGTGCTCCTGGAGGTTGTGGCCCTCTCCGGGGATGTAGGAGTTAACTTCCTTCTGATTGGTCAGGCGCACACGGGCAACCTTACGCATTGCTGAATTAGGCTTCTTAGGGGTGGTGGTGTACACACGCACGCACACGCCACGACGCTGAGGACATCCGTCCAAAGCCGGTGACTTGCTCTTGTCAGCGAGCACCCTTCTGCCTTTACGTACTAACTGTGAAATAGTAGGCATAATTTGTAACTTTTAATTTATGTATTTTATTTGTTTATTATCAAAGGAATACAAGCTTTCAGCGCAATGACTCTCTCCGACAATGCGCATTAACCCGTTTCGGGGTGCAAAGTTACGAACTTTCAACGAATTGGCCTACAATATTCAATGCTAATATTTTATATTTCGCATGATTTACAAATATTTAACGTTACGTCTATCTCCTTAGACGTGCATGCGAAGAGCAATAGGCTCTTACCACAGACGACAAATATGCCCTTGTCTCAATGAGGCAAGGGCATACAATTTTGTAAACGGCTTTGAGCCAAAAGGCGAAAAAGCAGAAAGAGCTACATCGGCTCGTCCTTAAAGGCTTATGCTTTACCCGTACCAAACGGAGTAGCTGTCAGGCCCTCGGAAGAACCATTCTGCGTCAACTTAATGGTACCGAACTCAGCCTCATAACGGCTGACGTTCTCACTCAGCGCCATGAGCAGACGCTTGGCATGCTCAGGAGCCAGAATCATACGGCTGATAATCTGCGGTGGGGTAACAGGCAGCATATAGGCAAAGTCAATGACAAACTCGTTGTTAGAGTGGTTGATCATTGCCAAGTTGGTGTACTGTCCTTTTGCGACTTCAGGACTGATTGAAAGTTGCAGTCCCTTGGGCTGTTCATTGTTGTTGTCCATAATTCAATAAGTTTAATCTTGTTTTAAAGGTTTACTTAACGCTTGCAAAAATAATAATAATATCTCGGTAAACAAAACAATATGCGAAGAAATAATTTAAGACTGATACAATTCATTACTAATATGGTTGTGTTCATTAGGAAAGATCGTATCGACAGCAAGGACATATCAAAAAAAAGAAACGGGTGAACAGCTTACCTATTGCCATTCACCCGTTAACTTAATGATTAAATATTCTTTTACTTGGTTTCCTCAGCGGGCTGAGCGAAGTCAAGCACATTTTTCTTATTGGCCTGCATACGCTCGTATTCTTCCTTGGAACCCACGATGAGTTTGTCGAACTGACGCATACCAGTACCGGCCGGGATGAGGTGACCGCAGATCACGTTCTCCTTCATACCCTCCAAGTGATCGACCTTACCACGGATAGCGGCCTCGCAGAGGACCTTCGTTGTCTCCTGGAAGGAGGCTGCACTCATGAAGCTCTTCGTACCAAGTGAGGCGCGAGTGATACCCTGCAACACCTGAGTAGAGGTTGCGGGCACAGCGTCACGCACCTGAACGGGCTTGAGGTCACGGCGCTTAAGACTCGAGTTCTCATCGCGCAACTTACGGGCTGACACGATCTGACCTTTGACAAGGTTGTCGCTGTCGCCTGCGTCGGTGACCACCTTCTTACCCCAGATACGGTCGTTCTCATCGGCAAAGTCGAGCTTGTCAACCAGCTCCTGCTCAAGGAAGGTGGTATCACCCGGATCGTCAATGCGTACCTTACGCATCATCTGGCGAACGATGATCTCAAAGTGCTTATCATTGATCTTCACACCCTGCAGACGATAGACGTTCTGCACCTCGTTGACGATGTACTCCTGCACAGCGGTAGGACCTTTGATGGCGAGGATGTCGTTTGGTGTGATCTCACCGTCGGAGAGAGCTGTTCCGGCACGCACGGCGTCATGCTCTTGAACAAGGATCTGACGAGACAAAGGCACAAGGTACTTGCGCTGCTCACCAGTCTTCGAGGTGACGATGATCTCACGGTTACCACGCTTGAGCTTACCCATCGACACCTCACCGTCGATCTCTGACACAACTGCAGGGCTGGACGGATTACGGGCCTCAAAGAGCTCCTGCACACGAGGCAGACCACCAGTGATACCACCGGCATTGAACACTGAACGCGGGATACGAATCAGCGTCTCACCGGTAGAAATGGTCTGACCATCCTCGATATTGGCAATATGTCCGCCCACAGGGAAGTTGTAGGTGCCAAGCACATTTCCGTTCTCGTCAACGACATCGGCTGTAGGCACAGTGTCGTGGTCCTTAGACTCTACAATGATACGCTCGGTCATACCGGAGGTCTCATCAGTCTCTGCCTTATATGTAGAGCCCTCAATGACATTGTGGAACTTCAGTTTACCGGCATACTCCGATACGATAACGGCATTGAACGGGTCCCAACGGCAGATTACGTCGTCCTTCTTCACCGTATCGCCGTTCTGGAAGAACAGAGACGAGCCGTAAGGCACGTTAAGTGTTGCCAATACGATATCTGTATTAGGATCGATGAACTGAACCTCTGCCAGACGGCTCACGACCATCTGACAAGGCACATCATTCTCACCGCTCTTGTCAACAAACGGTACCGTACGCAGTCCGTCGAACTTCAACTTAGCATCGTATTTCGACTTGATGCTTGCATTGGCAGCAGCATTCTCAGCCACACCACCGGAGTGGAACGTACGAAGAGTCAGCTGTGTACCTGGCTCACCGATAGCCTGTGCGGCAATCACACCGACAGCCTCACCAAGCTGAACCATCTTGGAGGTGGCAAGGTTACGGCCGTAACACTTGCGGCATACACCCTTCTTACTCTCACAGGTGAGCACCGAACGGATCTCAACCATCTCGATACCTGCCTTCTCAATGGCGTCAGCCTTGTCCTCGGTGATCTCCTCACCGGCTGCGACAATTACCTCGTTGGTATGAGGATTGACAACATCGTGAACTGACACACGACCGAGAATACGCTCAGCAAGGGTTGAGATGACATCATCACCATCCTTCAGGGCACGGCACTCCAAACCGCGCAGCGTACCACAGTCGTCCTCGTTGATGATCACGTCATGAGAGACGTCGACCAGACGACGGGTCAGATATCCGGCATCAGCCGTCTTCATAGCGGTATCAGCAAGTCCCTTACGGGCACCATGAGAAGCAATGAAGTACTCCTGCACTGACATACCTTCCTTCAGGTTGTTCAGAATAGGATTCTCAATGATGGAGTTACCTTCGGCACCAGCCTTCTGAGGCTTGGCCATCAGACCACGCATACCTGCAAGCTGAGCAATCTGGTCGGCCGAACCACGGGCACCTGAGTCAAGCATCATGAACACAGCATTGAAGCCCTGGTCGGCCTCGGTCATGTGCTTCATCACAGCCTTCTTCAGACTGTCGTTGACGTGTGTCCAAGCATCGATGACCTGGTTGTAACGCTCCTTATCAGTGATAAGACCCATATCGAAGTTGGCAGTCACCTCATCGACCTCATCCTGACCCTTCTTCACGATCTCGGCCTTCTCAGGCGGTACGATGATGTCGTCGAGGTTGAACGAAAGACCAGCCAGATAAGACATACGGTAACCAAGGTTCTTGATACCATCAAGGAACGTGCAGGCACGAGCCATACCTACGTTCTTAATCACGTCAGAGATAAGCTGGCGCAATGACTTCTTAGAGATGATGCCATTGAAGAAGCCCAGCTCGTCAGGAATGATCTGATTGACGATGATACGTCCGACGGTCGTCTCGACGATGTGCTTGACAGGTTGTCCATCAACGATATCGTCAACAAGACACTTCACCTGAGCGTGCTCATCACAGCGTTTCTCGTTGAACGCAATGATAGCCTCTTCAGGTCCGTAGAACGTAAGGCCCTCACCCTTTGCACCCGGACGGATCTTAGTGATATAATAAAGACCGAGCACCATATCCTGTGAGGGGACGGTGACAGGTGCGCCATTGGCAGGGTTGAGGATGTTATGGCTCTGAAGCATCAGGATCTGAGCCTCAAGTACAGCCTCGTTGCTGAGCGGGAGGTGAACAGCCATTTGGTCACCATCGAAGTCAGCATTGAACGGAGTACATGCCAGCGGGTGCAACTGAATAGCCTTGCCCTCGATAAGCTTGGGCTGGAAGGCCAGCACCGACAGACGGTGCAGCGTCGGAGCACGGTTGAGCAGCACAGGGTGACCTTTCATCACGTTCTCCAGAATATCCCAGATAATCGGCTCACGACGGTCAACGATACGTTTAGCGCTCTTGACGGTCTTGACGATACCGCGCTCAATGAGCTTGCGGATGATAAACGGCTTATAGAGCTCTGCTGCCATCAACTTAGGCAGACCACACTCTCCCATCTTCAACTCAGGACCGACGACAATCACAGAACGGGCCGAATAGTCAACACGCTTACCCAACAGGTTCTGACGGAAGCGGCCCTGCTTACCTTTCAGTGAGTCTGACAGAGACTTCAGCGGGCGGTTGCTCTCACTCTTCACGGCGCTGGCCTTACGGCTGTTGTCGAACAGAGAGTCGACAGCCTCCTGCAGCATACGCTTCTCATTGCGTAAAATCACCTCAGGAGCCTTAATCTCAATCAGACGCTTCAGACGATTGTTACGAATGATGACACGACGATAAAGGTCGTTGAGGTCAGAAGTAGCGAAACGGCCACCATCCAGAGGGACCAAAGGACGAAGGTCAGGCGGAATGACAGGGATAATCTTCATGATCATCCACTCAGGCTTGTTGACGTTCTTCGACACACGGAAGGCCTCCACAACCTGCAGACGTTTCAAGGCCTCAGACTTACGCTGCTGCGATGAGTCGTTGTTGGCACGGTCACGCAACTCGTAGCTCAGACGGTCCAGACCGCTCATGCCTTTCTCATCCTCCTCAGACAATTCATGGAGCAGGTCGAGGACAGCCTCTGCGCCCATCTTAGCAATGAACTTGTTGGGATCACTATCATCGAGCAGATCGTTGTTCTCATCGAGGCGGTTGTCAACAATATCAATGTACTCATCCTCGGTCAGCAGATCCATCTTGTGAGAGCCATTGAGCTCCTCACCGGTCTCAGGATCCTTGGCACCAGCCAGAGCACCCGGCTGGATGACAATGAACTTCTCATAATAAATGACGGCATCGAGGCTCTTCGTGGGCAGACCGAGCAAATAGCCGATCTTATTGGGCAGTGAGCGGAAGTACCAGATATGAGCCACCGGCACCACCAGTTCGATATGTCCGCTACGCTCACGACGCACCTTCTTCTCGGTTACCTCCACACCGCAACGGTCGCAGACGATACCCTTGTAACGGATGCGTTTGTACTTACCGCAGGCGCACTCATAGTCCTTGGTAGGACCGAAGATACGCTCACAGAACAAACCATCGCGCTCAGGCTTGTAGGTACGGTAGTTGATGGTCTCCGGCTTGGTGACCTCACCATACGAATTTTCCTTAATCTCCTCGGGAGAGGCAAGACTAATGGTAATCTTCGTAAAATTAGTTTTTACTTTTGTATCTTTCTTGAAAGCCATATTCTTTATTTAGTTTATTAGTTTTTTTTATCTTCGTCTTTTAGCTTTAATGTGTCTGAGTCCACCCGGTTCATTTACTGTAGCAACCAGATAAGGATCTCAAAAACTTAAAAACTCAAAAACTCAAAAACTAATGCCTTTATTCCATCTTGATACTCAGTCCTAAACCGCGTAACTCATGCAACAGCACGTTGAGCGATTCTGGTATACCAGCTGCCGGCATCGGGTCACCCTTGACGATGGCCTCATAAGCCTTGGAACGACCATTGACATCATCACTCTTGATGGTAAGCATCTCCTGCAGCGCATGACTGGCACCAAAGCCCTCAAGAGCCCAGACCTCCATCTCACCGAAACGCTGGCCTCCGAACTGCGCCTTACCACCGAGCGGCTGCTGGGTAATGAGACTGTAGGGACCGATTGAACGGGCGTGCATCTTGTCCTCAACCATGTGACCGAGCTTCAAGAAGTAAGTGATACCGACAGTAGCTTTCTGATCGAAGGGCTCACCGGTCTCACCATCGTAAACGGTAGTAGAGCAAAGGTTTGGCAGACCAGCCTTATCGGTCCACTCCTTCAGGTCGTCAAGCTTAGCACCATCGAAGATAGGCGTAGCGAATTTAACACCGAGCTTCTTACCGGCAGCACCAAGAATAGCCTCAAAGATCTGTCCCAAGTTCATACGAGAAGGCACACCCATAGGGTTCAGCACCAAGTCAACGGGACGGCCATCTGCCAAGAACGGCATATCCTCAGTACGTACGATCTTCGACACAATACCCTTGTTACCATGACGTCCTGCAAGCTTATCACCCACCTGGATCTTACGCTTCTTGGCAATGTAAACCTTAGCCATCTTCAGCACGCCAGAGGGCAGGTCATCGCCGATCGTAATGGCGAACTTGCGGCGGCTCAGCTCTGCCTCGAGCTGCTTAGCCTTACGCATATAGTTGACGATCAGGCGCTGGATCAGGCCATTGGCATGTTCGTCATCGGTCCAGCCATTGGTCTGAATACCGTCATATTCAAGATTCTTAAGAGCGGCGACAGTGAACTTGCTGCCCTTGTTGATGATCTCGGCATCGGTGTAGTCCTTCACACCCTGGCAGACCTTATCTTCGGTGAGCTCCATGATCTTATCCACGAGCATGTTCTTCAGCTCATCCTCCTTAGCCTGGTACTCCTCGTCAATCTTAGCCAGTGTGACCTTGTCCTGCTTCTTCGACTCACGTGTCTTAATGGCACGAGAGAACAGCTTCTTGTCAATGACAACACCACTGAGCGACGGGTTGGCCTTCAAAGAAGAATCCTTCACATCACCGGCCTTGTCACCGAAGATAGCGCGCAGCAGTTTCTCCTCAGGAGAAGGATCGCTCTCACCCTTAGGCGAAATCTTACCGATCATGATGTCACCGGGCTCCACACGGGCACCGACACGGATAATACCATTGTCGTCAAGGTCCTTAGTAGCCTCCTCGCTGACATTAGGAATATCATTGGTGAACACCTCTACGCCACGCTTGGTCTCACGCACATCCAGCGAATACTCATCCACATGAACAGATGTCAGCACATCTTCGCGGACCATACGCTCGGAAATAACGACGGCATCCTCATAGTTGTAACCCTTCCACGGCATGTAAGCCACAAGAAGATTGCGTCCAAGGGCCAGCTCACCGTTCTCTGTGGCATAGCCTTCGGTAAGGATATCGCCTTTCTTCACCCGTTGACCCTTGTTGCAGATAGGACGCAGGTCAATGGTCATATTCTGATTGGTACGACGGAACTTAGGAATGCGGTATTCCTTGAGTGCAGGCTCGAAGCTAACAAACTCATCATCCTCTGTACGATCATAAAGGATGCGGATAGTGGTGGCATCAACATAATCAATCACACCATCGCCCTCTGCAGTAATCATCGTGCGGCTGTCTTCGCACACCTGCTTCTCCAGACCGGTTCCCACGATAGGAGCATCATTGTGAAGCAGAGGCACAGCTTGACGCATCATGTTACAACCCATCAGTGCTCGGTGACCATCGTCATGCTCCAAGAAAGGAATAAGGCTGGCTGATACAGAGGCAATCTGCTGCGGCGAGACATCCATCAAGTCCACATTTTCAGGTGTAACCACTGGGAAGTCAGCTGCCAGACGACAGTGCACGACATCACGCTTGAACGTGCCATCGGGATTCAGAGGAGCGTTACCCTGGGCAACAAGCTTACCCTCTTCCTCCTCGGCTGTAAGGTAAACGACATGGTCGTTGTCAAGATCAACACGACCGTTTTCGACCTTACGGTAAGGTGTCTCGATAAAACCGAGCTCATTGATGGTGGCATAAGTACAGAGCGACGAGATCAGACCGATGTTAGGTCCTTCAGGCGACTCAATAGGACAAAGGCGACCATAGTGGGTGTAGTGTACGTCACGCACCTCAAAGCCGGCACGCTCACGAGACAGACCGCTAGGACCAAGTGCAGAGAGACGACGCTTATGGGTGACCTCAGCCAACGGGTTGGTCTGGTCCATAAACTGGCTCAACGGGTTGGTACCGAAGAAGGAGTTGATGACACTCGAAATAGTCTTAGCGTTGATCAGGTCGGTCGGGGTGAATACCTCATTGTCACGCACGTTCATGCGCTCACGGATGGTACGTGCCATACGGGCAAGACCGATGGAGAACTGATTGGCCAGCTGCTCACCCACCGTGCGGACGCGACGGTTGGAAAGGTGGTCGATATCATCCACCGAAGCATTGCTGTTGATGAGGTTGATAAGATATTTGATAATCTCAATGATATCCTCCTTAGTAAGTACGCGAGTATCTGGATCAACATCCAAACCAAGCTTCTTGTTGATACGATAACGACCTACATCGCCCAAGTCATAACGCTTGTCAGAGAAGAACAGGTTCTGGAACACCTCACGTGCGCTGGCATCATCAGCAGGGTCAGCGTTGCGAAGCTGACGATAGATGTAACGCACAGCCTCTATCTCAGAGTTACTGGAATCTTTAGCCAGTGTATTGAAAATAATCTCATAACGGTTGGCAGCTTCCGCATCCTTATGAACAAGTACAGAAGAAACACCGCTGTCGACAATAGCATCGTAATTATCTTCAGTAATCTCTGTCTCACGCTCAAGAACCACCTCATTACGAGGTACGGAAACCACCTCACCGGTGTCCTCATCCACGAAATCCTCCGTCCAGCTCTTCAGCACACGGGCTGCAAGCTTACGACCAAGAAGATTAGAGCGGTTAGCCTCACTGACCTTAACTTCCTCAGCAAGGTCGAAGATCTGAAGAATATCCTTATCGCTTTCATAACCAATAGCACGAAGAAGAGTCGTTACGGGCAACTTCTTCTTACGGTCTATGTAAGCATACATCACATTGTTGATGTCAGTAGCAAACTCAATCCACGATCCCTTGAAAGGAATGATACGGGCACTGTAAAGGACAGTACCATTGGCATGCACGCCCTGACCGAAGAACACGCCCGGTGAACGGTGCAACTGAGCCACAACTACTCGCTCGGCGCCATTGATAACAAAGGTGCCTTTGGAGGTCATGTAAGGAATGGTTCCAAGGAACACGTCCTGAATGAAAGTACCGAAATCCTCATGATCAGGGTCGGTACAGTACAGCTTCAGCTTTGCCTTAAGAGGCACGCTGTAAGTCAGACCACGCTCAAGGCACTCGTCAATGGAATAACGGGGCGGATCGATATAATAGTCAAGGAACTCCAACACGAAATTGTTGCGTGTGTCCGTAATGGGGAAATTCTCAGCAAACACCTTGTACAGACCATCGTTCTTTCTCTCCTCAGCCGGAGTATCGAGCTGGAGGAAATCACGGAACGATCTCAACTGCACGTCGAGAAAATCCGGGAATGGATAAGGATTCGGGACGCTTGCGAAATTGATTCTGTTATTTACAACTTGTGACATATAATTGGTATAAACCGTTATCAGCTTAAAAAGAATGATGTCTTATGTAAAGACACAAAATGGTTAGGACTCACCGACTGGGCAAATCCTAACCAAATGGTATGTAGTAAAAAGTATAGCTACAAATTACTTGAGCTCAACCTTAGCACCGGCTTCTTCGATAGCCTTCTTAAGGTTCTCAGCCTCGTCCTTAGACAGGCCTTCCTTGATGGTAGCAGGAGCACCCTCAACGAGTGTCTTTGCATCCTTAAGACCGAGACCGCAAGCCTCCTTCACAGCCTTGACAACCTGAAGCTTGGTAGCACCAACATCAGTGAGGACCACGTCGAAAGAGGTCTTCTCCTCTGCTGCAGGAGCAGCAGCGCCAGCGGCACCACCAGCAACAGCAACAGCTGCTGCAGCAGGCTCAATTCCATACTCGTCCTTCAGGACCTGTGCCAACTCATTTACTTCCTTAACAGTAAGGTTTACTAACTCTTCTGCAATAGCTTTAACGTCTGCCATTTTATTTTTCTTTATTTAATTATTCGTTGAAAATTGTTTGGACTTTAAATTGACAAGTCACTTGTTAATCTTGTCAGGTGATTACTCAGGACGCTCGCCTAAAGTCTTCAGCACACCATGGATGGTGTTTGCGCCTGATTGTAGAGCAGAGACCACATTCTTTGCGGGAGACTGCAACAGAGCAACGATATCGGCGATAACCTCGTTCTTGCTCTTGATGGAAGCCAGTTCATCCAGCTTATCAGCACCCACATAGAAGCCCTCTTCAGCATAAGCGGCCTTCAAAGAAGGAACGCCAGCCTTTTTGATTTCCTTATCCTTCAGCAGCTTTGCAGGAACATTGGCAGTCTGCGCAAACAAAACAGCCGTGTTACCCTTCAGCGTGCCATAGAGCTCAGAAAAATCGACATCTGCGGCCTCGAGAGCCTTGTGAAGAAGCTTGTTCTTCACAACAATCATCTTAATCTCGTTCTTGAAGCACTTGCGACGAAGTGAAGAAGTAGCCTCAGCATTCATACCAGTGACATCCACCAGGTAGAAATGGGGATATTCCTTTAACTTCTGGCCAAGGTCAACAATAATTGTATCTTTCTGTTCTTTCTTCATTTTATCAAACTTTTAAAATTACTCAAGAGTCTTGGCATCAATCTTGATACCCTTACTCATTGTACTAGACAGGAAGACACTCTTAATGTAAGTACCCTTAGCAGCAGCAGGCTTAAGACGGATGACAGTGTTAAGGAATTCCTTCACATTGCCATAGATCTGATCAGCAGTCATCGAAATCTTACCAACAGAGGTATGAATGATACCAGCCTTGTCAACTTTGAAATCGATCTTACCCTGCTTCACTTCTTTGACAGCCTTAGCGACATCCATCGTCACAGTACCACTCTTTGGGTTAGGCATCAATCCGCGAGGACCGAGCACACGACCTAAAGGACCAACCTTGCCCATGCAAGAAGGCATGGTAATGATGACATCAACATCAGTCCAACCGCCCTTGATCTTTTCGATATATTCTTCCAGACCAACATAATCAGCACCAGCTGCTTTAGCAGCCTCTTCCTGATCGGGAGTGCAGAGTGCGAGAACCCTCGTTACCTTACCAGTACCATTAGGCAGGGACACAACGCCACGAACCATCTGGTTGGCTTTACGAGGATCAACGCCAAGACGAACATCCACATCAACAGAAGCGTCGAACTTAGTAGTGGTAATCTCCTTTACCAGTTCTGCAGCCTCTTTCAGCGTGTATGCCTTCCCTGCTTCAACCTTCTCAGCTACTGATTTCTGATTTTTTGTCAGTTTACTCATTTTACTTAATCAAATTGAAGTTTTACTTATTACCAGGGAAGTCACCTTTCACAGTGATACCCATGCTGCGGGCAGTACCGGCAACCAACTTCATGGCACTTTCAACCGTGAAGCAATTGAGGTCAGCCATTTTATCTTCAGCGATAGCCTTCACCTGATCCCAAGTCACAGAAGCGACTTTCTTACGGTTAGGCTCACCGGAACCGCTCTTAACCTTTGCGGCCTCTTTGAGCTGAACAGCAGCAGGGGGAGTCTTGATAACAAAGCTGAATGACTTATCAGTGTAGTATGTGATAACTACAGGCAAAACCTTTCCAGCCTTATCCTGGGTACGAGCATTGAATTCCTTGCAGAATCCCATGATGTTGATACCCTTAGAACCCAAGGCCGGGCCTACTGGAGGCGAAGGGTTTGCGGCTCCGCCTTTAATCTGCAATTTGATTAATCCAGCAACTTCTTTAGCCATTTTCTTTAAAATTCTATAGATTAAAACACGTATAAACCACCGAACGGTCCGTAACAACTATTCAGTGATCTTCTCGACTTGCGTAAAATCAAGCTCAAGCGGCGTTTTACGGCCGAAGATCTTGACCATGACCTTTAGCTTCTGCTTCTCAGCGTTGATTTCCTCAATCACACCTTCAAAACCAGAGAACGGACCATCCGTCACCTTAACGGTTTCATCGAGAATGTAAGGAACATTTGTCACCACAGGCTGTGATTCAACTGCTGCACCAATCATACGATTGATCTGCGATTGAGGCACAGGTTCCGGATGACTTAAGCCGCCAAGTATGCCTAAGCAATTGGGCATAAAGCGCAACAAGGATGCAATGTCAGCTGTCATGTTACATTCAACAAAAATATAGCCGGGGAGGGAAATCTTATCCTTCTCCTGCATCTTTCCATTTTTATTAACAGCATGTTTCTCCATCGGTATAAGCACCTGAGAGATCCTGTCGGAAAGCACCTTATTGTGCTTCATCTCCGCCTCGATGTACTCCTTCAGCTTAGCTTCTTTACCGCTGATGACACTCAAAACATACCATTTGTTGTTATTGTCTGCCATAATGATAAAGGAATTAACCTGGATAAACTACACCCATAAGGTTCTTGAAGATGAAGTCCATGACGAAAACAATCACAGCAATGACTAGGGAAGCTGATAATACAATCACTGCACTGTGTGTGAGTTCACGTCCTGTGGGCCACGTTGTCTTATGCGCAAGCTCGTCGTAGCAAGTTTTGCAATAATTTCCGAATCTTTTGAAAAGATTGATAATCTTGTTCATTTACTTCTTTTTTTTGCACGGGTTGGAAGGCTCGAACTCCCGACACCTGGTTTTGGAGACCAGTGCTCTACCAACTGAGCTAAACCCGTAGAAAAGTCTCCGTAACCGCAGTTGCGGAGACTTTATAATATGTGAATGAGAAATAATTCTTATTCAGATTCGGGAAAGAAACTTATCCCTCTTCCTCCACGTCGGGAAGGATCTTTGTGATCTGGCCAGAGCCAACGGTACGACCACCCTCACGGATAGCGAAACGAAGACCCTCGTTAAGAGCAACCTTGTAGATCAGGCGAACCTCAATCTCAACGTTATCACCAGGCATCACCATGTCTACGCCTTCAGGGAGAGTAATCTCACCTGTGCAGTCCATAGTGCGGAGGTAGAACTGAGGACGATAGCGGTTGCCGAACGGAGTGTGACGGCCACCCTCTTCCTTCTTCAGCACGTAGATAGAAGCCTTGAAGTGATCGTGAGGAGTGATAGCACCCGGGTGCACAACCACCATACCGCGCTTAACCTCTTCCTTATCGATACCACGGAGCAGCAGACCTACGTTATCGCCAGCCTCACCCTCGGGCAGAGTCTTACGGAACATCTCAACACCGGTGATGACAGACTTCTTGTTCTCACCAAGACCGAGCAGCTGAACCTCGTCACCGATCTTACACTTACCAGTCTCGATACGGCCAGTAGCCACTGTACCACGACCTGTGATAGAGAACACATCCTCTACAGGCATCAAGAAAGGCTTATCTACCTCACGAACAGGCTCCTGAATCCAGTTGTCAACAGCGTCCATGAGCTCCATGATCTTGTCTTCCCACTTAGCAACACCGTTCAGTGCACCAAGAGCAGAACCGCAGATGATAGGAGTATCCTCCTCATATCCGTAAGAAGTGAGCAGATCCTGGACATCCATCTTCACGAGGTCAATCATTTCCTCATCGACTTCAGGATCATCGCACTTGTTAAGGAACACAACCATACGAGGCACATTCACCTGACGGGCGAGCAGCACGTGCTCACGAGTCTGAGGCATAGGACCATCGGTAGCAGCGACCACGAGGATGGCACCATCCATCTGAGCAGCACCGGTAACCATGTTCTTCACATAGTCAGCGTGTCCCGGGCAGTCAACGTGAGCGTAGTGACGCTTAGCGGTCTCGTACTCGATGTGTGCGGTGTTGATGGTGATACCGCGCTCTTTCTCCTCGGGAGCGTTATCAATCTGGTCGAAGCTCTTCACTTCCTCACCAGTACCCAGACGCTCATGCAGAACCTTAGAGATGGCTGCAGTCAAAGTAGTCTTACCGTGGTCGACATGACCAATTGTACCAATGTTAACATGCGGTTTGGTGCGCACATAAACCTCTTTAGCCATAGCTTTTTACTTTTTTATTTTAATCAATTAAATTATCTAATGATTTTGTTTGTCAGTACTAATTTGATTAGTCCTAGAAGAGCTGTAGCTGAGAGTTGAACTCAGGACCTCTTCCTTACCAAGGAAGTGCTCTACCACTGAGCTACTACAGCAAAAAGATTTTCGAGCGGAAAACGGGGCTCAAACCCGCGACCCCCAGCTTGGAAGGCTAGTGCTCTATCAACTGAGCTATTTCCGCAAGCGTTTTTAGAAGTGGGTGGTGATGGATTCGAACCACCGAAGGCAAGAGCCAGCAGATTTACAGTCTGCCCCATTTGGCCACTCTGGTAACCACCCTTTTATTTTAGGTGTCGCTTACACCTATCGTCGTTTTCCTTTAGGAGAGCCTCTTGTCGGATTCGAACCAACGACCCCGAGATTACAAATCACGTGCTCTGGCCAACTGAGCTAAAGAGGCGTTTCTTTGCAGCCGTTTTGCCGTTGATGTTGTTCCTATTGGAAAACGGCTGCAAAGTTACGACTTATTTTTTAATCTCCAAAACTTTTTGAGGAAAATTTTAGTGATTTCTTAATTTTTCCTTGAATTTCTCTAGTTGCACACGCATCGAGTCCACACACAAGTCTACTCCCTCCTCGAATGTATCACAGGTCTTCTCGACGAAAATCGGGTTCCCATTGGGCACTGTGACGGTAAGGCTGGTTTCTTTATTAAGTGCGGTGGCCGGCTTGACAACCTTTAATTGCACCTCTACTTTCTGAATATCTTCAAATGATTTTTGCAACTTGGCGACCTTCTTTTCGATGAACGCCTGTAATTTCTCGGTAGCGTCGAAGTGGATTGACTTGATGTTAATTTCCATAGATGCCTCCATTTTTTAAAGGTTAAACTCATGCCCTTGGATGGGCGTCTTGATATACTCGCTTAAGCTGTTCAAACGTAGTATGCGTGTAGATCTCCGTAGTGGAGACACTCGCATGTCCGAGCAGCCTTCTTACACTTTCTATGCTGGCGCCATGATTAAGCATGGCGGTCGCGAAAGTATGCCGAAGCACATGAGGTGACAGTTTCTTCTGACTACTGACCAAAGCAAGGTGCTTGGACACTTCACTGCCTACCATACGACGGTCCATACGCCGCCCCTTGTCAGTCAGGAAGAAGGCAGGGTCTAGACGCTCCACCTCTCGGTTGCGCTGTGCCCTGTAGTTCTCCAGCGTCTGCTTCAGTTCTTGCCCGAACGGGATAATGCGTTGCTTATTGCCTTTACCGGTAACCTTGAGCTGACAATTGTCAAAATCGATGTCGTCATCGTCAAGACCTGTCAACTCCGAAACGCGTACACCCGTTTCATAGAACGTCATGATAATGGTGCGTGCTCTTACCTCTCGGTAGCTGTCGCCCCACTCTATACCGTCAAGCAGTTTATCCATCTCGCTCTCTCTCATGAAGTGGGGCAGTGGTCTGCCCGCCTTCGGTGGCTCAACCTTATGGGCCGGGTCACGCTTCACCTTGCCACGGCTCAACGCCCAGCGGTAGAAGCTTTTAAGAGCCGAGAGTCGTGTATGAACACTCGAAGCCTTCTGCTTCTCGTCCATCATGCTCTCCAACCAGTCACGGATCACGTCTGCATCAACGGTTCCCCATGTCATGGTAGAATCCAACTTATGAAAATAAGCCTCAAACTGCTTCAGGGAAAGTTCGTAGCTGTCTATCGTACGTGGAGAGCGGTTGCGCTCATACCTGAAGTAATCCAAAAACTCATCTATCATAGCTGTAGTTCTGCCATTGGTTCTATTTCGGCACGAATATACGGAAATTAATCGGAACTACCAAACTTTTTGAGGATTTTTTACTATTCTTCCTCGTCACGCAGCTTCTGTACGTAGATAGCGTGCTCCATCTTGAGACGCTTCTTCACAGAAGGCTTGTCGTACTGCTGACGGGAGCGAAGCTCCTTGATGACTCCTGTGCGTTCAAACTTTCTCTTGAATTTCTTCAGCGCTCTTTCGATGTTCTCACCATCTTTAACTGGTACAATAATCATTGTTGTTTTGGTTTTAAAAATTTTAAATTATACAATATGCCTTGTGGCATGAAACCACTTTAGCGGTGCAAAATTACTGCTTATTATTCAGATAACCAAACATTTATTGATTTTTTGATAAAATTTCCCTTGTCTATCGCACACGGCAACCCGCACTTCCAGTCAGACAGATGTAAAGGAAATGAAGCAGCACACATCCGGCATGGCCCATACGGATATATACCGCCCTATGGCCGTCATGACACAATGAAACCGTCATTATGACAAGCTGTGGCGGTCGTCACGCACAAGTGAGGCGGTCGCCACGCACAAGTGTGGCGGTCGCCACACACAAACATGGCGGTCGCCACGCACAAGTGTGGCGGTCGCCACAGCTTGTCGTTTAAGCCACCATTTGTCTTTTCCTGAATTCACTTGTCAGTTCTTGACTGGTTAAACTATTTTACTTGTCAATATACATTACTTCGAACTGATTTGCTTGTCAATTCACGTAAGATACTAAAACATAAAAATCATCCTCTCCTCTCTTCTCTCTATTTGATAGATAGATAGATTATTTAGATACTATTTAGATATTATTTAGATAGAGAGCATTGGAGGCTCTAGCACACAGTAAGTTACAAAGCCAATCGGGCGCACTCAGCATCAAAAATGGGCGCACTCAACACCGAAAATGGGCGCACTCAACACCAAAGCATCCCGCACCAAAGCACCAAGGCACAGTCTGTCATCGCTTATCCAAACTTTCCCTCCCCATTTGGGGGAGGGTCCACTGAAGCACCGCAGTGCTTCAGTGGGGGTGGGGCTCTTCTACTCTATTTCCTTCGTGGCTTCACGCAACCATTCCACGGTCGACTCATCAGTGAGCAATGGACTCAATTCATCGAAAACGCGGCGATGGTACTCATTGAGCCAGTTCACCTCTTCAGTGGTCAGCATCTCACGGATGATGGGTGCTGTGTCTATCGGGCACAAGGTCAGCGAGTCCATCTTCAAGAAATCACCAAACTCTGTATGGCAGTAGGGTTGGATAATCAGCGTATTCTCGATGCGCACGCCAAACTTACCAGTCAGATACAATCCGGGCTCATCGGTCACCGTCATACCCGCATGCAACGGAGCCGGCATATATTCCATGCGGATTTGATGAGGACCCTCATGCACATTGAGGTACGCCCCCACCCCATGACCGGTGCCATGAAGATAATTCATACCTTCGCGCCACATGGCCTCACGACCCAGGGCATCAATCTGCGTACCACTGGCACCATCCGGAAACTTGCACAGCTCCAGTTGGATATGGCCCTTCAAAACCAACGTATAGACCTTACGCTCCTCATCTGTCAACGGACCGAGCGGAATAGTACGAGTGATATCGGTGGTGCCGTCCTGATACTGGGCGCCGCTGTCAAGCAACAGGAAGCCACGTGGTTCTATCACCGCGTCTGTCTCCGGCG
>Ga0256406_1002063_pt1 | contig 29882 bp, 25 predicted proteins | sample RumenRJG_03DNA_FD_185986 | JGI IMG/M metagenome (GOLD analysis project Ga0256406, IMG submission 185986) | Bovine rumen microbial communities from Lethbridge, Alberta, Canada - RJG_03 | ecosystem: Host-associated > Mammals > Digestive system > Stomach > Rumen | place: Canada: Alberta | collected... | reverse complement strand
CTCTAAGAGCTGATCAAAAAAGAAGCTGAGTCCTGAAGAATAACATTATTATTCTTCATCCAGCTTCTTAACTTAACGGGTCAAAATCTCAATATCACTTTCATGAGCTTATCTTAATGACATTGGAGATTATTCCTGGCCTTTTGATTTGCCTCATTCAGTTTTCTGACAGCATCAAGTTCCACTCTGGTGATATGGCAGTAGCCATCCGGGTTCTTTTTGAGATAATTCTGATGATATTCCTCTGCTTCATAGAAGCACTGCAATGGCTGCAGCTCCACATAGAACTTCTGATGTTTCTGTCTTTCCAGATCAAACCGTTTCTGCAGCACCGGCAGCAGTTTTTCATCCTTGTAATACACACCGGTCTGATACTGCTCGCCGATATCATTGCCCTGCTGGTGATACAGGGTAGGATCAATACACAGGAAGAATGCATCAAGCAGTGTCTCTTCCTTTAATACCGATGGATCATAGGTGACCCGTACTGTTTCCTTAAAGCCGGTATCATTGCGGCAGACTTCTTCATAAGAAGGATTGAAAGTATGGCCATTGGCATAGCCCACCGTTGTATCAATCACGCCATCCAGCATCTGAAAGATTCTCTCTGTGCCCCAGAAACAGCCCCCGGCAAAGTACAGAACATCTTTTCCTTCCGGCTGCCAGGCATCATCTTTAGTCGTTCTTGGGGCATCATGCACATAAACAATCGTTTCTGCATTCTTCTTGAAGCGTGCAAACCCGTTGTGTTCCAGCACATGGCGCGCCTGCTCATTACGGATGGGAACTACAGCAAATACTTTTTCCAGATGCATTTCTTTGTGCAGATAAGGCATCAGCACATATACAGCATTTGCCGCAAAATGCTGTTTCTGATACGCCGGATCAACTGTAAAGGAAAGCATTGGCCCATCCTCTTCTGTTGTAACAGAGAGACAGCCAGCTTTTATGCCATCATGCAGGATATCCCAGTGTGTGTCATCTTTCTGTTTCAGAGTGACAAGATCATTTTTGAGTGTTGTTTTCATGGCGCCATTGTAGCATTCTTCTGCAGAAAAATATGAAATCATGATCTGATCAAAGAGAAATTTCAGATGATGAGGCTGGCAGGCAGAGATGCCCGCTGTGAAAAACAGTAAATATGGGGAAATTCAACAAAATAAAAATATGAAATATGAGGCTTATTGTCCAAATGAGAATATCAAATATGGGGAAAGTGATAGATAACAATCAAGGTGCCTTGGGATATTGAACAGGAGCCGGTTATCATTCTGCTTCATTCCGCATATATTTTGTAAGAAAATAATATAGTTAGAAATGCTCAGAAATGTTCAAATCTCCTTTTTCTGCCTTACAGATTCGGCTGCGACACAGCAGTGGCTGATGTTTGCTATGTCCAAAGAGAGCAGACGGATGTTATACTGATGCAGGAAAACCGGCAGGACAGATATGAAGCATTCTGCCAGTATCATAAGCTGATCCTTTCAGTGCAGGAGAAAATGATGGCATATAAAGCGGTTCTATTTGATTATGATGGTACACTGACTGATCGTACCAGAAGTGCTTATACAGGTTTTAAACTGGTTTTGAAGAAATACTTTCCTGATATGGAAGAGAGTGATCCTGTCTTTGAGGGCATGATGCAGCAGTGCATTCTCTGGGATGAATATGGCACCATTGGCAAGAAGACCGTGATGGAGAGAGTGAAAAATCACTGGCTTCCGGATCTGGATGTGGATCAGGCTGTGAAAGAGTGGTACGAGATCTTCCCGGACTGCCAGTTCTGGACGGAAGGCATGCCGGAAACAATCAAAGCCTTGAAAGAAAAATATAAAGTCGGCATGGTTACAAATGGTCCGCATGACCGTCAGTGGCCGAAGATTCATAAGATGCAGATGGATGGGATGTTTGATCCGATCATTGTCAGTGGAGATTTCGGTAAGAAAAAGCCGGATCCTTCCATCTATCAGGCAGCTGCCGATTACCTGCATGTATCCTGTGAAGAGTGCATTTATGTCGGTGATACTTTCCATACAGATATCGTTGGGGCAATGAATGCACATATGCGTCCCATCTGGTTCTGTGCAGAAAGGGCAGGGGTTACGGACCTGGATGTAGAGATTGCCAGATCGGCAAAGGAGCTGGCAGATCTGCTGCTGTAAATGAATACGAAAACGGAGCAGTTACCACTGATGTGGCAGCTGCTCTTTTTGGTAAGCTGTTCGAAGCAGATTATCGGTTATGATCGGTAGTCTGCCTGCGACGTATTTTCGACGTGTGGTAATACATCCTGAATTGCCCGAAGACATTCAGCTTTATTTTCTTCTGGTAAGGAAGAAATATCCTGCATTAATTCATCTTCAGCCTGCTGATCAGCATAGTTTTGAAGCTTTTGATATTCTTCTCTGGTATTAGCAAATTTCAATAATTCCTGATTATCAGTGATGATGGTTTCTTCATTGATTGCAGAAAGCATAGTATCAATACTTGTTTCTGTGGATTTCCTTGCGCTAAGTTTTAAATCAATGAAGCAGTACTGCTGCAGCTTATTGAAGAATTCTGCTGACTGCAGTTTATGGAAGATATCCAGCCAGGAATCGTGGCCCAAGTGCCATTCTGATCCAGCTGCTTTTGACTCATCTGAAAAATAATAGTAAGTATCATATTTCCTAATGAGCATTGCATACATTGCCGAAAGAGCCATGACTGCGCTCAATATGCTTTCCTTGTCGTATACAGCATCTTCTATGAAGCATCTATACATGATTGTTAAGACTGACTTCATTTTTACGATATTTTCAAAATAGACATTATCGTTGATCGCAATGTGGCGCTTTTCTTTATCAAGAATATCGACATAGTTATCAACGCATTCACCGTACTTTGCCAATGTCTCTGCTTCAGATGCTCCAAGAGTTTTTTTAACTTGCTCACTTAATCTTGCAATGCTGTTTTCAACATCCTTGATTTCATCGCTGAGGATTGCAAATCCTGCAACATCTACACACAGGTTAACACCAGTCAGAGCTATATTTACAAAATTCAGCCCTTTGATAGTTTCCAGTGAATTTGTTATAAGACCAATATTGCTTGCAATGTTTTTTGTTGTATCTGAGATTTGTACTGCGTTTTTCCCAATTTCATTGATAGCTGATAATGCTGACTGATTTGCCTTCACAATTTGCTGCATGAGATTGGAGGTATTGCCAGAATCAGAAACTGTTTCAACCATTATCTTCTTGAATCTCTGTAGTGTTCCATTCTTGCGTCGTGAGATTACTTGCAGCACTCCATCTTTAACTAGTTTTTGATACTCAGCATCGGTTAGGTTTATTATGTATTGCATTATTCATTCTCCCCAACTTCAAAATCTCTCATTCGCAGGTAAAACATCAGTGCCATCACATAAGTGAAGTTTCGTATTGTATATCGGGTATTATCCATACTTTGATTCACCAATACGTTATAAACTGGTTCACTTGTATTAAATTGGTTGATGACCATGTTAACCTGGTAAGCCAATTCTTTTCCATCATGCAACATGTCTGCAGCGGCATCCTTCACCACCTCAGGTACTATTGCGTCTGCTTTCTTTTTTACCCCATTAATGAAGGAATTCCCTTTTTTCTGCTTTTCGTCTTTCAGAATGCTTTTCATGCATGTGTAAAAGAGAATTTGATTAATACGGAAATCTACTGAACGTACTGGCTCCTGATTGTTTTGCAGATATGTTGAATACAAGCAGAGAAATCCTTTCGTGAAATCTTCAAGCATGCTGATTACATCTTCACTTTTGCATACTTTTATATCAATACTGATCTCCGTGATCCGTTCTAGATAATCGTCTGCAGACGATCCTGGTTGTACTCTTTCTGCAAGGTAACTTAATGCACTTTTCGTATAGGTGCTTGCCAACTGTGTATCATGTAGATGGTTACGCTTTTCGATTCCTGCTAAAAACACCCCCAGTTTTTCCAGCAGTACTTGTTTGTCTGCATTTGCTGGATCAATAAAGATGTAGTCTGCAAAGCTATTAAATCTTTTTCTGAAATCTGCTATCGAACGATCACTTAATTCCATAAGGACAGTTTTGAAATCAATAACAGGCTCTGCAGGTTGAGGCTTCGTATCTGTCTTCTCCGGCATAATATCCTCCCAAACCTTTTCTTCTATTGTAACGTTACGTCAAAAGAAAAGGGGAGTGAAATAACATCACTCCTCCTGATTGCAGTATATGCGCAGGGATTACTTTTCGCCTTCTCTTGGCTTCATGGTCGGGAATAACAGAACATCACGGATGGAATCCTGACCTGTCAGCAACATGACAAATCTGTCGATACCGATACCGATACCGCCTGTCGGAGGCATGCCGTATTCCAGTGCCTCAACATAATCTTCATCCATTTCACCGGCTTCATCATCACCGAGCTTCTTGTTTTCCAGCTGCTGGATGAAACGCTGCTTCTGATCGATTGGATCATTGAGCTCCGTGAAGGCATTGTCGAATTCAACACCGCAGATTTCCAGCTCGAAGCGCTGGGTGAATCTAGGATCATCCGGATTCTTCTTGGCCAGCGGCGAAATCTCAATCGGATGGCCCCAGACAAAGGTCGGCTGTTCAATCTTGTCTTCGCAGAACTGATCAAAGAACAGCGAGATGATGTTGCCGACTGTTCTTTGATGAGGCAGTACTTCCACATTGTGCTCCTTGGCCAGCTCGAGTGCCTTGTCAACGGACATCGGCTGCCAGAAATCAACACCAGTGACTTCCTTGACGGCATCCACCATGTTCCATCTCTTGTATGGTGCCTTCAGGGAAACATTTTTTCCCATGAAGCTGAACTCAGTCTTGTGGAATACTTCATTGGCGACGTATTCAAACAGCTGCTCATTCATTTCCATCATGCCCTTGAGATCGCTGTAGGCAAGATAGGCTTCCATGGTTGTAAATTCAGGGTTGTGCTTGAGGTCCATGCCCTCATTGCGGAAAATGCGGCCGATTTCATAGACACCTTCCATGCCGCCGACAATCAGTCTCTTCAATTCCAGCTCAGTGGCAATACGGAGATAGAAATCCTTATCGAGGGCATTGTGGTGGGTAATGAACGGTCTGGCATTGGCACCGCCGAGAATCGGCTGCAGAATTGGTGTTTCGACTTCCACATAGCCATGGTCATCCATCCATCTCTGGATGGCACGGATGATCTTCGGTCTTGTCAAAGCGATCTCCATGCTGGAACGGTTCATGATCAGATCCAGATACCGTCTGCGGTAGCGCTCTTCCTTATCGGTCAGGCCATGGAACTTCTCCGGCAGAGGGCGCAGTGCCTTGGACAGGTGGGTGTATTCATGGCATTCCACAGAAAGCTCACCGGTCTGGGTACGGATGATGCGTCCCTTGACACCGATGATATCGCCGAGATCTGCAGACTTGAACAGTTCATAGACTTCCGGTCCGACGACACGCTCATTAACGACAACCTGGATTCTGCCTTCGCGGTCCTGCAGCTGGATGAAGCCAAGCTTGCCCATTCTGCGCTTTGCCATGATACGGCCAGCAACGGATACCTGTACATCCATCTGATCCAGCTCTTCGGCAGTATTATCGCCATAATCGTGGCGGATGATGCCGCTGTTGGAATTGCGGCTGAAGGCATGCCCGAACGGATCAATGCCCTGGCTGGCAAGCTGTTCCATCTTCTGGCGGCGGGCAGCTTCCTGGTCATTCAGGCTCTGCTCATTGACAGCCTGCACAAGCTCTTCCTTTTTCTTCTGCAGTTTCTGTTTCTTCTGATCAGCCTCTCTGCGGCGGGCAGCCAGCTCCGGATGCGCCGCTTCAAATGCTTTTCTTCGTTCTTCCTTGAGACGCTTCTTCTCTTCTTTTGTCAGTTTTTCTTCAGACATTGTCTTCCTCCATCCTAATATAAAAAGCTCTCACCCATAGGGACGAGAGCTTGTTCGTGGTACCACCCTAATTCATGACAGAATCTGTCATCTCATTACTCTGCCATATCGCAGCAGCGCGGCTTTCTCAAAAGGCCTTGTCATCAGGTTTCACCATTGTTCTGCTTGCACCATCCAGAACTCGCTGCTCATGGCCTTGCGCCTGTGCTTCCTCTATCACTGTCGGCGCTGTTATTCTAGCAGATAGGCAGGGGAATGCAACTTAAAGATCGTTGTCGTCGCGGGAGTTTGGATCCTTTGCCAGCAGCTTGTTTACGATGATGCCAAGGATCAAAGAGCAGGCGATCGTCGTGATCGTGATCTGGCCGAATGTCAGGGACAATCCGCCGATGCCGGAGATCAGAATCGTGGAGACAACATACAGGTTGCGGTTGAGGTCGAGATCAGCTCTCTGGATCATCTTCAGTCCGGAGACAGCGATGAATCCGTACAGTGCCATGCATACACCGCCCATAACGCAGGCCGGGATCGAGGAGATGAAGGCGACGAATGGTGTGATGAAGGAGATGATCAGGCATTCTACAGCGGCACAGGTGATGGTGGCAACGCTGGCATTGCGGGTAATGGCAACGCAAGCAATGGATTCACCATAGGTTGTGTTCGGGCAGCCGCCGAAGAAGGCGCCGGCAATGGAGCCGATGCCATCACCCAGCAGTGTGTGATCAAGGCCTGGATCTGTGAGCAGGTCTGTTTCGATGATGCTGGAGATGTTGCGGTGGTCCGCGATGTGCTCGGCGAAGACGACGAAGGCAACCGGTACATAGGCCGCAAAGATCGTGCCGATGTAGGAAGCGTCGATTTCATGGAAGCCGGCAAATGCCTTGAGGAAAGTGAAGTCCGGTACAGACAGGAAGGTGTGCAGGCCGATGCCGCCATCTGTCAGTGTGCTGAAGGCGCTGAAGTCAACAATCTGCATTGGTGCATAGCCGGTGGCCAGGCCGATCCATGTGAAGATCGCCGCTACACCGTAGCCGGTCAGGATACCGATAATGAAGGGGATCATCTTTGCCTTGCGGCCGCCATAGGTGCTTGCCAGCATGGTAGCGATCAAAGCGATGATGCCGCACAGGACGGCAAACTGGGTCGTTTCACCGGTCAGGCTGGATGTGCGCAGGTTGGTGACAGCACTGCCTGCCAGGGACAGGCCGATGATGGAAACGGTGGGACCGATGACAATCGCAGGCATCAGCTTGTTGATCCAGCCGGTGCCGACTTTGCGGATGATCATCGCGAAGATGACATAGACGATGCCGGCGAAGGCTGCACCAAGCAGCAAGCCTGCATAGCCGGCCTGAATGGATACCGCACCAGCGAAGGCTGCACTCATTGATCCTATAAACGCAAATGAAGAGCCCAGGAATACTGGGCTCTTATGATTGGTAAACAGGATGTAGACAAGGGTTCCAATGCCGGCACCAAACAGGGCGGCGGCGGTGGACATGCCATTGCCGATAATGAGAGGAACGGCGATTGTTGCGGCCATGATAGCCAGAACCTGCTGGAAGCCGAAAACAACGAGCTGCGTGAATTTGGGTCTGTCATTAACCTGATAGACGAGTTTCATGTGAAGATCCTCCTTTTCGGTGACTTATCATATCTGACAGCAATCTGTTTGTAAACACTAACATTTGCCTGATACTGTTTTCATGAAACAGAAAATGGTAAAATATAACCCGGAGAGAAAGCATGAAGTGGAAGAATAAACTTGATCCTGTCCTGACAAAAATATGTTTATACATCATCGGAACCATTGCCATCCTGTATGTTCTCTACCATGCCGGCAATTCTTTGTTCTCATTACTGATGATGTTAATCAAGCTGATCGGCACGATCTTCCATCTGCTGGTGCCGGTGTTCTGGGGTTTCTTCCTGGCATACCTGCTGATGCCGATCACTGACTTCCTGCAGAAAAAGCTTGCCTATTCCCGCTTCAATAAGAAAAACAAGTCATGCCGCGGCTTTGCCGTTGCTTTGACGATCATGATCATTGCGGCCTTCTTTGTGGCAATGCTTTCCATTCTGATCACGTCCTTTACATCCACCGTTCAGATCGCCGATCTGGACAGCACGATGAAGTTCTTCAAAGGCATTTCCGACAGTGCCCAGAACATCTATAACTCGCTTCTGTATCAGCTGAAGAACATGAACCTGGATTCCAAACAGATCCAGGATGGCATCAATGCGGTTGTCTCTGCTTTGACCAACTGGTTTACCGGTCTTGGCAAGAATATGTTTACTTCTTTGGAAGATCTGCCCGGCATTCTGTCCAGAGTTCTGCTGTCAGTCATCTTTGCCATCTGGTTTCTGCTGGATGGGGCACACATTGCCATCTACTGGGGCAAGGTTGCCTGTGCATTGTTTTCGGATGAAACAAGACAGAAGATCGGTGACTTCCTTGAAGATGTCGACCGTGTCTTCTCCGGCTATGTGCGCGGCCAGATGCTCGATGCATTACTGATGATGATCATTCTTTCCGTTACACTGTCATTATGCAAAGTGCCGTTTGCCGTACCGATCGGCGTGCTGGCAGGCTTTGGCAATCTGATTCCGTATGTCGGCCCGTTTGTTGCCTATGTCGGTGTTATCATCGTCTGTGCAGTCAAGATGGATCTGTCCAAGATGATCATTTCGCTGATCATGCTGTGGATCGTGCAGTCGATCGATGGCAATATCATCAATCCGAAGCTGCTTGGCTCCAATGTCCATATTCATCCGATGTATGTGATCATTGCACTGATCATCGGCTCAGGCCTTGGCGGACTGCTTGGCATGCTGTTTGCGGTGCCGATTGCGGCCTTGATCAAGCTGCAGTTTGACCGGGCAATGGCTGCACTGCTGAAACGCAGACAGCGAAAAGAACAGGAAAAAGAAAGTTCCGATTCTGAGTGAACCGGAACTTTTTTACATGTTGGTATTGAGGTAATTGACCAGAGCCAGTGCCTGGGGATACAGCTGGACAGAGGATGCCATCGAATTAAACGATACGCAGAAGGAATAGTTGTCAGTAAAGCCGATCATGTAGCAGTGTACACGGTCATTGGGGCATTCTGCCGTACCGGTCTTGGCATAGACCATGCCATACTTGCTTTCCGAAAAGCCGTAGGACAGGGCTGCTTCATGCATGGCTTCCTTCAGTCTTGTGTCTACCGTTTCATCAATGGCCGCAGAAAGCTTTTTCTGTTTGGCCTGATAGGAAGTAAACAAGGAACCGTCAATCTTCTGGACGATGTAGGGTGACATCATGACGCCGTCATTGGCCACTGCCTGAGCGATCAGAGCCAGATGGACAGGCGTGATTTCGGTATTGCCCTGGCCAAAGGCGGTCTGGGCAATGGTTGCCGGCTTGTCATCTTCAATATCAAGCTGCGAATGCAGCGTGCACAGGAATGGGATCTCAATATCCTTGCCGATCATGAAGTTTTCTGCCATGGTGCGCAGATTGTCAGCACCGGTCTGGATGCCAAGGTTGGCAAAGTAACAGTTGACGGAATTGGCAAAGGCTGTATCCAGATCAATATCGCCATAGACCTCATTGTTGTAATTGGTGATCGTCCAGTCATCACCTTCCGGCGTATACGTGCCGGTGTCGGTATACTGGAAGAAATCATCGGATAGGCCTTCATCTTCCTGTTTCTTCAATGCCGCTGCCGTTGTGACAACCTTGAAGGTGGATCCCGGGGGATCGGTCTCATAGGTGCCGCGGCGGTACTGGCCATCCTGGGCGGTATTGGCCAGGAAGCTGTCGGGATCATTGACGTTATAATCAATCGTTGACTGGGAAGCCAGGGCCAGAATGGCACCGGTCCTGTTATCGATGACAGTGATGGAACCTTCCTGTCCATCCAGCAATTGATAGGCATAGTCCTGCAGACCGGTATCGGTTGTCAGGGTAACCGTTTCACCTTTATCATTGCTGTCAAGATGATACAGCAGGGCATCCTTGAGACTGCCCCGCAGGCCATAGGAATTTTCCTGCGAACTGTTGACAGTATAGTAGCCAAGCAGCCATGCATAGGAGTAGTTTTCCGGATCTGATGCCGTGCCGCCTTCACCAGCTTCGGCATTGCCGAAGATCAGACTGCCGTTGCGGTCAAGAATATCGCCTTCCTTGACATAGCTGCTGATTTCCTGATATGTAATCTGATTCTTAGTGGCCTTGTACGTGTCATTGACACAGGGCATCACGACATATTTGCCGCCAAATACCGCACATAGCAAAAGCGGTGTGACAACACACAGCACCTGGGCACTCTGGATGCGCCGGCGGGCATTGCTGCGATGGTTTTCATGCGTCTGTTTCATCTTCGGATTCCTCCTCTTGCTCAGACAGGTGCAGAAGGGTGCCTGTAAAGCAGAATACAATCGTCTGATAGGTAAAGCCGCGGGATAAGAACGGGATCGGCAGACCGGTGAACGGGATGATGTTGCACGAGCCAAGAATCACAATCAGTCCCTGCATCACCAGCATGAAGGCAGCGCCAAAGGCAACCACCGCATCCTGGCGGTGATGTTTCAGCAGACGATTGGCAGCGGCACAGCCGCGGCTGCCGATCCGGCACAGCATGAAGATGCAGTACAAAGCAAGCACCCAGCCAAACTCGGCAACCATTGCCACAAAGGCCATATCACTTTCTGCCACCGGAATGGCATTGAAGTTGACCGTGTTGCCAAACAGGCCACCCATCCACAGTGCTTTCTTGCCCTGCAGCAGCTGATAGCCGGCACCATAGGGATCAGAATAGATGTTGGCTGTGACTGAGAAGCGCTCATAGACTTTTTTGCATAACGGATACAGCAGGGTGAAGGGTGCTTTCAGCGTTCCGGCCTGATAGCTTGGATCAAGCAGCTTATACAGGCCGAACAGGGCTGCTGCACTTCCAAAAAACAGGACAAACATGATGATCAGATACATCCGCTTGCGGTGGGAATGCTTCATGAAGATGAAGATCAGTCCAAGGTGCAGAAAGAACAGGATGAAGAAAGAGCCAAGTTCACGGATGAGGATCGAACCGCCCAGGTTAATGAGAAAGAAGATGGTGGACAGCAGCAGTACTTTATCTTCTTCAAAGCGCAGCTGGGAAGAGAATAAAGAGGCATAGAACAGCAGGGCACTGACTTTGGTGAAGTCAGTCATCTGGATCGTGAAGCCGGCAATGGAAATCCATGCATTGGTGCCATAGCCATTGGGGTCATAGCCTTTGACTGCCAGAAAGAGATAGATGGCGGCGGAGACGGCCATCATGACATAGACGGTTCCCTGCTTGTTCAGCAGTTTGCGGAAATAGCTGTAAAAGATCAGGAAGATCACCGCAATGACAAGTGAGATCAGATATTTAATGACACTAAAGGTGCCAATCGGGTTATACACCTGATCAATGGTCAGCTGCAGGCCGATGCCGGCCGCTGAAAGTTTTGCCACGGCCCCAAACAGTTTCATGTCGGCATTTTTCTGGTAGGCATAATTGCCGGCCAGGCCGGTGATGACAAGCATCGGTGCCAGAATATACAGATAGTTCATACCGGCCTTGGCAGACTTGAGCCATACAAAGGCCCCCATCAGCACTTCAAACAGAATGGCATACAGGATATGGCGGTCACTGCGGTCTACCCTGACTTCTTCCTGCTCATCTGTATCTGTTGCGGGCTGGCTTTCTGTTTCCTGCCGGTCATCGTTTTCTTCATCAATCCAGATTTTCATGCATTTATCCTTGATAACAATGTAATAGGATACGGTTTTTCACATGGGAATACAAGTCTGGCTCACGATTCTTAAGGGCTCTGCGGTACAATGGAGACGGAGGAACCGTATGAAACAATCATCATTTGGAATCGATACAAAAGGGCGTGAAACAACACTGTATACACTGGAAAATGAGAAAGTTTCCATCAGTGTCTGTGACTATGGCGCCACCCTGGTGCGCTTTATTGACAAAAAGAGCGGAAAGGATATCGTCAAGGGGTTTGATGATATCCATGGCTATCAGAGTCAGACATCGTATATCGGTGCCAGCATCGGCCGCACTGCCAACCGCATTGGCAAGGGACAGTTCTCTTTAAACGGAAAAACATATCAGCTGCCGATCAATAATAATGGCAACTGCAACCATGGCGGCATCGAGGGTTTTGACAAGAAGCTCTGGCAGGTCAAAGAAGCAGGGGATGATCACATTGTGTTCTGCTATCTCAGCAAAGATGGTGAAGAAGGCTATCCGGGAAATCTGGATGTACGTGTGACATACACGCTGCTGGACCGCGGTGTTTCCATCACGGCAGAAGGAACGGCTGATCAGGATACCCTGTTTGCCTTTACCAATCATTCCTACTTCAATCTGGAACAGAGTGAGGATATCCGCCATCATCTTCTGCAGGTCAATGCGGATGGCTATGTGCCGGATGATGAAAACGGCATGGGCATGGATGAGGTGCGGCCGGTGGCAGGCACACCGTTTGATTTCCGTACGATGAAGGAAATCGGCAAGGATCTGGATCAGGATGATCCCCAGCTGCATGTGGCAAGAGGCTATGATCACTTCTATCCAGTACAGGGTGAAAGTCTGCGCACGGTGGCAAAGCTGCAGGGCGGCGGATTGCTGTTAACAGCGCAGACAAACCAGCCTGGCGTGCATATCTATTCGGCTAACTGGCTGGAAGGAGAAACGGGCAAATATGGCATCGTGCATAAACCGCAGAGTGCTGTCTGTCTGGAATGTGCATGGCATCCAAATGCCATCAATTACCCGGATGTCTGCGCCAAGCCGATTGTAAAAGCAGGGCAGACTAGCGTGCAGATCATTCAGTATACAGTGGAGGACGCATGAAGAAGGACGAAAGATGCCGGCTTCTGTATGAAGCAGGTGCCATCGTTCTGCTGTTTTTCGGGGCATGGGTGATTGCCTATACGTGGCTGCCATCCGCTCTGCGCTGGCCGCTGGGCATCATCTGTATTGTGCTTGAGATTGTGCTGCAGGCAGCGCTGCGGATTCTGGATAAAGAAGGCGAATGGTCTTCGATCGTCAATGTGCGCAAACGCTCATCCTTTCTGAATATCCTTTCTTTGATCAGTTTCCGGATCATGCCCATCGTGGTCATTGTGATTCTGATCCTGATGGATCTGGGAGGTATGCTATGAGTGCACAGGCAGCTGTTTTTGATATGGATGGCACACTGCTCAATACCGTGGCGGATATGGGCGGTGCTTTGAATTATGCCATGGGTTCATGCGGGCACCGCCATGACTTTACACCGGATCAGATCCGCAGCTTCTTTGGCTCGGGCGGACAGGTGGCCATCTGTCGTGCGCTGGCTGTTGAAAAGGGCTATGGCTTGGATCAGCTGGAACAGGTAGGCACAGACCATGATGCCATCTCGCCGCATCTGGATCTGGCCCTGGCAAAAAAGATTGTCGGCGTGTGGGAGCCGTACTACTTTGCCCACAATGCGGAGCAGACTTCTCCATATCCCGGCATTGTTGAGATGCTGAAAAAGCTCAGAGAAAACCGGGTGTTTACGGCGGTGGTATCCAATAAGCCGGATCCGTCTGTACAGGTGCTGGCAGAAAAGTACTTTCCAGGCTGCTTTGACTATGTGGTCGGCAACAGTGCAAAAATGCGCCGCAAGCCTGCGCCGGACATGGTTGTTTCCGCATTGCAGGCAGGACGTATTTCCCCGGCCAATGCGGCCTATATCGGTGATTCTGAGATCGATATTCTAACGGGCAGAAATGCCGGTACAGCCAGTATTGCCGTGGCGTGGGGATTCCGCAGTGAAGCGTTTCTGCGTGCCCATCAGCCGGATCTGATTGTGCATGATGCCGCAGAGCTGTGCAAAGCCCTGCTGGAAATGTGATAATAGTCTGTACAGTCATAGTAAAATATGCAGGAAGAGATACAAAGAAATATAAATGGAGGCAAAGCGATGAAAGTTTGGTCAAGAGAAGAACGCAGCCGTACGCTGACAGCGAAGGATTATGATGAACTGGCGCATGCCCATGAGCAGATTTCTCATTCGATCTGGCGTACCCAGTACCATGTGCAGCCGGTGACGGGCCTGCTGAATGATCCCAATGGTTTCTGCTGGTACAAGGGCAAATGGCATCTGTTTTACCAGTGGTTCCCGTTTGGACCTGTGCATGGCCAGAAGCACTGGTACCATGTGCAGTCGGATGACCTTGTCCATTTTGAAAATGTCGGTCTGGGCATGAAGCCGGATACCTGGTATGACAACCATGGCTGCTATTCCGGCAGTGCACTGGTGGAAGATGATCTTGTCTATTTTGTCTACACGGGCAATAACCGGGATGAAAACTATATCCGTCATCCGTATCAGCTGCTGGCTGGCATGAATCAGGACAACCGGATTCTGAAGTATGAGGAGCCGCTGATCCAGGAAGACAAGGAGTATACGGAGCACCAGCGCGATCCGAAGATCTTCCGGCGCCATGAAGATGAAATGTATTATATCCTGATGGGTGCGCAGAATCTGAAGAAGCAGGGAAAGTTCCTGATGTACCGTTCGAATCAGATTCATACCGGCTGGCAGAAACTCGGTGAGCTGAAAGTGCGCGGCATGGATGACTTTGGCTACATGATCGAGTGCCCGGATATTGAAAAGATCGGTGACAAGTATGTACTGATCTTCTCGCCGCAGGGTCTGCCTGCTCACAAAGACAGGTTCCTGAATAAGTTCAACAATGTCTGCCTGGTTGGTGATCTGGATCTGTATCATATGGAGTTTATTCCGGATGGTGATCTGCAGATGCTGGATGCCGGCTTTGAGTTCTATGCGGCGCAGTGTGCAAACCAGTCTCTGTACAAGGATGCAGCGATTCTGGAAGGCTGGTTTGGGTGTTCCGACTATACCTATCCGGCAACGGATGAAGAGGGCTGGGATGGCCTGATCAGTCTGCCCCGTCAATTGACAATTGAAAATGGCAAACTGATGCAGAGACCTGTCAAGGATGCGGACAGTCTGAAGAAGGATCTGATCTTTGAAGTGCGCAATGGTTCCATTGTCAAAGATCAGATGCATGCCGAAATGCCGCGTGCCTGCATCATGGAAGTTAACAATGCCGAGGATAAATCGCTGACCCTGAATCTGTTTACCTGGGGCAGGGAAAGAGGCTTTGAGATTGCCTATGACGCTGACAAGAAGAAGTTAACAATTGACCGCTCTGCGATGGCTAATCAGTTCAATACAGAGTTTGGCACGTCCCGCTCTGTCCATCTGGACAAAGGCTTGTCAAAGATGCAGATCTTTGTGGATCATTCCGCCATTGAAATCTTTGTCAATGATGGTGAAGCGGTGATGTCTTCCCGGATCTTCCCGGAGAAGAGTGAAAATATGATCCGGATGGCTGGCAGTGATATCGATATCAAGGTGTGGCTTGCAGGAAGGAGTGTGCAGGATGAATTCAAGCTGTAAGGAGAATGACTGGCTGCAGAATGCCGTCTTCTATGAGATTTATCCACAGTCTTTCCGCGATGCCAATGGTGATGGAATCGGTGATTTCCAGGGCATCATTGAAAAGCTGGACGAGGTCCATGACACTGGCTTTAATGCCATCTGGATCAATCCCTGCTATGATTCGCCGTTTGTGGATGCCGGCTACGATGTCAGAAACTACTACAAGACAGCTGCCCGCTATGGTACCAATGCAGACCTGGTGAAGCTGTTTGAAAAGGCCCATTCTCTGGGCATGCATGTCCTGCTGGACCTGGTGCCGGGGCATACAAGTGTTGAATGTGACTGGTTCAAACAGTCCAGTCTGCCTGTGCGCAATGCGTATACGGACCGCTATATCTGGACAGATATGGTATGGAATGCACCGCAGAATGTCGGCTCGATCACAGGCTGGCTGCGGGGCGGCTTTGACCGTGACGGAGCCTGTGCCACCAATTTCTTCACTGCCCAGCCGGCTTTGAACTATGGCTTCTACCATAAAGATGAGGGCTGTGACTGGGAACAGGACGTCAACGATGAAGGCCCGCAGTCGACCAGAAAAGAGATCGAAAAGATCATTGCCTTCTGGTGCGGTCTTGGCTGTGACGGCTTCCGTGTTGATATGGCTGGCTCTCTGGTCAAGAATGATCCGGAAAGAAAGGGAACCATTGCACTTTGGAATGAGATCTTCTCTCATGTCAGAAAGCAGTTCCCGGATGCCCGCTTTGTCTCTGAATGGGGACAGCCGGAGCAGGCATTGCAGGCCGGCTTTGATATGGATTTTCTGCTGCACTTTGGCCCCAGCCATTATCTGGATCTGTTCAGGACAAAGACACCATTCTTTGCCAGAGAAGGCAAGGGCTCTTTGAAGGAATTCTTCCGTCTGTACATGGCTAACCGTGATTTGACAAAAGGCAAAGGTCTCATCTGCATTCCGAGCGGCAACCATGATATGGACCGTCTTGCCACAATGCTGGATACAGCTGCCCAGAAGCTTGCCTTCCTTTTCCTGTATACGATGCCGGGTGTTCCGTTTACGTATTATGGTGATGAGATCGGCATGCGGAAGCTGAATCTGCCAAGCCATGAAGGCGGCTATTTCCGCACAGGATCCCGCACGCCGATGCAGTGGAATGCCGGCACGAATGCTGGTTTCTCAGCGGGTGATCCTGCTTCTCTGTATCTGCCGATTGATGAAGAAAAATATCAGGAGATCAATCTGGAAACGGAAAAGAAAGATCCTGCTTCTTTGTACAGCGAAGTGAAGCGTCTGCTTGCCTTCCGCAAAGAACATTCCTGCTTCCTGGCTTCCAGCGGCTTCACGCTGGTCAGTGATGATTATCCGCTGATCTATGAACGTCATGATGACAAAGAGAAGCTGACTATTGTGATCAATCCATCCCGCGAATCCTTTGGGACAAAGCTGCAGCAGAAAGATGTCATCTACAGTACCTTTGATCAGGAAATCAAAGATGGCGTTCTGCCGGGACAGAGCGGCTTCATCCTGCAGTCAAAGTAATGAAGAAAGATCTGTTTTGACAGCAGATCTTTTTTTCCTCTTGCAAAGAGGATGAAGTTGAACTATGATACTGACACATCACGAAAAGCACAGGCGATTATGGAACAGCTTTTTATAATGGCTGTTTCAGAAAGGCAGGTGCTTTTTTATGATGAAGACGATTGTTGTGACAAGTGTGAAGAAAAATGCTGGCTGTACAGAGGTTGTCTGGCAGCTCAATGGAAGTGAGCAGGTTTCTCACTTCTACCGGCATGGGGATGGCTCCATTGGGTTTGACCCTTACTTTGTGCGCCATTCCCTGACGGTGCAGGCAGTGGTCTTTGCACTGGCAAATGATTCATCCTTCCCCAGAAAGGGAAAGAAAACGGCTGTGCTCTCGGCATGAGGCACCGCCGTTTTTTCAGATTGCCGGAATGGCTTTGGCACGTTCTTCTGCCTTGGCCATCAATTCATCCAGATAGGTATTGTCTTTGCGGTTCTTCCGGCAGGCAAGCACAACCGGAATGGAACCTTCCGGTTGTAATGGCACTGCCGCCAGCCCCTGTGCCTTGGCAACGTTCAGGGTTGAGATCGGCAGCAATGCAACCCCATGTGTACGCCTGACGGTATCGAGAATCTTATCAATGTCAGCGGTATGCACATTTTCTGTAGAGATGTGGCTTGCGATCAGCAGCTGTCTGCAGAAAGAATAGGAACCGCTGTGGGGATTGCTGAGATAGAAAGATTCATTCTTCAATTCACGCAGGGTAATGCTTTTGCGCTTTGCGGCAGGGTGGCTGCTGCAGACAATCGCTGCTACCTCGTCGGCGGCCAGCTGCACAATTTCATAATCATTTCCCAATACCTGGCTGCGGCGGGCAACAATGGCATCAAAATAGCCGCTGTTCAGTCCTTTCAGCAGGGTGGGTACTTCGCCTTCCTCCAGATGGAGCTCACATTCAGGATGCTCATCTTCAAAGTTGCGGAAGAAGCTATTCAGGCGGTACTGGCGCAGGATGGGCAGATGGCCGACATACAGGGTGCGGCGCTCTCCGGTTTTATACGGATCCATGGCTCTGACCATGGCATGATAGCGGCGCACAAAGTCAATTGCCATCGGCAGCAGTGCTTCTCCTGCTTTGGTCAGACGGCCGGAGGCCATGCCCTGGCGGTCAAACAGCACACAGCCAAGCTCTTTTTCAAGGCGCAGGATTTCTTCGGCAGCTGATGTGCTGTAGCGGTGCACACTGCCATCCGGCGTAACATAGATTTCGCTTTCTGCCGCATTGATAAAAGCTTCCAGTTCCTGAATTGTCATAATCATATCTACCTCTGGCTTTAGTATAGCATGTCATAAGAAAAAGGACCGTGTGGTCCTTATGCATTCTGTTTGGCCAGATTCTCTTTGGCCACTGCAAGCATCAGCTTGATGCGGTTTTCCTGATTGACCTTGGTGGCACTGGGGTCATAGTCAATCGCACTGATATTTGCCTGCGGATATTTGGCACGGATCGTATTGATCACGCCTTTGCCCATGATGTGGTTGGGCAGACAGCCAAAGGGCTGGGCACAGATGATGTTGGGATAGCCGCCCTTGATCAAAGATACCATTTCACCGGACAGCAGCCAGCCTTCACCCATCTTGGCACCAAGATGAATAATGCCTTGGGTCCCCTTGATCAAATCATAGAAGCTTTCTTCGCCATAGAAGCCGCATGCCTGCATTTCTTTTGACATCGAAACACCAATGCCATCCAGCACTTTCAAGGCAGCCTTCCAGCCAAGCTCAGTGATCTTATTGCCGCCATAGAGCTGAATATCCATCTGGAAGTTTTTCACACAGTAGTTGACATATCCCATCAGTCCCGGCATGTTCACTTCACAATCCTGCTCTTCCAGGAACTTTTTAAGTTCATTATTGCCCATCGGTGAAAACTTGACATAGATTTCGCCAACCACGCCGACCTTGACTTTCTGGATACGGGTGATCGGTACTTTGGCAGCATCGCGGGCAATCTCTTTGAAGCAGTGCTTCATCGCCGGAATCGTATAGTTCTTGTTCGCGTGCATCCAGCCTGAGATTGTATGAATCCATTTATCACTCCAGGCATCGGCTGCCCCGGGTTCATTTTCATAGGGACGGATCTGATTGCGCAGGGCATCGATCATATCGCCATACTCCGCGGCAGCCAGTACCTTCTCACCCATCTTCAGGGTAAATGGCATCTGGGATCCTTTTTCAAGACCAGTCGGATTGATCGAGGCGACCGGAATATAGCCATAGCCTGCTTTGACAAGGGCTTTGCGCAGCAGCTTGATATAGTTGGACGCACGGCAGCCGCCGCCGGACTGTGAGATCAGCAGGGCAGTGTGGTGCAGATCATACTCACCGCTGTTGAGCGCATCCAGGAACTGGCCGATGACCAGCAGGGCAGGATAGCACGTATCGTTATGCACATAGCGAAGGCCAAGCTGGGATACATTTGATCCACGGTTTTTCAATACTTCCACGTGGCATCCTTCACTGTCCAGGGCTGCCTGAATCAAAGCAAATTGAATCGGTGCCATGTTGGGGATCAGGATCGTGTAATCCTTCAGCATATCCTTGGTGAAATTCGGTGTGAGATACTGCATAGTCACTCCTTTTCTTCTTTTTCCTTCTGCTCGTCCAGGGCCGCAAACAAAGAGCGGATCCGAATATTGACGGCACCAAGATTGGTGATTTCATCAATCTTGAGCTGGGTGTACAGCTTGCCGCCTTCCTGCAGAATTTCCTTGGTTTCATCGGTTGTGATGGCATCCAGGCCGCAGCCAAACGATACCAGCTGCACAAGATCCATATCTTTCTGGGTTGTGCAGTATCTGGCCGCCGCATACAGACGGCTGTGATAGGTCCACTGGTTCAATACGGCCGTAGGGAACTTATGCACGATCCAGGAAACACTGTCTTCAGTGATGACGGCAGCGCCCTGGCGCACAATGAGCTTGTCAATGCCATGGTTGACTTCCGGATCCACATGATAGGGACGGCCGGCCAGGACGATGATACGTTTGCCCTGTTTTCTGGCTTCTTCCACAATCCATTTGCCATGGCTGCGGATATCCTGCATGTGCTTTGCATATTCTGCATAGCCGGCGTCGGCCGCCTGCTCCACAAGCTTCTTTGGAATACCATGAAAATAGCGAGCCAGATACTTCGGGGCATCATGCTTGAAGCGCGCTGGATTGTCAAGATTCAGATAATCGTAGATAAACAGCTTGTCATGCAGTTTTGGCACATTGTTGGCCAGCACTTCCGGATAATAGGCAACCATCGGGCAGTTGTAGTGATTGTCGCCAAGACCTTCATCCATGTTGTAGCTCATGCACGGATAGAAGATGGCATCCACATCCGGATCCTTTGCCAGTTCCATGATGTGGCCATGGGACAGCTTGGCCGGATAGCATGCGGTATCACTTGGGATGGTACCCTGACCTTCCTGATACAGCTTGCGGCTGGAAACAGGGGATACCTTGACACGGAAGCCAAGGGTTGTCCAGAAGGCATGCCAGAATGGCAGCAGCTCATACATGTTCAGACATAACGGAATGCCGATCGTGCCTCTATTGCCATTGCCAGGATTTTTTGCATAGGCAAGCAGAGCATTGAGCTTATAGGCATACAGGTTCAGAGTATCATCTGATGCCTTGCCGGTGACCGGCTTCTCGCAGCGGTTGCCGGAGATCAGCCGCTTGCCATCAGAGAATGTATTAATGGTCAGCTGACAGTGATTGCCGCATCCCTGACACTGTACGGAAGTAACTTTCTGACTGAAGTCTGCCAGTTCCTTCTGATTCAGGATGGCAGAATGGGCATCCTTTTTACTCTTTCGCAAACCATACAAAGCAGCACCATAGGCACCCATCAGACCGGCAATGTCAGGGCGGATGACTTCTACGCCCATCTCTTTTTCAAAGGCACGCAGCACGGCTTCATTGTAGAAGGTGCCGCCCTGTACAACGATGCGGCGGCCAAGCTGATCAGGACTGGAAGCACGGATGACCTTGTACAGGGCATTCTTGACAACCGAGATGGAAAGACCAGCGGAGATGCAGTCAAGGGTGGCACCATCTTTCTGGGCCTGCTTGACAGAAGAATTCATAAACACGGTGCACCGGGAGCCAAGATCCACCGGATGCCTGGCAAACAGGCCCTGCATGGCAAATTCTTCCACGGTAAAGTTGAGCGCTTTGGCAAAAGTCTGCAGGAAACTGCCGCAGCCGGAAGAGCAGGCTTCATTCAGGAAGATGTCACTGATCGCACCATCCTCAATCTTGAAGCACTTCATATCCTGACCGCCGATATCAATGATGAAGTCGACATCCGGCATGAAATGCTTGGCAGCCGTGAAATGAGCCACGGTTTCTACCAGGCCATAGTCACAATGGAAAGCCTGTTTCATCAGCTGTTCGCCATAGCCGGTTGCCGTAGCGGACTGGATATACAGGTTCGGGTGCTTTTCATAGAGTTCCTGCAGGGTCTCTTTGACCATCGGGATCGGGTTGCCGTTGTTGGGCTGATAGCGGGTGAACAGCAGTTCACCTTTATGATTGATCACAGCAATCTTGATCGTTGTGGAACCGGCGTCAATGCCGATATGCACCGGTCCGCATGTTTCATCAAAGGGAACACGGGGGACAGCTGCCTTTGCATGGCGGTTATGGAAGTCCCAGTATTCTTCCCGGCTTTCAAACAGGGGAGGCAGCGAGGCATACTTTGCCTTGCCGCTGTATTCGGAAAGATTCCGGATGACATTGCGTACATCCAGTTCTTCATCCGCATAATACGCAGCACCCAGGGCGACATACAGCAGGGAGTTCTTTGGACATGTGCCTTTGACGTGCAGTGTTTTGTCAAAACTGTCCCGCAGACATCTGGAGAAGGTCAGCGGGCCGCCCAGGTACAGGATGTTTCCCTGGATGGGGCGCCCCTGGGACAGGCCGGCAATCGTCTGGTTGACAACAGCCTGATAGATGGAAGCAGCGATATCACCTGTTTTGGCACCCTGATTGATCAGCGGCTGTACATCGGACTTGGCAAAGACACCGCAGCGGCTGGCAATGGTATAGGTGCGTTCTGCCTTGCAGGCTGCTTCATCCATCTGGGACGCATCCATCTTCAGCAGGGTCGCCATCTGGTCAATGAAAGCACCCGTACCGCCGGCACAGGAACCGTTCATCCGCACTTCTGTGCCGTTGGTCAGAAACAGAATCTTGGCATCTTCACCACCGAGCTCAATGATGCAGTCAGTGCCGGGGTTGAGCCGGTTGGCTGCCACGCGCTCTGCGAACACTTCCTGTACAAAGGGTACCTGGCACGCATCGGCCAGGCCCATGCCCGCCGAGCCGGAAATGGCCAGAATGGCTTTGCCATCCGGCAGGTATTTATTCACAATATCAGTGAGCATTTCCTCACCCTTTTCCAGGATGTGGCTGTAATGGCGCTGATAATCTGAGGCAACGATTTGATTCTGATCATCCAGAACCACGCATTTGATGGTTGTCGAACCAATATCCAGACCAACTCTCATGCAGATCCTCCTAAACATACGCAAGCAAAAACAACCTTATTTTAGTAATAAAAGGCAAACAGTCAATTTATGCGCCTGCAACAATGAACAAAGAAGGCATATTGTATGCTAGCCAAGAAAGAACAAAGCAGACAGGCTGCCATCGAAAATATTGGTATTTTGCACAAGCCATGCTATTCTATTTACGCGTGTGGAAATTCACACTAAATGGGAGGAAGAGTATGGATCAGAAACATGGTTTCAGACTTGGAACCGTCGGCCTTTTTGCCGCGGCTCTGGTTCTGGGCGCAATTCCTGGCTGTGCCAAGAGCAAGGGTGTTTCCGGTGATTTTACAGGAACAGCCAAAGGCAACGGCGGCACAGTTACAGTAACAGTGACGCTGAAAGATTCTGTGATTACAGATGTCAAGGCAGATGGACCGGATGAGACACAGGGGATTGGCTCTAAGGCCATTGACAAGCTGCCTGGTGAGATGGTATCTGGCAATACACTGAATGTGGATGCAGTCTCTGGTGCTACCATTACATCTAATGCCATCAAGGAAGCAGCTGCGGCAGCTTTAAAGTCTGCCGGCCTGAATCCGGATGACTATCAGAGTGCGGCAAGTGCTGCTGCAGCTGAGGATGTGACGGAAGACGCAGATGTGGTTGTTGTCGGTGCCGGCGGTGCTGGTATGACAGCTGCAATCGTTGCGGCCAATGAGGGTAAGTCTGTTGTCATTCTGGAAAGCCAGGATGCCGCAGGCGGAAACTCCGTACGTTCTACTGGCGGCATGAACGCTGCCAAGACATCCTATCAGGATGAAAATCAGTTCAATGAGGCTGCTGGTGTTCAGAAGACTCTGGATACAGCTGCCAGCAAGTACGCTGACAACCAGGCTATTACAGACCTGGCCAAGACGGTACAGGAACAGTGGGATGCCTATCAGGCAAATCCGACTGGCTACTTCGATTCTGTAGAGCTGTTTGAGCTGGATACACTGATCGGCGGCAAGGGCATCAATGATCCTGCCCTGGTCAAGACACTGTGCGAGAATTCTGCAGATTCCATCGAATGGCTGTCTTCGATCGGCGCTGATCTGAAGAGTGTCGGCCAGTTCGGCGGTGCTTCTGTCAAGCGTATTCACCGTCCGGTCAACGCCGAAGGCAAGACAACAGCAGTTGGTGCGTATGTTGTGCCGATCCTGGAGAAGAATGTCGAAGATCTCGGCGTCAAGGTTTACTACGATACAACTGCCAACAAGATCCTGATGAAGGATGGCAAGGCTGCTGGCGTTGAGGCTGAAGGCAAGTCCGGCAACAAGGTGACTGTCAATGCCAAGGCTGTTGTTCTGGCTACCGGCGGTTTCGGTGCGAACAACGACATGGTTGCTGAACAGAATCCGGATCTCAAGGGCTACATCACAACCAATGCACCTGGTGCACAGGGACAGGGCATTACCATGGCTACGGCTGAAGGCATTGATGCTGCTACAGTTGATATGAAGCAGATTCAGCTGCATCCGACTGTTCACGTTGATGATTCCGGCAATGCACATCTGATTACGGAAGGTCTGCGCGGCGACGGTGCGATCCTGGTCAATGCAGAAGGCAAGCGTTTTACAGATGAAGTTGGTACGCGTGATGTTGTCTCTGCTGCTGAGAATTCTCAGACCGGCGGTACAGCATGGCTGATCATTGACCAGAACATGGTCGATGCTTCTGCTGTCATTCAGGGCTACATTGATTCCGGCTACACAGTACAGGGTGATACGTATGAAGACCTGGCCAAGGCTATGGGTGTTGATGAGTCCACATTTGCCGAGACCATGAATACATGGAATACAGATGTTGAAAACAAGAGCGATCCTGATTTCAACCGTACAACCTTTGCCAACAAGCTGGATAAGGCTCCGTACTATGCCATCAAGGTTCAGCCGGGCGTTCATCACACCATGGGCGGTCTGAAGATCGATACTTCTGCTGAGGTCATCAATACTTCCGACGAAGTGATCCCGGGTCTGTTCGCTGCAGGTGAAGTTACCGGCGGTGTGCATGGTGCCAACCGTCTGGGCGGCAATGCTGTTGCTGACTTCGTTGTCTTCGGCAGAATTGCTGGTCAGAGTGCTGCTGACTACGCTAAGTAATGCACGTGAAAAGCTGTCTGGAGAAATCCGGACAGTTTTTTTATATTTGTGAAGCAGGCAATCTGTGATATCATACATGAGACTTTCAGGAAGAGATGGGGAAGATGAACAAGAAAAAGCTCTCAAAAATATGGCCGGTGATTGCCATCATCGGTGTGATGGTCCTGACCATCTGGCTGATCTATCATTTTTTTGGTGACTTTTTTGCAACACTGTTCACGATCCTGCGCAATGGCGATCAGGCAGAACTGACAGCCTATCTGAATTCCCAGAATGAAGCTTCCGGCTTACTTTCCATCTTCCTGTTAACAATCCTGCAGGTTGTTTCCATCTTCTTCCCCGGCATGGTCATTCATATCGTTGCCGGTGTGATTTATGGCTGGTGGAAGGCATTCCTTGCCTGTTATGCCGGCTTTGTCGCAGGCAACGTCCTGGTCTTCATCTTTGCCCGCAAGTTCGGATCTGCCCTGCAGTCTGCTTTCAATGTTGAAAAAAGAGCAGGCTTGATCACCAGCAAGATCAACAGTACCAAGCCTGCCTTCATCTTTGCTTTGGCATGCATGATTCCCGGCATTCCCAATGGCTTCATCCCGTACTTTGCGGCAAGAACCGACATCCGTGCCGGTCAGTATGCCATGGCCGTGGCAGTCTCCAGCTGGATCCAGATCCTGTGCAACTGCTTTGCCGGACATTTCCTGATCCGCGGTGAATATTTCTACATGGTTATGGCCATCATCCTGCAGATTGTGATCATCCTGATTGCGATCTGGAAACGTGACTGGTTTCTTGGCAAAGGCAGACGCAATCCCCAGAAGGCATCCTGATGATGCCTTTTCTTATGACTGTATACGCTTTCTGGGCTACAATACAGGCAGGAGGATTTTTATGCATACAATTACAATCGGGTCACAGCAGGTATCTGTCATCGGTGCCGGCTGCATGCGTATTGCCGGCCTTTCCGAAACAGAAACAGACGCATTTGTTTCAACAGCCCTGGACAATGGCATCAACTTCTTTGATGAAGCGGATATTTATGGCGGCGGCAAGAGTGAGGAAGTGCTCGGCCGCTGGATCGCAAAGCACCCCGAAAAGCGGGAGAACATGTTTATCCAGAGCAAGTGTGCCATTCATGATGGCATGTATGACTTCTCAAAGGAACATATTCTCAAAAGCGTGGATGGCATCCTGTCACGCCTGCACACAGATTATCTGGACTCTCTGCTGCTGCACAGGCCGGATATCCTGATGGAGCCATCAGAAGTTGCAGAAGCCTTTGATACGCTCGAGAAAGCTGGCAAGGTGCGCCATTTCGGCGTATCCAATGAAAACCCGGCCCAGATGTCCTATCTGCAGTCTGGCCTGACGCAGAAGCTCTGGTGCAATCAGGTCCAGCTCAGCTGTGCCCATACGGTACTGATTGATGCAGGATTAAACGTGGATATGCACAATGATGCCGGCATTGACCGCGATGGCGGGATGCTGTACTGGTGTGCACAGCATCATATGGCCATTCAGGCATGGTCTCCATTGCAGATGGGATATTTTGAAGGTGTGTTTCTGAATGCAGAGAAGTATGCTGCCCTGAACCAGAAGCTGCAGGAGATTGGCGAGCGCTATAATGTTGGCAAAGATACGATTGCCTATGCCTGGATTCTGCGTCTGCCATTTGATCTGCAGGTGGTGCTTGGCACCAGTAAGCCTGCCCGTCTGATCAATGGCGCCAAGGCCGCGGATATTCGGCTGACCAGAACCGAATGGTACGATATTTACAAAGCAGCAGGGAATATGCTGCCGTAAGGAGAGAAACATGAACAAGAAAATTGTCTTTCTGGATGTGGATGGGACACTGATCAACTACCATGCCGAGCTGCCTGAAAGTGCAGCAAGGGCAGTGGAAGAAGCACGTGCCAATGGCCACCGTGTGTATATCTGCACGGGCTGCTCCAAAGCGGAGATTGAACAGCGCCATCTGTGTGAGCTGGATGGCATGATCGGCGGCAATGGTGCCTATGTGGAAGATCATGGCCATGTGGTCATGCACCAGGGATTGAGCAAAGAAGAGACAAAGCACATTGTCGACTGGTGCTGTGAACGCCATCTGGGCTTCTATCTGGAAGCCAATTCCGGCATGTACTGCAATGATGACATGCTTGTGCAGGGGCCTGCCGTCATGACCCGCTATGCACTTGGCAAGGGTGCAGATCTCACTGATGCCCGGAAGGGTGCAGATTCCTTTGTGAATTCGTTTATTCATCTGCCGCAGGAACAACTGTACCGTGATGACATCAACAAGGTTTCCTTCATCCTTTCTTCCTACCAGGACCATCTTGACAGCAAAAAGGAATTCCCTGAACTGGAGGCCAATACATGGGGCGGCAAGGGTGAAGAAGCCCTGTTTGGGGATCTTGGCCCCAAAGGCATCACGAAAAAGCATGCCATTGATGTGCTGCTGAAATACCTGCATGCGGACCAGAAGGATACGATCTCCTTTGGTGATGCCAAGATTGATCTGTCTATGTTTGAGCTGTGCGCGTACAATGTTGCTATGGGCAACGGCGGCGATGAGATCAAGGCTGCTGCTGATTATGTGACCGATGATGTGGACAATGACGGCCTGTACAAGGCATTTGTGCATATCGGCCTGATAGAAGGAGACAAGTAATGACCAAAGAAGAAATGCTGCAGAAATATCATGACTGGATCTTTGCCATCTCGGCATACCGGATGGCACTGAATACGATTGAAATCGACAAGCAGACCGTTGCGCCTGCGGGCGGCAATGCGTACCGTGACAAGCGTTCTGCTTATCTTGCCGGCCAGCTGTTTTCTCTTGAAACAGATCCGGAAATGTATGAGATTCTGAGCGCATTGAACAAGGATGAAACACTGGATGGTGATGACAGGAGAGCTGTGCAGCTGTATCTGAAGGAAGCTGACAACAACCGCTGCATTCCGCATGATGAGTTTGTGGCATACCGCAATCTGATTGATACATCCTGGAATGTATGGCTCAAGGCAAAGCAGACCAATGACTATGATTCCTTTGCACCGGTGCTGGCAGATGTCATTGCAGCTAAAAAGAAGCTGTATGGCTACCGTCAGAGCGATCTGTCTTTGTATGACCGCATGCTGGATGACTATGAGCCGGGCATGAATCAGCAGAAGTATGATGCCTTCTTTGCAAAGGTGCAGAAGGATCTTGTGCCGCTGCTGGAAGAGGTTGAAAAAGCAAAGCAGATTGATGATGGCTTCCTGTATCAGGACTATCCGGTGGAAGGCCAGAAGAAGTTCATGACCGGCCTGCTGCAATATCTTGGCTTTGATCACAGCTGGGGCTATCAGAATGAGACCGAACATCCGTTTACATCCTGGATCTGTGAAAATGACTGCCGGACAACGACAAAGTATCTGGAACACAATGTCATCAGTGCGGTGCTGTCCACTGTGCATGAAGTTGGCCATGCCTATTATGAACATGACTGCAATCCCAAGTATGACGGCATGATTCTCTCCGAAGGTATTCCATGTGCCCTGCATGAGTCACAGTCCCGCTTCTGTGAGAATTATCTTGGCAGAACAAAAGCATTCTGGACATACAACTATCCGCGTCTGCAGGAAGTCTTCCCGCAGCAGTTGCAGAATGTGTCCCTGGATGCCTTTGTCAAAGCAATCAATGTGGCAAGACCGTCTCTGGTCAGGACGGAAGCGGATGAGCTGACCTATCCGCTGCATATCCTGGTGCGCTACCAGATCGAGAAGGGACTGTTTAACGGCTCCATTTCCACGGATCATCTGGATCAGACATGGAATGATATGTACCAGAAGTATCTTGGCGTACATGCCGAAAAGGCAAGTGAAGGCATTCTGCAGGATGTGCACTGGGCAGATGGAGACTTTGGCTACTTCCCGACCTATGCCCTTGGTTCTGCCTATGCGGCTCAGTTCATGCATGCCATGAAGAAGGATCTCGACGTGGATGATGCCCTGGCCAATAACCGCTACAAGGACTGCATCAGCTGGCTGAAGACACATATTCATCAGTATGGTTTCCGCTATCCGGCAGAAGAGCTGATGGTCAAAGTGACGGGTGAGCCGTTCAATCCAGACTACTACATTCAGTATCTGAGAGATAAATACGCAGCTTTGTACCAGTTATAACTAACGCATATAACAAAGAAGGCGCCTGTGCATACAGGCGCTTTTGTTTCTGTGCTATCATCGACGCAATATGAGTTAGAAAGAGGGATGCATATGTCAGCAGAAAGTGTCAGAACGTTCTTTGAGGAAAAGGGAATCGCGGATCGGATCCAGACGCTGCATGAGTCTACAGCTACGGTGGCTCTGGCCGCAGCAGCTCTGCATATTGAAGAAGCACAGATAGCCAAGACGATGGCATTCATGGTGGAAGATCAGCCGGTGCTGGTGGTGTGTGAAGGCACAGCCCGGATTGACAATCATAAGTTCAAGGAAACTTTTCATACCAAGGCAAAGATGATGAGTGCAGAACAACTGATGGAATATGTCGGCCATGAACCAGGCGGTGTGTGTCCGTTTGGCTTGAAGCCAGGTGTGGATGTATATCTGGATGAGAGTCTGAAACACTGGGACAAGGTATGGCCGGCGGCCGGTGCCCACAACAATGCCATCTGTGTTTCTCTGGAAGAACTGGAGCAGTACAGCGGTGCAAAGGGATGGGTGGATGTGACCAAGGCTGCCGCCTGAGACAAACAAAGCAGAGTAATGGTATAATACTCCTGTTTTGGAGGAGCTTTATGAAGGGACGCCATTTGATTCCGCTGCTGAGCATCATGCTGGCAGTCAGTGTTCTGCCTGTACGCGCAGATGATGATTATTCCGATACAACATACTGGACAAATCTCTGCACATCGGGAAATCTGACTTCAGCGGAAAAGACTTCCTGTCAGGGCTTCGTGGATTATATGTCATCCCAGTCTGATTCACTGTCCGCATCGATTGCGGATATTGACAGCCAGAAGGAACAGATTGCGGCCAACATTGAAGAATATGCCGCTAAGATCTCCGACTATCAGACACAGATTGATGATCTCAATGCGCAGATCAATTCCCTGCAGACACAGATTGATGATCAGCAGGCACAGATCAATGAACAGGAAGAAAACGAAGCTTCTTTGCGTGAGAAGGTGAATCGTCAGATTGTCAATGCCCAGCCGACGATGCGGCTGTCAACGATGGTGGATATTCTGATGGGTGCCAAATCATTTGAAGATCTGATCCGGGTGGCCAATGGTCTCAGTGATATCACAT
>Ga0256406_1002062_pt1 | contig 29892 bp, 24 predicted proteins | sample RumenRJG_03DNA_FD_185986 | JGI IMG/M metagenome (GOLD analysis project Ga0256406, IMG submission 185986) | Bovine rumen microbial communities from Lethbridge, Alberta, Canada - RJG_03 | ecosystem: Host-associated > Mammals > Digestive system > Stomach > Rumen | place: Canada: Alberta | collected... | reverse complement strand
CCAGCACCACGCGCGAGAAGAGCGCGTTGCGCACGAGCAGCGTGAGCGCGCGCCGGTCGTGCACGACCTCGTCGGCCGCCTCCGGCGCCGTGAGCGTCGCGCCCGCGTCCTCGCTCGTCGCGCCCTCCCACTCGTCGACCAGCGAGGAGTCGACGGTGCGCACGACGAGGCGCAGCCAGCGCACGATGTCGTCCAGGCGCTCGTCGCGCTTCTCGGCCGGAATCGTGCGGTCCAGCACGCGGTAGGCGTCGGAGAGGTAGCGCAGCAGGAGCCCCTCGGAGCGCGAGGCGTTGTAGCGCGCGATGTAGCCCTTGAAGTCCGAGGCCCCCTCGACCATGTCGCGCAGGACGCTCTTGGGCGACAGCGCGTAGTCTGCGGCCCACGGCACCTCCTCGCAGTAGCGCTCGAAGGCGGCTGAGAGCAGCTCCTCGAGCGGCTTGGGGTAGGTGACCTCCTGGATTCGCTCGATGCGCTCGTCGTAGTCGACGCCGTCGGCCTTCATCTGCGCCATGGCCTCGTCGCGTGCCTGGCGCTCCTGCGCCTGCAGGATCTGGCGCGGGTCCTCGAGCGTCGACTCGACCATGGAGATGAGGTCGAGCGCGTAGGTCTCGCTCTCCGGGTCGAGCAGCTCGATGGCGGCGAGGAGGAAGGGCGAGAGGGGCTGGTCGAGCGCGAAGTCCTCCGGCATCTCGACCGTGAGCGCATAGGAGTCGACGCCGTCCTCGCCTGTCTCGCGCACAACGACGCCGGCGTCGAGCAGGGTCGCGAAGACCTCGTCGGTGCGCTGGTCGAGCTGGGCCTTCTCCTCCGGGGGCTGGGCCGAGTCCGCCACGAGCCGGTGGACGCGGGCCAGGGCGTCGCCGCCCTGCTCGACCTCGGCGAGGACCATGGAGTGCGTGATGCGCAGGTGGGCCTTGAGCGGCTCGGGGTCGGCGGCGATCAGCCGCTCGAAGGTCTGCTCGTTCCAGCCGACGAAGCCCTCTCGCGGCTTCTTCGTCTTGATGCTGCGGGCGCGCTTGGCGTCGCCGCCGGCCTTGCGCAGCGCGCGGGCCTTGTCGATGTCGTACTCGGTCGCCTCGGCGATCACCACGCCCTCGGTGTCGAAGCCCGCCCGGCCCGCGCGGCCCGCGATCTGGTGGAACTCGCGCGCGTTGAGCCGGCGCATGCGGCGGCCGTCGAACTTGGTCAGCTGGGTGAGAAGGACGGTGTGGATGGGCACGTTGATCCCCACGCCGAGGGTGTCCGTGCCGCAGATGACGGGGAGGAGCCCCTGCTGGGCGAGCTTCTCCACGAGGAGGCGGTAGCGTGGCAGCATGCCGGCGTGGTGGACGCCGACGCCCTGCAGCAGGAGCCGGCGCAGGGTCTTGCCGAAGTCCGTGGTGAAGCGGGTGCCCTTGATGGCCTCCTTGATGGCGTCGCGCTGCTCGCGCTCCGAGACGCCGTAGCTCGCCAGGCTCGTGGCGCTCTTGAGGGCGGCGTCCTGCGCGAAGTGCACCACGTAGATGGGGGCGTCGCCGCTCTTGAGGGCCAGCTCCACGGTCGCCTCGAGCGGGGTGTCGACGAACTTGTAGCTGAGCGGCACGGGGCGCGGCGCGTCGGCGACGGTGTCCACGTCGCGGCCGGTGTGCTCCTCGAGCGAGGCGGCGATGGCGGAGGTGTCGCCCAGGGTGGCGCTCATCAGGAGGAAGTGCACGTGGGGGAGGGTGAGCAGGGGTACCTGCCAGGCCCAGCCGCGGTCGCGGTCGGCGTAGAAGTGGAACTCGTCCATCGCGACGAAGCCGATGTCGGCGTCCTCGCCGAAGCGCAGCGCGTCCTGGGCCAGGATCTCCGCCGTGCAGCAGACGACGGGTGCCTCCGCGTTGATGACCACGTCGCCGGTGATCATGCCGACGTTGTCCGCGCCGAGAAGGTCGACGAGGTTGAAGAACTTCTCGCTCACCAGCGCCTTTATGGGCGCGGTGTAGTAGCTGCGCTCGCCGGCGCACATCGCCATGAAGCACATGCCGAGCGCGACCATGCTCTTGCCGGAGCCGGTCGGCGTGCCGAGGATCACGTTGTCGCCGGCGGCTATGTCGAGAAGGGCCTCCTCCTGGTGGTCCCATAGCTCGATGCCGCGCGACTCGCACCAGCCGAGGAAGCGCTCGAGGGAGTCCTCGAGCGGCTCGTGGGGGTCGACCTCGGACCAGTCGGGCGCGAGTCGCCCGAGCGAGCCGGGGCCGTTGGGGCCCTCGTCGGCGGCGTCCGCCGCGGGCTGTGCGGCGCCTGCGGCGTCCTCGTCCGCGGCGGTCTGGGTGTGGGTGGGGTCTGCTTCTGCCATGTGGCTGCCTTTCGGTGCACCCCCGCACGGGTTGCGCGGGGCCAGGTCCCGGCAGCTGGGACGCGCCGGACTGTCTATTCTAGCGGGACGCGCCCGCCTGTCCGCCCGGCGGCGCATCCTCTACCCAATGCGCAGGCAGCCCGCCGCGGGCCGCCCCGACGCGCAGCGCCCGCCCGCAGCCGCGGGCTGCTACGATGGGGCGAGTTCCGAGCCGCCCCGCATACCGAAGGCGCGGGCGCGTCCCCCGTCCGGAAGTCAGGAGCAAGCCATGCAAAAGGAGAACTGCGTCTTCTGCAGGATCGCGCGACACGAGTCGCCCGCGACGGTCCTCTACGAGGACGACCTCGTCGTCGCGTTCGAGGACATCCACCCCTTCATGCCCGTCCACGTGCTCGTCGTCCCCAAGCAGCACTACGACGGCCTGGACGACGACGTGCCCGAGCAGGTCCTCGGCCGCTGCCTCAGGGTCGCGGCGGACCTGGCGCGCGAGAAGGGCCTCGAGCGGGGCTACCGCCTCCAGGTCAACACCGGCGTGGACGGTGGCCAGACGGTCCGCCACCTGCACCTCCACGTCCTCGGGGGCGGCAGGATGCCGAGCCCCGAGCTGCAGGACTGGGGGCCGTCCGCCGCGAACGCCGCGCGCTTCTACGACGAGGACGGGCGCCGGCTGTAGGGAGACAGGCGTACGCATCAGGTAGGGAGGCAGGCCCATGACGGAGCCGCTGGTCGACAAGAACGGTCTCACCGAGGAGGAGTTCCTCGCGCGCTACACCCCCAAGGACTACCCGCGCCCGTCGCTCACGGCGGACAACTGCGTGTTCAGGCGCACCCCGGAGGGCGCGCTCGAGATCTTGCTCGTCAGGCGCGGCGGCCACCCCTACCTGGGGCGCTGGGCGCTCCCCGGCGGGTTCGTGAGCCCCGGCGAGACCGCGCGGGAGGCCTCGGCGCGCGAGCTCGTCGAGGAGACGGGCGTCAGCGGGCTTGCGCTCGAGCCCGTCGGCCTCTACAGCGACCCCGGACGCGACCCGCGCGGCTGGGTCGTCTCCGAGGCCTTCGTCGCCCTGGACGCCGATGGCAGGATCGCGCGCGCCGGCGACGACGCGGCGGACGCGCGGTGGTTCTCGGTCGAGGCCTCCCTCGGGGCGGGTCGCGGCCGGATCGCCTGCACGGCGGGCGACATGGTCCTGACCAGCGAGTTCGAGGTCGGGCGCACCCCGGTCACGGGCAGGCCGCAGGCGCGCGCCGTGCGGGGCGGGGGCTTCGCCTTCGACCACGCGCGGATTGTGGCCGACGCCTACCTGCTCGTTGCCGGCGGCGCCCCGGGGGCGGCGCGCCGCTAGATCCTCACGACCATCTGCTCCAGGGGCCTTCGGTCCTCGTGGTGACGGCTGGGGACTGCGCCCTCTGCGGGGTAGCCGAGGTCGAGCAGGCACACGGGCACGATGCCCTCCGGCGTCCCCAGGGCGTCGGCGACCTCGCGCGTGTCGTAGCCGCGGGCCCAGAGGGTCCCCAGCCCCAGGTCGGTCGCCTCCATCATCATCTGGTCGCAGGCGATCGAGGCGTCCATCTCCCGCGTGGTGTAGTCCTCGTACAGGGTCTCGTGCCTGTTGTGGTAGACCCGCGACAGGTCGCAGCACACGGCGAGCACCACGGGGGCGTCGAAGGCCATGCGCGTCGCCCCGCGCAGGCGCGCGAGCGCCTCCGGCGACTGCACCACGTAGACCACGACCGGCTGGTTGTTGCAGGCTGAGGGCGCGATGCGCCCGGCCTCCAGGACCTTCTCCAGCTTCTTAGGCTCCACGGGGCGCTGGTCGAACCTCCTCACCGAGAAGCGCCTGCGTGCGAGGTCGAGGTAGTCCTTGTCCATGCCGTCCTCCCGTCCGGGCCCTCGGGGCCCTTGTCGCGTTCGTCTTCACCCCAGCATACCGCCGCGCTAGCCTGCCGCCGGCGAGCGCCCCTCCGCCGCCTGGCGTCGCTAGCGCCGGCGGCCGGCGTCCTGGTGCGCCCGCTCGAGCCGCCGCCACTGCACGTCCGCCCAGCGCTCGTTGTTGAGGATCGCCCGCCCGACCCCGACGAGGTCGCAGGCGCCGTCCGCGAGGAGGCGCTCTGCGTCGCCGATCCTCCGGACGCCCCCGGCGAGGATCACGGGGACGCCCACGGCCGCTCGTACCGGCGTGGAGAGGTCCGAGAAGTAGCCTGGCTCCAACGTGTCTATCCTCGTGTAGTAGTTCATGCCGCCCGAGACGGAGACGAGGTCGCAGCCGGCCCCCTCGAGCAGCCGCGCGGCCTCGACGCCGTCCTCTATCTCGTTTCCGCCGGGGCGGTAGTCGCAGCCGCCGAGCCGCACGGAGAGCGCCATGCGCCCGTCGAGCTCGGAGCGCACGGCGTCCACCACCTCGAGGGTGATCCTCAGCCTGCCGAACACGTCCCCGCCGTAGGCGTCCTCGCGCAGGTTGGTGAGGGGCGAGAAGAACTGGTCGAGCAGGTAGCCATGCGCGGCGTGGACCTCGACGCCGTCGAAGCCGGCGAGCCTGGCCCTCCTCGCCGCCCGCGCAAAGGCCTCCACCACGCGCCCGATGTCGTCCGCGTCCATGACGCGCGGCAGCTCGTGGCCCACCTTGGCCCCGGGGGCAAGCCGCTCGCTCGGTGCGATGGGGCGCGTGCCCGTGAGCGCGCTCGAGGCGGCCGACCCCGCATGGCTCAGCTGCACGAGGACGGGGGTGTCGCAGTCGTGGAGGGCCGCCGCCTCGCGCCTCAGCCCCTCAACGTCGGAGTCGCGCGATATCGAGGCCTGGTGCGGGTTCGCCCTGCCCTCGGGCGAGACGAAGTGGTGCTCGCACTCGACGAGCCCCAGGTGCCGCCCGCGCGCCCGCGTCGTGTAGTGCTCGCAGAGGGCCTCGGTCACCCGGCCCGCCGCGTCGGCCTTGGCCGTCGCCACGGGCACCATCACGAGGCGGTTGCGGAGGGTGAGGCCGCACCGGGGGAGCGCGAGCGGCCGCGCGACGAGCGGGCTCGCGGCCGCTGCGCCGCGGGCGGGCGCGCCCGCCGGACCGGCACCCTCCGGCGCCTCGCCGCCCGCAGCCGTCCCCGCCTCGCGCCAAGCCTCCGTCACGCCTGCCCCCGTCCCTCGTCGTCGCCGCGCCCATGATGCCCCGGGACGGCCCTCGCCGCAAGGGCGGCGAGGGCTCGGGAGCGTGCCGGCGGATAAGGACGGGCGGCGAGAAGCCCTTCCTTCTCGCCGCCCGCGCGTCCTGGGCCTGCCGTGGCCTGAGCCGTGCCGCCTGCCGCCTACTTGAGCTCGACCAGGGGGTCGCCGGCCGTGACGGGGCCGTCTGCGCCCGTGACCGAGGAGTAGGCGTCCGTGTTGGTGACGACGACCATCGTGGTGGTCTGCTTGCCCGCGGCCTCGACCGCCGCGAGGTCGACGTCTATCAGCAGGTCGCCCTTCCTGACCTTGTCGCCGAGCTTGCAGTGTGCGGAGAACGGCGCGCCCCTGAGCTCCACCGTGTCGATGCCGATGTGGATCAGGACCTCGGCGCCGCCGTCGGAGAGCAGGCCGATGGCGTGACCGGTCTCGGCCAGCACGGTGACGGTGCCGTCCACGGGGGAGAGCACCTTGCCCTCGGTCGGCTCGACGGCCTCGCCCTTGCCCATCGCCTCGGAGGCGAAGACGGGGTCGGGGACGGAGGACAGGGCGATGGCGGTGCCGCTCATGGGGGAGGCGAGCGTCTCCGCGACCACCTGGACGGGCTCGGTGTCATTGGCGGCCTCGGCGATGGTGCTGGCCTGGTTGGCGGTCGCCTGGGTCTTGGCCACGACCTGGGTGGTCTCCGCGACGGTGGCCCTCTCCGCGTCGTCGCGGTACAGGACGGTGGTGAGGCCGAAGGCGACTCCGGCGGAGACGAGGATGCAGATGGCGTACTGGAGGGTGTAGCCGGTGGTGATCAGGAAGCCGAAGAGGCCCGTGATGCCGTAGGCGATGGAGACGACTCCGAAAAGCGAGCTCAGGGCGCCGCCGACCGCCGCGCCCACCATGGCCGCGACGAAGGGCTTCATGTTGGGCAGGTTGACGCCGTAGATCGCCGGCTCGGTGATGCCGAGGAAGCCGGAGATGCCGGAGGGCAGCGCGAGCTCCTTCATCTTCATCCTCTTGGTCTTCACGAAGACCGCCAGGCAGGCCGCGCCCTGCGCCACGTTGCAGCAGGAGATGATCGGGTTGAAGTTGTCCACGCCGGTGTTGGCGATGAGGGTGGCCTCGAGGGCGTTGAACATGTGGTGCACGCCGAGGACGACCGTGGCCGGGTAGATCGCGCCGACCAGGGCGCCGCCCAGGCCGAACGGGATGGAGAGCAGCCACTGGAAGCCGTACATGACGCCGTTCTCCACCAGCGAGAAGACGGGGCCGATGACGGTCAGGAGCAGCGTGCCGGTGACGAGGACGGTGACGAGCGGCGTGACGAAGAGGTCGAACATGTCTGGCACGTGCTTGTGCAGCCACTTCTCGATCAGGCACATGACGAACACGGCGATCACGATGGGGATGACGTGACCCTGGTAGCCCTGGAGCGTGACGTTGTAGGCGCCGAAGAGCGTGACCTGCGGGATGCCGCCGGCCGCCATGATGGCGTCCGACGTGGCCTCGGCCGCCGTGACCGCCGAGCCGGTCTGGGCGGAGAGCCACGTCGCCGCAGCCTGGGAGCCGACGACCTGGTAGGCGGAGCCACCGAACTTCTCGATCGCACCCGGGATGCTCCAGGCGTTGATGAGTGCGGTGTGGTTGGCGATCATGCCGATGACGCCGCCGAGGTACTCGTTGCCGCCGAAGACGCGTGCGGCGGAGAAGCCGATGAGGATCTGCAGGAAGACGAAGGAGGCGTTGGAGAACGCGTGGACGAGGATCCACCAGCCGTCGGTCGAGAGGGCGCCGCCCATGGCGTTGTTGATGCCTTCGGTGAGGCCCATGAGCAGGCCGGAGGCGACGATGGCGGGGATGATGGGGACGAAGACGTCGCCGAGCGCCTTGATGGCGCGCTGGAAGGGGTTGGCCTTCTGCGCCGCGGCCTGCTTGACGTCGTCCTTCGAGGCGGCCGAGACGCCCGCGAGCTTGATGAACTCGTCGTACACCTTGTTGACCGTGCCGGTGCCGTAGATGATCTGCAGCTGGCCGGAGGCCTCGAAGTTGCCCTTGGCGCCGGAGGCGTTCTCGACCTTGTCCTTGTCGATCTTGGAGTTGTCGGCGATGACCAGGCGGAGGCGCGTCGCGCAGTGGGCCGCGGAAACGATGTTGCCGGGCCCGCCGACTGCCTCCAGGATCTCCTGGGCGGCCTGCCTGTGGTCGAGTGCCATGAGTCCTCCTCTGTGGACCCGTGCCGGGCCGCCACGCAGAAAGGAGCGGGGCGGGACACGGGCGCGCCGCACGGTGCCGAGCCCGTGTGAAATCGTTCTCATCCCATTGTCAGATGCCAGGGTGTCCGCGGACGAACGGAGGCGGACCGAAAAGGCGGACGGTTATGATAAAACCACGGGTGGTGGAGGGTTCAGCGGTAAAGAAGACGAACGGCCCGCCGAACGGCAGGGGTGTCCTGCCGCCGGACCCGGCGCCCCCGCGCGGCCCGGTGGCACGTGGCCGGCGCCTCCTCGGCCCTACGCCTTCCGGCGGGTCGAGTTTCTCGAGAAGATTTCGTAGCTCACGCACACCCGCTGCGCGCGGTCCTCCGCCTTGCCCATGGCGTCCAGGAGCATCCTGGCCGCCTCCGCGCCGCTCGTGCGGTAGTGGTAGCGCAGCGTGGTCAGCGTGGGGGTCATGACCTGCGCGATGTCGGAGTCGCCGAGGCCCGTCACCTGCACGTCGGCCGGCACCTCGCGGCCGTACTCCCGAAGGCACGCCATGGCGCCGGCGGCGATGCGGTCCGTGGCGCACACGACGGTGTCCACCTCGGGGTGGGCGTCGATGAGCCGCTCGCATGCGAGGTAGCCCCCCTCGATCGTGAACTCCGAGCGCGGCAGCTCCTCGCCGAGGGGCGTGGCACCGCGCTCGGCGCAGGCCGAGAGGAACCCCTCGTGGCGGTCGTGCCCGGCGGCCACGTCCTCCTCCATGACGCCGAGGTAGGCGGGCCTGCTCCCGTTCGCGAGGGCGTGGAGGGTGATGTCGCGCACGGCGTGGAAGTCGTCGTGGTAGACGCAGCGGTGCCCCTCGACCCGCTGCCCCAGGACGACGTGCGGAAGCGAGAGGGCCCCGAGCGTCCTGAGGTGCTCGGGGGTGAGGACGGTCGCCACGAGGATGATCCCGTCCACGGAGCCGCCGTCGGCGAAGAGCTTGAGGTAGTCGACCTCGCTCATCGCCTCGTTTGCCGTGTTGGCGAGCAGGATCTGGTAGCGCGCCTTCTCCAGCACGTCCGAGAGGCCCGTCACCATGCGGGAGATGGAGGCGGAGTTGATCTTGGGGATGATGACGCCGACTACCCCGGTCTTGCCGGTGCGCAGCGTCTGCGCCTGGCGGGAGGGGACGTAGCCCGTCTCCTCGATGACCTCCGCGATGCGCCTGCGCTTCTCGTCCGAGACGTAGCCGTCGTTCAGGAAGCGCGACACGGTCGCGCACGAGACCCCCGCCATGGCGGCGATGGTGTTGATGTCCATGCGATGTGCCCTTCCGCGTGCGCCCCGAGGAGGTCCTTCCCTCCGTCTGCCGCCTCGCTCCGGGCGCGCTTCCCCTAGGGTAACTTTCCGTCGCCGCAGTTTCGCGCGATTTCAGCAAGAGGCGCCACGCATGGGACGGCGGACCCTAATATGGGGGGGTGTTCGAGCGCCTGCCCGAGGGGGCGGGCCGCGCCCGCGTGCCCGAAGGAGGCCGCCATGACCACCCCGCTCGCCCGAGACCTCGACAGGCTCCGCAGGATCGCGGAGGCAGGCGCCCGCCCGGGGCGCTTCGCCCAGCGCCTCCACCTCATGCCCCCGGTGGGCTGGCTCAACGACCCCAACGGGCTCTGCCAGTACCGCGGCGCCTACCACGCCTTCTTCCAGTACGCGCCCTTCTCGGCGGACGGCTCCGGCGCCAGGATGTGGGGGCACAGCGTGAGCCGCGACCTCCTCTCGTGGGACTACCTCGGCGTCGCCGTCTTCCCCGACCAGCCCTTCGACGTCTCGGGCGCCTACTCGGGCTGCGCCCTCGTCGAGGACGACGCCATGGAGGTCTTCTACACGGGCAACGTGAAGCTGACCGACGACGAGTCCTACGACTACGTGACGTCCGGCCGCGAGGCCAACACGGTGCGCGCCACCTGCGCGGACGGCGTGACCCTCTCCCGTCGCCACGCGGTCATGGGCAACGCGGACTACCCGGCCGACGACACCGAGCACGTGCGCGACCCCAAGGTCTGGCGCCGCGGCGACTCCTACCTCATGGTCCAGGGGGCCCGCCGCGCAGACGACGTGGGCGAGGTGCTCGTGTTCTCCTCGCCCGACCTCGAGCGCTGGCGGCTCGTGAACCGCGTCACCACGGAGCGGCCCTTCGGCTACATGTGGGAGTGCCCCGACTACCTCGAGCTCGCAGACCCCGCGCGCCCGGACGGCGTCGCCCGGCTGCTCTCGGTCTCGCCGCAGGGGCTCTCCGGCGGCGACTGGGGGCGCCGTAACGTCTATCAGTCCGGCTTCTTCGAGCTTGCGGGAGACGTCGCGTCCTCCTGCGAGCTCGGCGCCTTCTCGCTCTGGGACGCCGGCTTCGACTTCTACGCCCCGCAGACCTTCCTCGCCGACGACGGCCGGCGGATCCTCGTCGGCTGGATGGGCATGCCGGACGAGGAGGGCTACGTGAACCCCACCGTCGCGGACGGCTGGCAGCACTGCCTCACCCTCCCGCGCGAGGTCACCTCCGAGGGCGGACGCGTGCGCCAGCGCCCGGTCAGGGAGCTCTGCGCCCTGCGCCGCGGTCTCCGGGAGGTGACGGGCGCCCTCGAGGCGCCCCTGGCGGGGCGTTGCTTCGACCTCGTGGTCGACGCGGCGGGGCCAGGCCCCGTGCGCGTCACGGTCGCCGACGAGCTCGGCGTCGCCTGGGAGGACGGCACGCTCTCGATGCGCTTCTCCGACCCCTCCAAGGAGTCGGTCGGCGCCGGGCGCACCCTGCGCTTCGAGCTGCTCGCCTCGCTCACGAGCCTGCGCGTCGTGGGCGACGCCTCCTCGGTGGAGGTCTTCGCCAACGACGGCGAGCTCTGCCTCTCCACGCGCTACTACCCCGAGCGCTACCGCGTCGCCGTGGACGCCCCCGGCGCCCGCGTGCGCCTCTGGGACCTCGCGCGCTAGCGCATGAGCGGCAGCGTCGAGCCGCCGTGCGGCATGATGAGCACCCGCGGCTCGCGCCCGAGCCTCGCGCGTTGCTCGGCGAGGGCGGTATCGAGCGCCTCCTGCACGTGGCGGAAGGGCCGCATGAAGCAGGCGCGCGCCGTCTCGTCGGGCAGGTCACTCACGAGGAGGACGTCCGCCCGCTCCTCGATCTGGGCGATGGCGGCCGCCTTGTGGCCGCCGAGCCTGAACTCGCGGCGCAGGTGGTCGACGACCTCGGCGGGCGAGGACGCCTCGCGCATCCACCGCTCGAAGGTTGGCTGCCCGAGGCCCTCGGCGCACGAGCCCACGAGGACGATCGCACCGCCGTCGCGGACGGGGTGCTTGGCGTTGTCGAGCGCCTTCTGCAGCTGGTAGAGGTTGAGGTCCTTGGGCGCGCCGCCCTGGCTGACCACCACCACGTCGGCCTTCTCCGCGAGGGGGCAGCCGTAGAGGCGGTCGAGCTCGCGGCAGGCGTCGCGCTGGGCCTCGACGAAGTCGCCGCAGGCGCAGTAGACGATGCGGCGCTCCTCGTCGAGCACGACGTTCACGATGAAGTCGAGGCCGACCATGCGGCAGGCCTCCTCGAGGTCGAGCCTCACGGGGCTCTCCATGTTGCCCGAGCGGGCGGCGGGGTCGCACATGAGCGCGTGGTTGGCCTGGATCGCCTCGAAGGTCGAGACGCCCGGCATGATCGCCTTGGCTCCGCCGGAGTAGCCGGCGAAGTAGTGGTACTCCACGTTGCCGAGCGAGACGCGCACGTCCGCCTCGGCGACCTCGGCGAGGATGTCGACCGGGGTCCCGTGGCGCGTCCTGCCGAAGTGCACCAGCCCGCGCGAGTCCCCGTTCAGGACGGCGAGCCTGCCGAAGTAGGGGCCCATGATGCGGCGGAGCTCGTCTTGGGTCTGGGGGCGGTGGCTGCCGAGCGCTATGGCGAGAAGGACGTCGTCGTCCGAGACGCCCCCCGCGTGCAGCTCGTCCATCACCTCGGGCAGGATCTCGGCCGTGGGCAGGGGTCGGGTGACGTCGGAGGTGATGACGCAGACGCGCTGGCCGCACGAGACGAGCTCGCGCAGCCGGGGCGTGGCGCGGGGCCGCTCGAGCGCCGCGCGCACGAGCGCGGGGCCCACCTCGCCGACCTCGACCTCGTTGGCGTGCATGACCTCGATGACGTCGGCCTCGTCGAGCTCGAACTCCTCGCACCTGTCGCCGATCCCGACGCTGTAGCGCATGGCCTACCCCTCCGCGAGCCAGTTGAGGGGGGCCGCCCCCTTGCGGCGCTCGGGCACCATGCTGCAGGCGCCCACCATGTCGTCGGAGCCCTGGGCGGGGGCGAAGCGCCGCGCGCCCTTCTCCGTGACCAGGCGCGGCCTCTCCGACTCGCGGGCGCCCCCCGCCGCCTCGGCCTCGGGCGCGCCCGCGCCGCCCGCGGGCCCCGCGTCCTTCTCGCCCGGCTCCGCCCCATCGGCGATCTGGTCGAGCACGATGGGCAGGAAGTAGGCGATCTGGCGCTTCCACCACGGCCAGTCGTGGCTCACGTCGAAGCCCCAGAAGTCGCACCACGCGCCCACGCCCAGCCGGTCGAGCTCCTCGGAGATGACGCGCAGGTCGTCGATGCTGTCCTCCCAGGCGCCCTGGCCGACGCAGAACACGAGCTGGCGCGCGTTGTAGAGCCTCACGTAGGGGTGGGTGGGCTCCATGTTGCTGAGGAAGGCGCAGGCGTCGTTGTCGTAGAGGGTGTCGTTCATCCAGTCGCCGAAGAAGCGGCTCGTGTGGTAGATCCCCGAGAGGGCTATGCAGCCCTGGAAGAGGTCCGGGCGCCTCAGCGCGAGGAGGGCTGCCTGCGTGGCGCCCAGGTCGCAGCCGACCGCGAGTGGGCGCAGCTCGGAGGCGTTGCGCTCGTGGACCTCGGCGAGGAGCTCCTCCACGAGGTAGTCGTAGTAGGCCTCCTGCGTTGCCGCGCGCCGCTCGTCGTCGCCGGAGCCGTCGGTCCAGCTGTCGTGGTCGACGGTGTCGACGCAGAAGAGCTGGATCCGCCCCTCGTCTATGAGGGGGGCCAGCACGTCCACCATCCCGAAGCCCTCCCACTCGTCGGCCATGGCGTCCTGCGTGGGGACGGCGACGATGGGGTAGGCGCCCGCCTCGCCGTAGGCGATGGCGTGCATGTCCCTGCCGAGGTATGTGCTGTGGGTCGTGAACTGCTCGCGTCTCATGCGTCGCTCCCAACTAGTCGGCCGTCGTGCGGTCGTGCTGAAGCCTGCCTTCACGGAGAGAGACGCTATCAGAGCAAGGTTTCGGCCAGGTTTAGAGAAGCCCTTTGCGTCGTTTATGTTCACAAAGGCCGCGGAGGCGCCGCGAGCGGCAGAATGCCCAGGGCGAGCGGTCGGGGGAGGGGCGGCGCGGACGTGCGGCCGGGGGGGCGGCCGGGGCGGCGGCGCGCCCCGGGGCTCAGCGGGCGGCGCGCGTGCGCCTGGCGGGGCGCCGCGTGTTCACGATCACGATGCCCGCGCTCGCCAGGGCGAGGGAGCAGAGCAGGACCGCGGGGCTGACGATCCCTCCCTCGTCGAGCAGCAGGGTCGAGAGGATGGCGCCGAAGACGGGGTTGCAGAAGCCGAAGACGCTCACGCGGCTCACGGGGTTGTTCGCGAGCAGGAGCGACCAGAGCGAGTAGGCCGCCGCGGAGATGAAGGCGAGGTAGAGGAGGAGCGCGACGGAGGCGGGGCCGCTCGGGGAGAGGGAGCCGCCGCCGGCGAGCCCGATGGCCGAGAGCGTGAGCCCGCCGACCAGGAACTGCCAGCCGGACAGCGTCACCGGGTCGTGCCCCTCGTGCGAGAAGATCTGGATGAGGCTCGACGACGTCGCCGCGGCGAGGGTCGAAGCGAGCACCGCGCCCTCGCCCGCCAGCGAGAAGGAGAGGCCGCCCGAGCCCTGGGAGAGCGTGACCAGCGCCACCCCGGCGAAGCCGACGGCGCAGCCCGCGAGCTTGCGCGCCGTAAGCCGCTCGAGCCTGAAGACGAGCGCGGCGATCAGGATGCAGAAGAAGGTGTTCGTCGCCTCGATGATCGAGCTCGTGACCCCCGAGGCATGGCCGAGCCCCAGGTAGAAGAGGGCGTACTGCAGGGTCGTCTGGAAGAGGCTCAGAACGAGGACGCACCTCGCGTCCTCCCGGCGCGCCACGAGGGGGCGCCGCCGCACGAGGCTCATGGCGCCGATCACGCCCAGCCCGGCGAGGACGAAGCGCGCGCCGGCGAAGAGCATCTGCGAGGCGGTGTCGTCCGCGGGGATGGAGAAGAGCCGGTAGCCGATCTTGATGCAGGGGAAGGCGCTGCCCCACAGGAAGGTCGCGACGAGGGCGAGGGTCACGACCCCCGCCGTGCTCGCGAGGAAGCCCCCCTCGCGGCCGTCCTTCGGCTCCGTCCGTGCCCCTGCCCGCATGCGCTCCCCTTCCTCCGTCCAAGACAGGGGAGTATAGCAGGCGGGGGCGCCTCCGGCTCGGGGCGGGGCTCGCGGCCTCGCTCGCCGGGGGGCGCCCGTCGCTCACGTGAGGCGGCGCGCCCAGGGGAGGTCGAGCGCGGCCCGGGTGGCCAGCAGCATCACGTTGTCCTCCTCCGCCTCCCGCCCGGGCTGGACGCCGGCGGCGAACACGCGGGAGAAGCCGGCCGCGGCGAGCGTGGCCGCGAGCTCGCGCAGCGGACGCGCCCGCGGCCCCTCCGCCGCAGAGACCACGTTGGCGAGGAAGGCGCCTTGGGGCGCGAGCCGCTCGAGGTAGAGGCGGGCCGCCTTCGGGCCCGCCAGCTCGGACGGCGCCTCGCCTGCGGCGAAGCAGTCGCAGAGGATCGCGTCGTAGGTCCGCCCGGTCCCCTCGAGGAAGTCGAGGGCGTCGGTGCAGACGACGCGCGGCCCGGGGAGGTGGGCCCTTCTCCGCTCGCGCAGCAGCCGGCCGAGGAAGAAGTGGCGCCTGGCGAGGCGGATGACGGCCGGGTCTGCCTCCACCACGTCGAGGGCGACCTCGGGACGCTCGGCCAGCAGGTACTTGGGGTAGCCGAGGCCGCCGCCCCCGAGCATGAGGAGGTCGTGCGCCCGCGGGCAGGCCTCGAAGGCGAGGTCGAAGAGGACGTAGTAGTCGAAGACGGGGTCGCACCAGCCCTCGTCGACGTAGGTGGCGGACTGCAGCGTGCCGTCCACGGTGAGGAGCCTGACCGGGCGGCCGTCGTCCCAGGTGCCCTCGACGACCTCGGTCGTGCCGAAGCGGCCGCGCACGCGCGCGAGGACCCTCTCGCGACTGTCGACGCGCGCGTCGTCCGCGCAGTCGGCCCGCGTGCGACCGGGCGGGCGGAGGCCGGCCGCGAGGCGCGTCCGGGGGCCAAGGGAGCCCACGGCGCGCCCGCTAGACGAGGAGGGAGAGCAGGTCTCCCTCGCTCTCGAAGCCGTAGTCGAGGCAGGCGTCCGTGGCGCGCTCGCCCTGGTCGTAGAGGAAGAGCCGCGAGACGCCCCTGCCGCTCGCCTTGAGCTCGATGTCCTCGAGCAGCGTGGGGAGGGTCGCCTCGTAGCCCGGAAGCGAGCTCACGCCCACGACGAGGCCGACCATGCCCGAGGGGTTCTCGGCCGAGGGGATGACCTCCACGAAGAGGACGCCCGCCGTGGAGACGACGCGCCCGTCCACCTCGGCGACCTGCTGAGCGAGCGCACCCTGCTGCATGTTGCGCGTGAGGTAGCGCTCGAGGTCGCTCCTGTGGAGCCCCTGGGTGCCGGCGAGCATCGCGGCCACGGCCGGCACGTCCGCCAGGGTCGCCTGGCGGGAGGCGAACTCCTCGAAGCTGGGGTCGGCAAACGAGGCGTCCGCGTCGGCGGAGGGCATCGCGCAGGCGGAGGGGCCGGAGGCGGGGCCGGTCGCGCTTGCGGGCCTCGGCGCCGGGCCCTTCGCGGGACGGTCGGCTGCCGTCGGCGCGGACACCGGGCCCGCGCCGTACGCGAACTCGCCCGGGACGTCCTGCGGCGAGAGCTCGTTCATCACCATGCGGTTGTTCACCTGCTCGGAGATCGGCGGGTAGGACTCGTCCCACACGGAGGGGTCGGTGACGACGGAGTCGAAGGAGGAGACGAGCCCGCTGCTGTAGCGGCCGCCCTCGAGGGAGCGGAGCCAGTCGCGGCAGAAGTCGAGGCCGTCCGCGGAGGTCGAGTAGCCGCCGTCGAAGCGCTCCTCGAAGCGGTGGGAGAAGTCCTGGTAGAGCTCGGGATCGGCGGAGCTCGCCGCGTCCCAGAGGAAGGGGTTCGCCTCGGAGCACAACTCCTCCAGGCCCGCCGGCGCCCCCTCGGGGCGCCGCTCCTGCGTCATGCAGGCCTGCTGGATGGCGTAGTAGAGGTTGACGTAGGTGACGAACTCGTCCCAGAGCTTCTCTTCCATCTCTCCTCGATTCGCGGCTGTCCGCCCGCGCGTTGCGCCGGGCGGGCTGGGCCCTCGGCAGCCCGAGGCCCTGCGGGGTCGGCGGACGCTAGCGCCCTGCGGTGTCGGGCGCGCCGGCGCACCGAGCCGAGGTCCTTCTCGCCCCCGTGGCGGAGTCCTCGCCGGCGCCCTCCCCCCTGGTGGGCAAAAGCGCGAGCAGCAGGCCGGAGAGCGGCGCCAGGTCGAGCGCGAGGGTGCCCGCGCCCGCGTCCATCCGCGCGCCCGTGCGCCCGTCGGGCGTGGCGCCGCCGAAGCGCTGCCAGTCGGTGTCGAGGAGGACCTCGACGGAGCCGGTCTCGGGCAGCTCGAGCTCGTAGTCCTCGTGGGGGCAGTTGGCGAGGTTGAGGACGCACAGGAGCCGCTCGCCCGAGCGGTCCCGGCGCTCGAAGGCGTAGACGACGTGCGTCTCGTCGTCGACCTGGCGCCACTGGAAGCCCGCCTGCTCGTAGTCGAGCTCCCAGAGCGCGGGGTGAGCGAGGTAGAGGTGGTTCAGCTCGCAGACGTAGCGGTAGAAGGCGTCGTGCGTGGGGTAGGCGCGCAGGAACCAGTCCTGCTCGCGCCGCTCGTCCCACTCGCGCAGCTGGGCCACCTCGGAGCCCATGAAGTTGAGCTTCTTTCCGGGGTGGGCCATCATGTAGAGGTAGAGGGTGCGCGCCTGCGGGAACTTGAGGTCGAGGTCGCCCCACATCTTCTGCGCTACGGTCGCCTTGCCGTGCACGTTCTCGTCGTGGCTGAGCGGCAGCAGGTAGCGCTCGTTGCCGAAGTACATCATCGAGAAGCTCAGCTTGTGGTAGTTGCCCGCGCGGAAGTAGGGGTCGGTCTGGAAGAGGCTCAGCGTGTCGTGCATCCAGCCCATGTCCCACTTGTAGTCGAACCCGAGGCCGCCCTCGCTCGCGTCGGCCGTGCAGCCCTTGAAGTCCGTCGAGTCCTCGGCCACCAGGAAGGTGCCGGGGTTGAGCGACTTGACGCCCGCGTTCATGGTGCGCACGAACCTCACCGCGTCCGCGTTGACGCCGCGTGCCTCGTCGCCCTGCCAGTAGATGATGCGGCTGATCGCGTCCATGCGCAGCCCGTCGAAGTGGTAGGCGCCGAGCCAGAAGTTGGCGCTCGACTGCATGAAGCTGCGGCTCTCGCCGCGCGAGTACATGAAGTTGTGGCTGCCCCACTCGGAGACGCCCACGGCGTCGTTGGGGTACTCGAACAGCGGGGTGCCGTCGTAGTCCGCGAGCCCCCAGGGGTCGGTCGCGAAGTGGACCGGCACGACGTCCAGGATGCAGCCGATGCCCGCCTGGTGCAGGCTGTCGACGAGGGCCATGAGCTGGCGGGGCTCGCCGAAGCGGCTGGTGGGCGAGAAGAACCCGGTGGGCTGGTAGCCCCACGAGCCGTCGAAGGGGTACTCGGTCAGGGGCATGAACTCGACGAAGTTGTAGCCGCTCTCGGTGAGGTAGGAGACGAGGGGGGCCGCCACCTCCTCGTAGCCGAGCCAGTCGGCCGGGTCGTCGGAGGGCTCGTCGCCCGAGCGCTTGCGCCAGCTCCCGAGGTTGAGCTCGTAGACGTTCATGGGGCGGTCGTCGCCCCGTGAGCGGTGGGCCATCCACTCGGCGTCGCCCCACTCGTAGGTCAGGTCGCGCACGACGGAGCGATGGTGCGGCCTCAGCTCGGAGCCGAAGGCGTAGGGGTCGGCGTGGTCGACGCTCCTGCCGGCGTGGTGGATGCGGTACTCGTAGGCGCAGCCCTCGCGGGCGTCGGGGCACAGGAGCTCCCAGAAGTTGCCGTCCTCGACCTTGTGCATGGGGTGGGGCACGCCCTCGACGACGACCTCGATCGCCTCGGCCGCCGGGGCGAAGGTCCTGAAGACGACGCCCCCGTCGACGAGGTGGGCCCCGAGGTAGTCCTGGGCGAAGAACTCGCTTCCCGTGTAGAAGTCGTACGTGCGCATCGCATGCCCCCTGCGTCCCGTGCGTTCCCGTGCGTGGTGCCCGTTTCGAGCCGCGAGGCCGGCGCCCGTGGCCTGGCGCCGTGCCGGCGCCGGCGGCCTTCCGGCGTCCGTCGGCGCGCGGCGCCTGCGTGCCCGCGGCGCCCGCGTGCCCGTGGCCCCTGGACAGCCTTGCATTAATGTAGCGCACCCCCTTGCGGAGGGGGAGGAACCCGTGCCCCCACGGGTGCGATGCGCCTGCGGACGGGGAGGTGGGGGGGAGTCGCCCCGGGCTTGCCGCCCCGAACTTTCGCCCGGGGCTTGACGAGTTTCTCGGCCAGCCCTAAGATGCATATATCCCTAGTGGATTGGTAGGAATAAGAGACGACGCCCGTGGGCGGACAAGGGTCCCTCTCCTCTCCCCGTCCGGGATGCGCACTCCCCTTGGCGCATCCGCTCCCACGGCCTCGCCTCTTTTTCCGTGCGCGTAGGCTTCCGCACGCCGTCGGCGTCGCCGTAGGCGCCGACGGCGCAGGAGCCGTTGCCGTTGTCGGCCGGGCGCCCTGCGTCCGCTCCGGGAGGCTGCCATGATCCGAATCGTACACGGCTCCGTCGTCGACCAGCGCGTCGACGCCATCGTGAACGCGGCCAACGGCGGCCTCATGGGCGGGGGAGGCGTCGACGGCGCCATCCACCGCGCTGCCGGCCCCGGCCTGGACGAGGAGTGCCGCCGCCTGCACGACGAGGGCGGCTGCCCCACGGGCGACGCCAGGCTGACGGGCGCCTACGGCATCTCCTGGGCGCGCCACGTGGTGCACACGGTCGGCCCGGTCTTCTCGGAGCACTCGTTCGAGGAGGGCGCGCGGCTCCTGGCGTCGTGCTACGAGCGCTCGTGCGACCTCGCGCTCGCCGCGGGCGACGCCTCGATCGCGTTCCCCGCCATCTCGTGCGGGGTCTACGGCTTTCCGCTCGAGCGCGCGCTGCCGGTCGCGCTCGACGCCCTCGTCCCCTACGCGGTGCGCTTCGATCGCATCGTGCTCGCCATGTTCCGCCGCGACGAGTTCGCCCTCGCGCGCGAGGTCGCCCGCGAGGTGGTCCGCTGCCACGACGAGGGCGACGAGGTCGTGGTCGACGCGTAGCCGGCCGCGCCAGGCCTCGGACTGCGCGTCCTTGTCCGCCGCCGTGTGCGCGCCTTGCTATGCTTGTGCCGTGTCAGTTCCCGAGGACGTGACGGTTTCCGGCGCTAGGAGGCAGGCGTGAGCGACGACTTCGATGACCTGATCTTTACCAACCCAGTGTTCCACGAGAAGATCTGGGGAGGCCGCAGGCTCGAGACGGAGTTCGGCTACAAGATCCCGGACGGCAGCATCGGGGAGTGCTGGGCCATCAGCGCGCACCCCGCGGGCGACTGCACGGTCGCCGGAGGCGCCTACGACGGCAGGTATCTGTCGGACCTGTGGGAGAGCGAGCGCGGGCTCTTCGCGGGCGCCTCGGGCGACCGCTTTCCGCTGCTGATCAAGATCCTCGACGCACGCGAGAACCTCTCCGTGCAGGTGCACCCCGACGACGCCTACGCCGCCGCGCACGAGAACGGCTCGCTCGGCAAGCGCGAGTGCTGGTACGTGCTCTCCGCCGAGCCCGGGACCAAGATCGTCGTGGGGCAGCGTGCCCACGACAGGGCCGAGTTCGCGCGCATGGTCGAGGAGGGCCGCTGGTCCGAGCTGCTCTACGAGGTGCCCATCAAGGCGGGCGACTTCTTCCGCATCGAGCCTGGCACGATCCATGCCATCGAGGGCGGCACGCTGATTCTCGAGACGCAGCAGTCCTCCGACGTCACCTACCGCGTCTACGACTACGACCGCGTGCAGGCCGACGGCACGCGGCGCGAGCTGCACATCCCGCAGACGCTCGACGTGGTGGACTTCTCGCTCGTGCCGCCGGCGTCGGGCGAGGTCACGGCTCCCGAGGTGGACGGCATCACGAGCCTCATGAGCTGCCCCAACTTCGACGTCGTGCGCCTGCGCCCGACCGAGGGGACGTCCGTGACGCTGAGGCAGGACCACCCGTTCGTCTGCGTCTCCGTGGTCGAGGGCGCTGGCGCGGTGGAGACGCCGGCCGGCCGACACGAGCTCGAGAAGGGCGCGCACTTCGTGGCGCCTGCGCGCTCGGGCGACCTCACCTTTACGGGCGACATGACCATCATCGCGAGCTGGGTCCCCAAGGAGGCGTAGCCCCGGGGCGCGGCCGCAGGTCGGCGGGGTGGGCGGCGCTCGGGCGCGAGGGTTCCGGCCCCGGGGCAGCATCCGGCCCGGGGCCGCATCCGGCCCGGGGGCGCGGCCGAGCCGATGCAACTATCACCGCGGGATTGTGCATTTCGACAGGTTATGGACGGGTCGGAGGGGGCTCGCGACGCTTCCGCCGCCCGCCGCGATGGCGGGACGCCACGTCTACCCAGGATTCCGCGAGTCCTCCGCCGCCGGGGGCCGTCTTCCGCTCGCGAGGCCCTCTTGGCGCCGCCTCGACCCGTCCCCAAGTCGCCGAAATGCACGAGTCGACAGAAGGGCTGCACGCGGGCCCCGCGGGACCCGGCCCCTCGGGGCCTGGCTGCGCGGGGCCCGCGTGCAACGTCAGCGCTTCCGCTCGCGGAAGAGGGTGACGCCCGGGCCGGTGGCTTTGCTGCGAGCCGGTCCCGAGGCGGGGGCGCCGGGGCCGGGACGTGCGCCGGAGCCCCCGGCGCCTAGACGTGCGTTGGAGCCGGGGCGCCTAGACGTGCGCGCCGCCGGGGATCTCGCCGCCGCAGTGCGGGCAGCGGGTCGCGCCGGCCTTGACCTCCTCGAGGCAGTGCGGGCAGACGGGGGTCGTGGCCGCCTCTTCCTCCTTCTGCTTGTTGAGCAGCTTGTTGGCGCTCTCCTGCACGGTCTTCTCGAGCTTGTTCATGCCCTTGACCATGCAGAAGACGATGAGGGCGATGATCAGGAAGTTGATGATCGCGCTGATGAAGTTGGAGAAGCCGATCGTCGTGTCGCCCACGGTGACGTCGAGCCCGGAGACCTCGGTGCCGCCGCCGGTGACGATGTGGATGAACGGCTGGAGGACGTCGCTCGTGAGCGAGGTCACGATCCCCGTGAAGGCGCCGCCGATGATGACGCCGATTGCCATGTCCATCACGTTGCCGCGGGAGATGAACTCCCTGAACTCCTTGAAGAAGCCGGACATGTGAATCCTTTCTCTCGGGCGGCCGCGCCGCCTGACCTTGACGGCCGTGCCGCCTTGCCTTGGCGGGCGCGCCGCCGCTAACGGTGGGTGTGTCGCGGACGGGCGAGCTCGTCCGTGTCGAGCCAGATCGTGAACGGGCCGTCGTTCACGAGCGAGACGCGCATCTCGGCGCCGAACGTGCCGTGCTCCACGTGCACGTCGCGGGCGGCCACGTCGCAGAAGTGCCGGTAGAGCTCGTCCGCCAGCCCCGGTTCCGCGGCGCCGTTGAAGGAGGGCCTGCGGCCCTTGCGGCAGTCCGCGAAGAGCGTGAACTGGCTGACCACCAGCACCTCCCCCGAGATGTCAGCGAGAGAGAGGTTCGTCTTGCCGGCCTCGTCCCCGAATACCCTCAGATGATAGATCTTTTCCCAGAGCGCGTCCACCACTTCTGCGGTGTCGTCGGGGCTAACGCCGAGAAGGACGAGGAAGCCGCGACCGCAGCTGCCCACCTCCTGGCCGCCGACCTCGACGTGCGCCTCCTCGACCCTCTGAAGCAAGGCCCTCATGGGCGCGCCTCCCTCCTCGCTCGTGCGCCTGCTCCGCCGCGTCGGCCGCAGCGCCGCGCCGGCCGCGGGCAGTACCGCCGCGCTGCCGCTAGAGCCCGTAGATGCCGCGGTACTTCTCGTCCAGGTAGCGCGTGTAGTGCGAGGGGTCGAAGCCCGTGTGGCACGCCATCCGGATGAGCTCGTCGGGGTCCTTGGAGCGCCCGTAGCGCCAGATGTGCTGGCGCAGCCACTCGCGGACCTCGGTGAGGTCGCCGCGCGAGAGGTCGTCCTCCCAGGCCACGCCGTCTGCCAGCATCTGGTCCTTGAGCTGCGCGCCGTAGGCGCCGCCGAGCGCGTAGGTGGGGAAGTAGCCAAAGTAGCCGGTCGACCAGTGCGAGTCCTGCAGCGCGCCGTCGCGGTCGTTGGGCACGCGGACGCCGAGGTAGCCCTTGTAGCGCTCCTTCCAGAGGCCGGGCACGTCGGCCGCCTTCGCCTCGCCCGAGAAGAGCAGCTGCTCGATCTCGTAGCGGATGATAACGTGCAGCGGGTAGGTGAGCTCGTCGGCCTCGGTGCGGATGGGCTGCGGCTCGACGCGGTTGGTGGCGAGCCAGAACTGCTGCGGCGTCACGCGCATCATCTGACCGGGGAAGTGGCGCTTCAGCAGCTCGAGCAGGTGCGGCGCGAACGCGCGGTCGCGGCCGACGTAGTTCTCGAAGAAGCGCGACTGGCCCTCGTGCATGCCCGCGGAGGTGCCGCCCGAGAGGGACGTGTAGTTGAACGAGGGGTCCACCCCCTGCTCGTAGGAGTTGTGGCCGCCCTCGTGCAGCATGCTGTAGAGGTTGCGGGTCACGTCGTCCTCGTAGACGTGCGCGGCGGTCACGGCGTAGTTGGTGGTCATGGCTTCGGAGAAGGGGTGCTCGGTCTCGGTGAGCCACCAGGCGTCGAGGTTGACCCCCTCGAGCTCGGCGACGTCGCGGGCGAGCTGCCACTGGCGGGCGGCGTCGAAGCGGCCCTCGACGCAGTCGCGGCTCGGCTGGTAGCCCTTGGAGCGGATGTCCATGAGCAGCGGCACGACCGTGTCCTTGACCCGGGCGAAGAAGTCGTCGTAGAAGGCGCGGCTCGTCCCCTGCTCGAAGTGGTCGAGCCAGACGTCGTAGGCGTCGCGCCTGGGGTCGCGCTCGTGGGCCATGCGCCTCATGAGGGCGACGAGCCTATCCACGTAGGGCTCGAAGCTCGCCCAGTCGTCGGCGTGCTTGGCGCGCGCCCAGACGGCGTTTGCCTCGCAGGTGAGGCGCGTCAGCTCGGCTTGGTCCGCGGCCGGGACGAGCGTCATCTCCTCCTGGGTGCGGCGCAGGACCCTGACCTGCGCGCGGGTGGTCTCGTCGAGCTCGGCGTCGTGCTCGGAGAGGTGGTCGAGGGCGCCCTTGAGCTCGGGGGAGCAGACGAGCTCGTGGTCCTCCTCCTCGAGGACGGCGAGGGCCTCGCCGCGGTCGGCGGTGACGGCCGCCGGGTCGATCGTGGGGCCGAGGACGTCGAGGGTCTTCTTCGTGTAGCGGTGGGCGTAGAGGTGGCGCTCGACCTCGCGGAGCGTCTCCAGGTACGGGGCGAGGTCGGAGGGGAGGGGCCCGCGCTCGGGGACGGGCTCGGTCGCGTTGGTGTCAGGCATGGTACCTCCTGGGTGTCGGTTCTGGTTCAGGAGTCGAGTGTAGCGCGCCCGCGCGCCGGCGCACCCGGACGGCCGCCGACGCCGAGCGGGACCGCGCGCGGACGGCGCCGGCGCGCCGCGCCCGTGCGATACTGGGGCCACGGTTTTTCTCGGCAGGGGCGCCGCGGCGCCCGGCGCAGCGGAGGGAGTCCTCATGAACAGGGTCTTCGGGATCGACGTCGGCGGGACGAGCATCAAGATCGGCCTCTTCGAGGAGGGCGGGGAGCTCGTCGCGACCGAGGAGGTGCCAACGGGCGCCCTCCTCACGGAGGACGACTTCGCCAAGGTCACCGGCGCGCTCGGGCGCGTGCTCGAGCAGAACGGCGCGGCCCCCGAGGAGGTCTGCGCGATCGGCCTGGACATCCCCGGGCCCGTCGACGCCGAGGGCAGGGTCGGCATGCTCCCCAACATCCAGCTGGACGACAAGGGCCTCAGGGCGGCGATCCAGGACTCCTTCGGCGCGGCGCGGCTCGCCTTCGTGAACGACGCCAACGCGGCGGCGCTCGGCGAGCTGTGGCAGGGCGCCGCACGCGGCGTGGGCAGCGCGGTCCTTGTCGCCCTCGGCACCGGCGTGGGCGCCGGCGTGATCGTGGACGGCAGGGTCGTGGCGGGCGCCTTCGGTGCCGCCGGCGAGATCGGCCACCTCACGGTCAACCGGTCCGAGACGCGCGTGTGCGGCTGCGGCCGCTGCGGCTGCCTCGAGCAGTACGCCTCCGCGACCGGCGTCGTGAGGATGTACCGCGAGAGGTGCGAGGCCGCCGGCGCGACCCCGGTGCCCCTCACCGGCCCCACCGACACGCTCTCCGTCTTCCGCGCCGCCGAGCATGGCAACGAGGTCGCGGCGGACGCGATCTTCTCCATGGCCGACTACCTCGGCTACGCGCTCGCGCAGGTCTCCTGCGTCATCGACCCCGAGGTGTACCTGATCGGCGGCGGCGTGGGCAAGGGCTTCGGCTTCTTCGGCGAGAGGCTGCGCAGCGCCTTTCGCCACTACTGCCTGGCGACCTCGGCGGGTACGCGGATCGTGCAGGCGAGCCTCGGCAACGCCGCCGCCATGTACGGCTGCGCCTACCAGGCGCTCCTGGCGCGCTCCTAGCCCCGGCGCCGGCGGGGGCGCCTGCCCCGCCGCGCCCGCCCGGGCCAGGGTGCGCGCGGGCGCCCCGCGGGGTATCCTCTTGGGTCAGGCGGAGAAGCGCCTCCCGGGGCAGGTCCCCGGGCATCCAATAGCTGCGAGCTCGAGGGGGCTGCCATGTCCACGTTCGCGTTGAAGTCAGACCACGTCATCCTGCCCGGCGGCATCGACGGCTTCGGGTACGTCCTCGTGCGGGACGGGAAGATCCTCGGCGTGCAGGTCGACGACCCGGCGCCCGGCGTCGAGGTCGTCGACCGCATGGGCTACTGGGTCGCTCCCGGCTACGTCGACACCCACGTCCACGGCTTCATGGACCACGACGTGATGGACTGCGACCCGGCCGGCATCGAGGCCATCGCCGAGGGCCTCGTCCGCCACGGCACCACCTCGTGGCTCCCCACGACCCTGACGGCGAGCGTCGAGGACACGGCGCGCGCCTGCAGGAGCGTCCTCGAGGCGCACGCCCGCCGCGAGCCCGGCTTCGTCGGCGCGCGCGTCCAGGGCATCTTCCTCGAGGGGCCGTTCTTCACCGAGGAGCACAAGGGCGCCCAGAACCCCAAGTACCTCATGGACCCCTCCGTCGAGGCCTACGACGCCTGGCAGGCGGCGTGCGGCCACCTCATCAAGAAGTCCGCGCTCGCGCCCGAGCGCGACCACACCGCCGAGTACATCCACCACGTGACGGCCGACGGCTGCGTGGCCGCCATCGGCCACACCTCGGCCACCTACGCCGAGGCCGCCGCAGCGGTGCTCGCCGGCGCCAAGGTCTTCGTCCACACCTACAACGCCATGAGCGGGCTGCACCACCGCGACCCCGGCGCCGTGGGCTGCGCGATGACGAGCCAGGACACCTTCGCCGAGCTCATCTGCGACGGCCAGCACGTCAACCCCGTCGCCGCCGACGCCCTCATCCGCGCCAAGGGCTGGGAGCACGTCTTCCTCATCACCGACTGCCTGCGCTGCGGCGGCATGCCCGACGGCGACTACTTCCTGGGCGAGCTCCCCATCGTGCTCTCCGGCGGCGCCGCCCACCTCAGGGAGGGCGGCAACCTCGCCGGCTCCGTCCTCACCATGGCGCACGCGGTCAAGAACGTCGTGGACTGGGGCCTGGTGACGGCCGAGCAGGCCATCCGCATGGCGACCGAGGTGCCTGCCCGCGCCAACGACATCGCCGACCGCTGCGGCTCCATCCTGCCCGGGCGCGACGCCGACCTCGTCGTGCTCAACGCGGACCTCACCGTCGCGGAGACCTACCTCGCGGGCGAGCCCGTCCTGCCCGAGGGGGAGTGATGGGCCTCCTCTCGCGCGTCCTCGGCAAGGGGGCGGGGCGGGGCGAGAAGGACGTGGGGCCGAGGGGTCGCGCCGCCGCGCCCGCGCCCGCAGGCGCCGGACCCGTCTCGGACGCGCCGGCAGCGCCTCCCGCGCCCGAGCCGCTCGGCGTCCCCGTCGCCCTCGGCCTCGCCGGGGGCGGCGAGGCCGAGGGGCGCCTGCTCGCGGGCGAGCTGCCCGTCTCGGGCGTGCCCGGCGTCCTGTGGCTCTACGGCGACTCCGTGCCGGGCCGCGACGCGGAGGCCTTCCAGGTCATGCCGCGCCTGCTCTTCGGCCACCGCCCGTGCGTTGTCCTCGCCCTCGACCACCCGGCCGGGGTCGAGGAGTGCCACGCCGCCCTCGTGTGGCTCCAGGACAACGCCAGGCGCTACGGCATCGCCGCCGACCAGGTGTTCGTCGGCGGGCAGGCGCTGGGCGCGGACCTCGCCGTCGAGCTGGCCCTCTACGAGCGCGACGAGGGCCAGGCGCCCGTCGCCTACCTGATGGCGCTCTACCCTACGCTCGGCGCCGGCTGGGAGGCGACGCTGCCGGCCTACACCCGCGGCGTGGGCCTCTCGGGCATGCCGGCGGCGGCCGTGCTCACCGGCATGCGGGACCCCGCGCGCGACCAGACGATCGACCTCGTCGAGCGCCTGCGCGCCGCGGGCGGGGACGTGGACTTCCACATGTACCGCTCGCGCCTGCGCGGCACGGGCCTTCTGGGCGAGGGCTCGGACGGCCGCGAGGCCCAGCAGTTCTCCCTGAGGCTCTTCGACAGGGCCGTGGAGGAGCGCCGCGCCCGCCGGGGGAGCTTCCGCCAGACGGACCTGCCGCGGCTCTAGCCTGCCGCGACCCCATCCCGCCGCGGCCAAGGCTCCGTCGGGCGCGTCGTCCCGCAGGCCCCGCCGCTACGCCCGCGCCTTCTCGTGGCGCACGAAGAAGTCGCGCGCGTTGGAGAAGAACAGCCGCTCGGCGAGGCCTGCGCCGAGCTCGCGGACGACGCGCTCGTGGAAGGCGGGCACGCGCTCGCAGCCGTCGAGCCAGGCGGGGACCTTGGAGCCGTCGTAGTCGCTGCCGAGGGCGACCGCCGCCTCCCCGCCGAGGTCGAGCCAGTGCTCGACGTGGGCTATGAGCTCCTCGAAGGTGACCTCGCCGGACTCGGCAACGTCTCCGTGGGCGCCGTGGCGGCGGGTCACGAAGCTGCGGTAGTAGTTGAGGCCCACGATGCCGCCGGCGTCGACGATGGCGCGGAACTGGTCGTCCGTGAGGTTGCGCGCGTGGTCGCAGACGGCGCGCGCGTTGGAGTGGGAGGCCGCGAACGGCCGGCGCGCGACGCGGGCAACGTCCCAGAAGCCCGCCTCGTTGAGGTGGGAGACGTCGACCACGATGCCGCCCTCCTCGAGGGCGGCCACGGCCTGCCTGCCGTAGGCGGTGAGCCCGGAGGTCCCGTCGTTGCCGCTGCCGATCGCGTTGCGCCCGTTCCAGGTCAGCGTGAGCATCTTGACGCCGTCGCCGGAAAGCTCGTCGACCACCTCGAGGCCCGAGTCGAGCACGGAGCCGTTCTCGACCGTGAGCAGGGCGGCGACCTGGCCCGCGTCGAGGGTGGCGTCGAGGTCGCGGGCGTCCCGCACCTGTCTCACGACGCCGTCCTCGGACGAGGTCTGCTCCCTGAAGTAGGCGACGACGGTGCGGTAGAACTCGAGCGGCGTCACGCCGGCGGCCAGCTCGTCCGGGAGGAAGACCGCGTAGCACTGGCACCAGCGCATCTGGGCCATGCGGTCGGCGGCGAGCGCCAGGTTGTTGTGGGCGAGGTCGCCCTCGACCCCGCTCCAGGAGAGACCGAGCCTCTCGCCTGCCCCCTCCTGCGCGAGCGCCAGGGCGTCGAGGGTGTCGCAGTGCAGGTCGAGCACCCCGAAGGGACGCTCGTCCCGGCTCCTTGCGGCTACGTCGCGCTCTGCCGGGCCCTTGCCGGCCATGTCGCGACCGGCCTCGTCCTTCTCGTCCATCTTCCGTCCTCCCCAGGAGCCGCGCCCGCACGTGGGCCGGAGCGCCTCGCCCGCCTCTCGTCACCTGCGATAGTATGACAGAGACGTTGTCGCAGCGATGCCGTGGCAGGACGGCGGGGCGTGGCTGCTCACGGGCGACGCCCGCAAGGTGGGGCCGCGGGCCGTCGTGACCAACCCGGTCCTGGTCGCGGCCGTGCTGGGCCTCGTCGTCTACCTCGCCGCCGTGCCGCTGCCCGCGTTCGTGACCTCCGGGCTCGACCTGCTCGCCGTGCTGTAACCTTGATGTCCGTGCAATCGAAGAGGCTTTCCGGCGGGCGTCCGCGCCCGTCGGCGACGATGGGAGTGGACGCGCATGGTGAAGCTGATCCTTGCCGACATAGACAACACGATCATGCCCAAGGGGTGCGACCAGGTGGGGGAGCGCGTCCGCGCGGCCTTCCACGCGGCGCTCGACGCGGGCATCCGCGTGGGGCCGTGCAGCGGCCGCGGCAGGGACTGGGTTGCGCCGATCTTCTGCGGCGACGAGGCGCTCTTCGCGACCGGCGTCACGACCAACGGCCTGGAGGTCTCCCTCGACGGGGCCATGGTGCGCAAGGTGGGCTTCGAGCGCGAGCCGCTGGTCGAGCTCGTGCGCGCCGTCGAGGGCACGCCGCACGCAGGCGTCATCTGCTTCGAGGGCTACACCCCCTACCTGGTCTGCGGCGAGCGTGCCGACCTCCTCGCCGCCTTCCCGCGCTACGGCGAGGCCTGCGTCGAGGCGGGCGAGGTGCCTCGCGCGCCGATCAACAAGGCCAACGTGTTCTCGGCGACCGACGAGGCCACGACCCGTGCGCTCGTCGCCCGCCTCAACCGCGAGGTGGAGGGGCTCGACCTCGACAACGCGCTGCCGACCTTCTCCAACGTGATGCCGGCCGGCATCAACAAGGCGACGGGCATAGACCTCCTGTGCGAGAAGATCGGCTGCTCGCTGGCGGACGTCGTGGTCTTCGGCGACGCGGGCAACGACCTCTCGATGCTCTCGCACGTGCCGGACTCCGTCGCGGTCGCCAACGCCACGCCCGAGGCCGCCGCGGCAGCGCGCTGGCACATCGGCGCCTGCGCGGACGACGCCGTCGCGGACGCGGTCCTTGCGCTCGCCCGCGGCGAGTGGCCTTTCGTGCGCTGATGGGCGGCGGCGCCCGGTAGCGAAGGCACCGTCCGCCAGCGAGGCGACGTTCCCCCCCCCAACCTGGCAGACGGTGCGTCCCGGCCTAGTTTCTCGTTTCGTCCGCCGCGTTTCATCGGGTCCGCGCCCCGCCCCTACCTGAAATCTCCCGCGCCCTCGATAGTGGTCCCAACGGAAGGCGATTCCGTCGGGACCCGAGGGGGACCCGAGGCGAGAACCCAGGTGGAAGGTGGGAACGATGAGGAAGCCGTTGAGCCTTGCTGCGATCTCTTCGGTCATGGTCGGTATGGTGCTGATGACGGGGTGTGCGGGCGGGGTGGGCTCCGCCCCCAGTCGGATGGTCGCGCGCGAGGACGCGCTCGCTCAGGGCGTCGACGACGAGTCCGAAGACGCCAGGGACCACGACGTCGAAGTGAACCTGAGTGTCGGCTCCGCCGATTCCGGCCGCTCCGGCACCGCCGATTCCGGCCGCTCCGGCACCGCCGATTCCGGCCGCTCCGGCACCGCCGATTCCGGCCGCTCCGGCTCCGACGACTCCGGCCGCTCCGGCGCCGCCGATGCGGGCGACCGTGCCGACGAGGGCGGCTCTGCGCGTGCGAGCGCCGGTGCGGACGACGGCCGGGCCTCGGGCCGCGGTGGCGCCACGGACGCGGATCGCGCCTCCGCCGGCCGCTCGAGCGGGAACGATGCCGAGCCCTCCGGCGCCAACGGGACGCAGGACGGCGCGGGCAAGGACGCCAAGCCCTCCCAGTCCGGGGACGCCCTCAACTCCGCGCCGGTCAAGGACCCCATGGCGGGCATGTTCCACAACAACGCCTCCTACTTCCACTACTACGACCAGCTTCCCG
>Ga0256406_1002060_pt1 | contig 29925 bp, 35 predicted proteins | sample RumenRJG_03DNA_FD_185986 | JGI IMG/M metagenome (GOLD analysis project Ga0256406, IMG submission 185986) | Bovine rumen microbial communities from Lethbridge, Alberta, Canada - RJG_03 | ecosystem: Host-associated > Mammals > Digestive system > Stomach > Rumen | place: Canada: Alberta | collected... | reverse complement strand
GAAATGTAGCCGTTTTATGAAGTTTTCAAGGTGCAAATGTGTTATTGAATCATGGGGCTTTTGACCCCAACATCATAATAATTATTCTATCTCACATCTCGTTTTCACCCTTACACTATATTATTAAATTAACTCTTTGCAATTTCCGCTACAATACCTATCTGAAACCTTCTTTGCTATAAATACTTTTCCACACTCTTTGCAAATCTTCACGGGATTGTTATCATCCGAGAGCATCAGACAACAACTACTGTTATGACAGGAGTGATAGTAAAGAAAAGTACGATCAAATGACTCGTGCTCTTTCTTAAAAGAACCACTCTGCATTATAATTCTTGCTCCTGCATCTGTGAAAATTCTTCCAACTCCAAAAACCGATCATAGTCACTTTGGAAAAGTCGATCCTGAACAATACGGTATTTCTCATATTCTGTCTCTGCATGAAGCTTTGCTTGTTCAGCGGAGATTTTACCCGGACCTGTGAGAATCTCAGTTCCGTTGAACTCGAGGAAGCTATCCAGACGCACTGCCCAATCCTCCATGCTCATCGGAATATGACGTTCTGCTTGAAGTTCAGCATAGTCAAGATATAGAGAAACAATGCGTTCAAGATAAGACATTTCATCTTCACTGAGGTAGTTCTTTGCGATAGACACATCTGCCTTGATAATCTTGCCGTCGGGAGCGTTCTCCCACGTGGTCAAACCCATATGCTCTTTTTCAGCATCTGCACGTTCCATTATAAGTTCAGCAGCTGTGTGACGGTGTACCGCATAATGCATTTTATTCTGAACTGTCTGGAAAAACAGTTTTGTTGTCTGCGCATCTTTATCATAATCAAAAGCTGTGGCATATAAATCCGTAACCTTCTGATAGAACTTTCTCTCTGACAGGCGTATTTCACGAATATACTGAAGCTGACGTTCAAAGTATTCATCTGTGAACATATGCCCTTTAATAAGACGTTCTTTATCCATCGTCCAGCCTTGGATAGTGTAATCTTTGACTATTTGTCCTGCCCATTTTCGAAATTGCACAGCTCGTGGGTTGTTGACTTTAAATCCAACTGAAATAATCAATTGAAGGTTGTAGTGAAGTGCTTCACGCCGGACCTCCCTACTGCCCTCTTTTTGAACTATCCGATATTTTCGGATAGTTGAATCCTGAGTTAGTTCTCTATCAGAATATATCCTCTTTATGTGATCATTGATTGTCCTTACATCTACATCGTAAAGCTCTGCCATCATACGTTGAGTCAGCCATATATTTTCATCCTCGTAACGCATTTCAAAGCTTTCGGGATTATCGCCGGTAGCAGCTACAAAAGTAAGATATTCCGCAGCCGACGAGTGTATTGTAATTTCATTTTTATTCTTTGGCATCGCTATCCTTTCTGTGCAGCAAAAGAGTACCTCTTGTGAACCCTCATCATCACCTTTTATGATTCGAACTCACAATCTAATTCTAACAGAGTTGAATAGAATGTCAACGAAAAAAGAACATATTTTCGATTTTTATCACATTATAAAACCCGTTGATTTCTCAACGGGTAAGTGGCACGTATGCCACTGATAAATGGCGGAGAGAGGGGGATTTGAAGTAATAAGCAAACACTCAAACCGTTGAAATGAAAGGAGGTTTGCACATCACCTTTTTTCATCTAACCACCCATCTAACCACTTTATCTTGCAATACAGGTGGCTTTAATTCAGTACACTTGCTTCTCTGCTCTCTTTATCAATATCCACTGTTATACTAATACAGTGCCAATTGAATTTACTTCTATTTTTACTCTCCCATCTTTGTATCAACGTTATTGTGTAATTCAATTATTTGATTCATATACTGTAGCTTTTGAAGCCATGATTGCGCACCCAATGCCATTCCGCATATTGATAGACATATAATAGAAAAGAGGCTGAATGATGGATTTTCGAGCATCATGGTTTTACAAAGAAGCTCAACAATTAGCACAATATCCGTGCAAATAATTATAGCTGCAATTATTGAACGAGTGTCTTTTTTCTCTTTTTCCGCTATGTCTAAACTAACTATTTCTGCTGAAAAGTCCTCTCTTAAATCACCCTCTCTATTTATTATTCTAAGGGAAATATATCTTCCGACAGGAATCGATATGACATATGTAATTAGGGAAATGAAACATGTTGCATAATAAAATGAAACCTTATTTGTTATAAATGCGCCAATAAATCTATTAAGATAATCAATGCCGAACCAAAGAAGCAAGTAACTTCCTACAACTGTAATTATTGTTCCTATAGATTTTTGTCTTTTTCTAGCTTCTTCAGACGGCTCACTGCTTCGAGTTGAGTAATACTTTCCGTTATAATACCAAATATCCTCGCTCTTACTGAATCTGATCCTGAAACACGAATTACGCAAACATGACATTATTTAAACCTCCAAGATTTCCACTGCTCGCGTTCCCGACACTACTGGACGAAAAATCCTCACTTTTAAGCAATTTATCCTCTCCAATCGCTCCAACCTCCTTCTCTGTATACTTCTTTGTCTTATCTGTATACTCTATGGTTGGATAAGTAACTACCGTGAGATAATTCACTGACCAGTTCTTTTTCGTTGTTTTATATCTTTTTTTATTACAATAAGCATAATCACTATTAAAAGGATATCTGTTGAGATCAAAACCATTATTTGTTTTTTTATTTGTTGCCATAAATCAAGTGCAACTTCGTCCACTATTGATTCTATTTCAGAGTATTCTTTATCCCGATTTACATAGTACAACCAGTATTCTTTACCATCTACAGTAATCCAAGTCTTGTGTGAGAATGCAGTGTCAGCACCCATCCAGACTTTCTCTACGCGCGGATGGTTTTCAAGTGTTTTCTCGGCATATATCGATGCTACGTATCGTACTTTTGCTTGGGTTATATCATCATAATATTTATCGCCTATTTTAGGTTTAACATTCAAGCAGTTAACCCGCACGGAGTTCGGATATCCACATTCTATATATGGATCTGGGATATAGCACCATGTCGAAATGTTTATCACCAGTAAGATCAACATTATTATAACTTTTATAGTTCTATTGATTGCCATACTAAAACTCTTTCCAGCTATAATAATCCCCTCAACTTCTTACTTTCTATCAATACTTTATGGAGTTCTTTATGCTATCGTAATCGGCAGTATCTCCCTGAACTGAAAAATCATATCCGAATTCATCATCATTAAATATGAGATAGATCAGTTCTCCTTCCTCAACAGGCATCCTGCTTTCTATTGCCTTTCGGCCATTAAAGTCAATCATAGCAATCTCAACCTCGCTTGTACTGCTCATGCTTTTCTGATTCTCTTTTATCTGGGCAAGAGTTTCCTCATTAAGATCGTATAGTGAGTGTCTGCTTATTGTGACTATCTTCTTGTAGTTACCTTGTTCCCAACGTCTAGCATATCCTTCCTTAGTTCCCTCCATAGTGGTGTCGCGAATATATCCTACCGGAATAGTGATCTTGATATTTCCAAACTCGATCTCTCCATCATTAGGATATTTTTCAAGCGATTTCAAATAGCTCTGCTTCCACACATTGCATCCGATCAAAATGGAGGCAGTGATTACAACGATTACAATTAACAATACTTTCTTCTTGCTCATATTTCTTACTTCTCCAAATAGTTAACTCTTGTTCTTGAGTTATTCTTCACCGGTATATTCACTCGGAAGAGGCTTGTCAGGGAGGTACTCTTCTAAACCGTATTTCTTTGCATATCTTAGTTTTGCATAGCTTACACTTGTGCGGTTTCCTAGTCTGTCGTAGCTGTAGCTAACCGCTCTTCCCTTAAGGTCTGTTATCCTCGTTTCTCTCCCAAGAGCATCTCTTTCTATGAAAGTCTTTCCAATATCTTTCAATATCTAATAAGTCTACAGAAAACAAGGTTGCCACCCCGTGGTACACACTTGCTGCAAATTCTTTACCTTTGTACTTTGCAAATTCTCCTTCTTTCATAGCATCCTTTTTAAACACTTACTATTTTAATTGTCAATGCCAAGATAATCTTTTAATCTTTTCTTAGCAAGACATATTCCGTCCGGAACAATGTCAAAAAATTCTTCAACACCGTTATCTACGACAGGAAGTATTATTTGTTTTAATTCCTCTTTTATGCACATCCTAATAGTTTCTTGATCAAGCGATAAGGGAATAGCGCCCCCATTTGCATCAATGAGTTCATTAGAAAAGCTAGTATCAATATCACATTCTGATATCTTGGGATAGAGCTTAATCTCTTCATGTATATCCTTTACATAAAAACCATAATTGATATACCAAGCATCGTATAAATCAGATTTTTGCAAATCAATTACGGCCGTTAATTTCTTGGTGTCGCAGTAATACTTCTTATTCTTAAAAATAAACCCTGCATTGATTAGTTCATCACTTACTATCTTCTTAAAAACTTTATTGTCCATTCCACCACCGCTTCTCTAATAAGTATCAAGCACACCGGTTCACTTACCACCAAATTCCTTCTCCGCTTCTTTAATATAATCAGTCAGCTGTTTTCTTCCTCTTGCAATTTGTTTCGGATTATTGGGCTTTAATTCATATATTATTTTTTTTTCTATCAATAAAATCTACTCTTTCATCTTATTTGCTTACTATATCCGATATTGCGAACTGAGTTTCATTTTTTATAACTATTAACGAATCAATACATATTGTAGTCTTCATACCACTCCAAAACTGCTGCCATAACGCCTTGTTCCGAGTATTTCTTAGCTACCTCTTCGGCCGTTTCAAGACTTGAAAAAACCTGTGGTTGAAGCGGATTATCCTTGTCTCTTAAAGTATGGGACCGCAAAAGTTGATCCCAGCTTGAGATTTTATAATTCATCGTTCGATTAAGAATGACTACGAAGCAAGGTGACTTGTAGCGGGAATCTTTTCCGACCTCATTCAAATAATCATCGTTTTTCCAAATTTGTTTCCCTTTCTCATATATAGAGCACCTTTGATATACTATAATGACATACCTTCCAGCAGGAAAGTTGAGTGACCATTTATAACCGAATTCTCGTCTGTCCAAATAGTTCGAAAATCTATCTCCTGCCTCAGCAATAAATTTACCAGATTGAGTTCCTGCTTCGAATAATAAATCAATATTCTCGTACTTAAACACTGAGTCAAGACGCATGTCTGGGGCATCATCTATTAAAGATTCTTTTTCGACACGAGTAAGCTGCTTGATGGCATACTCCCTCTTCTGTGCTTCAGTTTTATCGCTGAATTCTTCTATGTATACCAGCTCAACCGGCAATCTTGACCTTGTATATTTCGCGCCCTTACCTGAATTATGAGCTTCCAGTCTCCTCTGTACATCCGTTGTCCAACCGGTATATAAGGTGTCATCCGCACACCTCAAGATGTATACGTAGTGCATGCTATTCATTGAGGAGCTCCTTTATCCTTTCAACAGGAAATATATCTTCAATATCCTGTATTTCAAAACGCTTTAAATCTATTTCCTTTTCTCCTGTTATTTTTAGGTATAACAACGCAATCATAAGCTTGTAAAAAAATATAGAGCTTGTATTTTTCATTGATAGTACATCTCCTTTTATGATAAGCACATCACATCGCCACAACATACACTTACGATGGCAACCGCTACCGATAGAACAATAGTTACAGCAACCGCATTTCTCCACAACCCGCATCTTCACGGCTGATTATCTTCAACGAAACAGATCCTCCATCGTAATTACACTATCAAAGTCGCCACTATATTCATTATATTTCAATCCATATGTAGTAATCAGCGTACTGTGCACAACCATTCCTTTTGGAATTGATTCTTCCAGCAATTCTCTTCTTTTGACAATCGTGTCATGATATTTCTTGCTTGAAGCGAATTCTTTGTTGTAGTACTTCATTTCGCACATATTTACAACATCATCCTTCCGCTCGATAATCAGGTCTATCTGTGTTCCTTCTTTGTCATCAGGTTTAACAGACCAGAAGGACTGATTGGTCTTGACTCCGCTTATACCAAGCGCGGACTTTATTTGTCCGATATGATTAAGGCATACATTCTCAAATGCTAATCCTCTCCATGTAACAACAGGTTGAGACAATATGCTTTGCTGCCAGAGTGACTCCGTCATTGATCCCTGATCTTTAACAAACTTTAGATAGAAGATACAAAATGGATCCATCAGCTTATAGCACGTATCTCGTTTGCTCTTTCCGAGAGGAATGTATTTTATAATGAATCCGCTTGCTTCTAATGCTTTCAGCCCGTCTGACAATGTGCCGCCCATGGTATATCCGGTTTTTTCTGTTATTTCATTTCGTGTATAACCGGCATTTTTCTTATTCAGACATTCAACTATTGTCCTCATCATTTCCGGATTACTGAAAGCCGAAGTAAACAGTCTGTCATATTCATGCTGCAAATGCGCATTAGGTCCGAAGAATATTTGATCAATATTTTGTGCTAAACTCAAGCCTTTCTCAAAATAATTCAAATAATACGGAATCCCGCCGAGCATCATATATGACTGCACTATATCGTATCTTGACAGCCTGATTTGCTTGCTGTCAAAGAATTCTTCGCACTCCCTTAGAGTAAACGGTGCAAGTTTGATTTCGTACGTTACTCTGTCATAAAGCCCTCCATGATTATTGATCAGCTTATCGGTAATCCATGAGGTTGCACTACCGCAGACTATGACAACCAAATTACTATGATAACAAGCCCACGTATTCCAAAAACCTTCAAATGCCGTAATAAAGCCTGATCTCTGAGTATCCATCCACGGAAGCTCATCTAGGAACACCAGCATCCTGCTACCATCATCCTTTTCCTGAAGAAACATCTCCAGCATTAGAAAGGCATCGAGCCAGTTGTCAGGGCATCTGCTCTTTTTCATCCCATGTAATATCAATGAATTGTAAAAGTGTTTAAGCTGCTTTCGAAGCGGACTTCCCCCTGTCGCACTTTCCATTTCAATTGGCGATAATCCTGCATGGCGGAAGGTAAATTTACCTTTAAATGTTTCATTTATCAGATATGTTTTACCGACACGTCTCCTTCCATGTACTGCCACCAATTCTGCTTTATCACTATTATACAGAGCCTCTAATCGCTGTATTTCTGATTTACGTCCAATCATTTTGCATTTCTCCTTTGCAGATATTCAGCCGTCAATACATAGATTACATCATTTACGGCTGAATAGCAACAATAACGTTGGGTTGAAAAAGTGTCATGAAAAACCAATTAAAGTGCCCTCATTACAAGAGCACTTACTTCCCACAAAATTTTCTGTCTTCTACATTTTTGTACTAACAAACATTGCAGTAACATTGCAGAACATTGCAACAGCTATTTAATTCTATGCAATGTCTAAAAAGATATTGGTCGATTTTGCCCACAAAAGTTTCTGCCTTTTACATTTTTGCATTAGTTGCTTCTTCGTGTTATAGCTTGTTGCAAAGACCATGCACCCGTTGCAATCACTGCGTTACAGCTTCGCAAAATAACACCTTGAGACAGCATGTAACAACTTGTAAAAAAACGTTTGGTGAGCAGAAGGTCGGGGGTTCGAATCCCTCAGGGCGCACCACAAAAGCCTTGAAATCACTGGGTTTCAAGGCTTTTCTCTTTCCTTTTTTTCGTCCGAAAACGGACATTTATCACTTTTTTATCACTATTGATTTGGATTCGATGGTACGTAGCGATGTTGTATTTAGCGCTCAACATCTAAGCTTTTCTCCTTACTATCTTTTCGATTGCATATAGGATGAGCGCAGTTACTAAGGCCACAAGAATTGCACCTACAATGACTGCGAGCATGCTTGGAATTGCTCCTCCGCTTTCACCATCATTGTGGTCGAAAAAACCGTACCCTCTTAGCATCTGAAGTATAAACGCAGCGGCAACAATTAGGCCATAGATTATCTTTTTCATGTTCTATCCCCTATCTATTCTCCATCCTTCTTCTGCTGATTCAAGTTGATTGCTTCCGAGTCCAAGTGCTTATTGATTCCCGTCACACTACTTGGCAAATCATTTAAGTAACCTACCGCAGGAATATCCACTCGCTCCCCACGCCAAGTCTTTATCGCCACCCTAACGGCCGCAATAATCCCTAACAGGATAAACGATCCTTCAAAAATATATCCAAAAATTTCACCGATATCCATTAATCACTTCTCCATATTAATAATCTGAACTCCGATGTTATTTTTATTAAAATATTCCATTATCTGATCTTTGTATTTATTAGTAACAGAGATTACGATGCCGCTGGCATCCTTAGCAAAGAACGAAGTTGATTCCTTGAATGTTCTGACAAAAGCCACATTATCCCAGCTAATCCTGATAATCTGCGCATCTTCTTTATTGATTTCAACGCCTTTTTCATCCAAAGTTACTGTGGATATCCTGTCATCTTCAAGAAACATCTTCACTCGTTTCTTCAAATTATAATACGAAATCGCTATTATGAAAGTTGCCATAGCCGTTGCAGTCATAGCACAGACAACAATAGATTCGAATCCCTCTGACATTCCGATATGAAGTTGGGTAATGAATAAAACAACGAGCCCAATTATCTGTATTATGAGTGCTCCAAATCTGAAGCTAGACCTAAATTTTGCTGTAGGTTTACGCATCAACGCTCCGTACTGATGATTAAAACTCACAACTTCCTCGTAGAACTCCTTGGTTCCTTTTTCCTTTATCTCAATTACCAATTTTTTAATCTCCTTACTCAATCTGTATCGGCAATCATTACATCCACCATCGTCACTGTGAGGTCTCCGCCTGCCTTCACTTTGTACCAGCTTCCTCTTTCAAGCTTTATAGTCTCAGACATCCCTGGAGTGATATACCCTATTAGATATTTCTTTTCCGGATTTTCAACATCTATAAATGTCACATCGGTGTCAACTGTTCCCCATACTCTGACCGTTCCAAAGATAGGCTTGATTTGCTCATGCTCTAAGTCTGTCAGCGTGTATGTATGAGAGCCTCTAAGCTTTATATATGTAAATCCCAAAAGGAATATTGCAAGAAGAATTATCAATGTTTTGTATTTCTTTTTCATAATTCTTGTCTCTTCTCTTTAGCGGATGAGCGGCTCTTGTAAACCTTAACCGCAATCATCTGACAGGCAAATGCGATTACAGATACAAGTACAACCGTTTCATATGATGTAAGTGGTTTGAAATACTCTCCCATTGGTCCGATTCCGGAATTAAACATGAACACATAAGACGAAACTGCACTTAAGATGTTGCCAATAATTATGATTGCTATATTATTCGTCTTCAATGCAATTAAGCAAAGAGCGGCAAACGCAAGCACCATTATTCCATACATCCGCATTGAACCGAATGTCGCATCTCCATATGTCGCCATAAATGAGAACGGCATGCAATAAGCAATCAATAATAGAATTCTAGTCACTACTTAGTCAGCCTCCTTCTTCCATGGTTTCCATATGTCATACATTTCTCCGGTACTTCACAAATAATCGATAAATCTCTAAGGTAACAATCTACCATGCTAGAACAATAGTCCCATTTCGTTTTTAGGTGCATATGTAAGTAAAAATCCCTTGCATTAATCGCAGCCTTTTGAATTAATCCGGCATCTTTCAGCATATGATGATTTTACCACAAAAGAGCGATTCTCTACGACAACTGCAGCGATGTCACTCACCGTGCTTGGCGGCTTTTAGTTGTTAACTTTATGATGGACGGTCGGTCCGCCTTTTTCCATGGCCGCGAAGGTGTATCCCTCCTTCTTGGCCCATTCAATAATCTTAGGAAGAGCCTCTGCCGTTGTTTTTTTAGCATCACTGTCATGCATAAGCACGATGTTATACTGCTTCGTTTTGCATCCTTTTTTTACCGAGGAAAGAATTCGATCGGCACTGATTCCGTTCCCGGACGCATCGACGGAATCCACATTCCAATCGGAGTAATAGTAACCTTCTTCCTGCACTTTTTTAACAAGTTCCGACATGATTCCATCGCATGCGTCCTTGCTGACTGTATTGGAACTACCGCCCGGAAATCTCATTATAAAAGGTTTGTAATCCAGATCCTCTCGGATCTTTCTTTCCAGCTTTTCGACATTCTCCATGAAAGCGGGAACCGACTTGTATATTTTACTGTAATCGTGTGAGTATCCGTGAATCCCAATTGTATGCCCATCTGCAATTGCCGACTTCAACATCTTTATCTTCCCCTCACTTTGACCGTAATCAATAATAAAGAATGTTGCTGGCACATTGTATTTCTTTAATATTTTTAGAATCTTCGGTGTCACATTATCACTTGGACCGTCGTCAAAGGTAAGATAAATGACTTTTTTCGGTTTCTCTTCGGGCTCTCCCTCAACGACAATCTTACGCTCCTTTTTTGCCTCATTGCCGTAAGAGTCTGTTACGCTGTATGAGATTGTATAAGTTCCGGGATTGAACGTATCTACTATCCCCTTTACTTTAACTGACTCTGTAACATCTCCATCTGAATCATCCTCTGCGCTGTAGCCCGGATCATGGAATTTGCTGTTTGTGAGTACCGAAATTCTGTCACCCTCATTGAGTGTGATAACGGGAGGCTCTCTATCCACAATTTTTACATTTCTGACAGTATTGCTTTCCTTATTTAAAAAGCTCACATAGTAGTTCACGGAATAATCCCCCACCTTCTTATCATTGACATCAGATTTTACTTCCACGCGGTCTGTTATATCTATAAACCAATACTTAGCTTCATACCCCGGTTCCTGATAACCTTCCGTCAGTGATTTTTCCATAGAGGCTTCACCCTTGAGTTTTATACTTGGTTCCGTGACATGGTAAATTATGCCGAGAGCCAGGGCAATCGACATCAAGGATGCAATTATAATAAACAAGATTTTTATTATTCGCTTTGTCATCATTAATGACGCTTAAACTATTCCTTTGAGCTTCTCCGTTTTAGTATCACAATCAGTCCTGCCATCAAAATAGCGAGCGCACCCGCAAGACTCGCAATGCCTATCGGTATAGAGTCGATTAATTTTGTTTTTACATCGCTATCTTGGCTGCTTTGTTTCGGATCTTCCCATGTAAGACTGACAGGTTCACCGTCTTCCAGCACAGTCGGTACCGGTGCCCCTGAACGGTCAGTCATGCTTATAGTACGATACTCAGGCAGTATCTCTTCCGGTTCCGATGGCTCCGGTGAGATTTTCTCTTCTTTCTCAGGTTGTGTAATCTCTTCGCAATACGCAGGCATCTGCTTCGCGTCCGCTGCGGTGGCAACGACTACGAAAAACAACGGCTCTTCTGTCTTCCTATAAGTAGAATAGAATTTAACCCGCGGGGTGCTGTAATCTTCGTTCTTTTTCTGCTCATCTTCTTTACTTTCATTTTTTATATCTTTGTTTTCAACTTCTTTATTTTCATTTCCTGTATCTTTGTTTTCAGTTTCTTTGTTTTCATTTTCTATATCTTTTTCTATATCTTTGCTTTCGCCTTCTTTATTTTCACTATCTGCATCTTTGTTTTCTGTATCTTTACCAACAATTTCAATTACTTTTGCAGCTTCTGCAGCTTCTTTCTTTCTTTCTTCGGCTGCCTTCTTGCTTTCCTGTTCAGTAGAGATTATCAAATCCATACTCAGCTTTATCGGCACACCCTTTTTCGGACTTGCCTCTCTTAATTGTTTAATATCTGCCCTATCAAGCCAGAAAGTACCGCCTTTCTTAATCCAATCCGCAGGAGTAATAACTTCTTGTGATTCTTTTTTGCAATTGCTTTTTTTCATATAAAGACCCGAGCGAACTATCACCGTCGCAACGAGTTTTTCGTCAGTCATTGCGGCAATCTCAGCAGGCGTCAGTACAACATTTCGTTCTGCAAAGAAACAGTATTTCTTATTTTTAACTTTTACTTTATGCACCTCTCTTATGGGTGTCATATCCTCGATGTTCTCATCATCTGCATCTTTTTCTTTTTCTTTTACCTGCTCCTTTTTATTTGCCTTATCCGGGCTTTTTGTAGCGTAAGAGAATGTCGGAGATAAGATTTCCGTGCAGAGTAACACCATCAATAGCAACATCGCTATTGATGCCTTCCTATTTATTCTTTTATTGGTTGCTATTTTGCTATTCATTTTCTACCTTCCTAGAACTCATTAATTAACATCCGTGCGTGCCAATATAGCTGCAGGCCTTTTGGCGAGGGTATGCATCACCGGTATTAATCCGAATAACAGATTAAATGCAAATATGATTGCCAGAGACCCAAGCACGGTCATCTGATTGCAAATCAGCATATCCGATACAACACTTATATTCTGCAGTTTGGAAACAATATAGTTCATTAGCAACCAGCCCGGAATCGATGCCAAACAGGTGATGGCTATTATTTCACCCATAAACATTTTATATATATCCGATTTTTTTACACCTATGGCCCTAAGTGTTCCCACTTCTTTGATGCGTGACAAAAATGAAGCTCTCATCATGAGGAAAACCTCTACCAGGGATATTATGATAATTATTCCGGCAACTACCAGGAATGTCTTTATGACTGAAAGCCGCTCGTTTCTGTATTCCTTTTTTTGACTCTCATATAAGTCGCGAACCTTAGCCCCTTTCTCCTCGAGAGCCGCAATTGTTGCTTCTTTGCTCTCCGTAGGCTTTATAGTCATATTCTCAAGTTCCGGGATAAGACGATATTTAATCGTATTTGTGTTAACGAAGAACTTTCCTTTAACCGTATCGCTTGTGTAGTGTCCGACTATTTTCAGCTTATGCCCGTTAATTTTTGTCTTTATCTCGCTACCGATCTTCATGTACTTTGAATAGTCATTGTCTATCAGCACCTCATAATCATTCTCTGGACTTTTGCTGCCTTCAGTCAGTTTCAAATCCTTAGAATACAACGCGTAATCAATCAGTTTAGTAGGCAGAGGGGTTACAGCTTTTACGTTTCCTTCCTCATCATATTGGACATCGCCTTCACTCTCCTCTGTATCTTCCTCCAAATCATAATAATCATCTTCACCGCCGTTATTAGCCAGCATATTAATGAAAAGATCCGGAGATGCATATATGCAGGGGCTTTTCTTGTCCGTTATTCCAACTATGGTAAACTCGGACAAATTCTTTAGCGTCAGATGCCTGCCGACTAACTCATCTGCGTTCTTATACCCCGCCATTATAATCTCGTAGTAGTTTTTCTTTAATCGTTGTAATACGAGTTCATCCACAACGACATCGTATTTTTTTTCGGGAAGCGAGCCGTATTTAATATCTTCCTTCTGCAGGTCTTCAGAGGATGAAAGCGATGCGCCGAAAACAACTCCTCCCGTGGATGTTTGCCAATATTCATCGAATTTCATTTTCATATATATGCGCCCCGCTCCCGGCATGGCATAGGCAACGCTCGGATCGGATTCATACGACAAATAATCATCAACTGATATCTTCTGCTCCTCAACACCTATGTACGATTTGTCATCCTGAACAAACTTCTCGTCGGGCATATTCAGAATGCCGGCTACATTGGATACCGCATACGTTATGAACATCGCAGAGGCCACAAATCCCGCAAGCAGCACCTTCTTAAGTATGTGATAGTTGCTGACCGTCTTAAACCCTGAAGCGAGCATGGTAAACACATTGTAGATCGAAGAATGCCTAAGAGGTTTTGAAGCTGCAAACCTCTCAGCATGGAATTTGCGTGCTTCTGCCTCCTCTGCAGTCATCGCTCTGTAGTGATCATCCACAAGCTCTATGCTCGAATTATCATCTACAATCTCCACGCGGCTGCGATTGTTGCGTGAATTGATAAATATATTTCCTCGGCTTATAACAATATCCAAGTCCACCTTTTCTCCGCTCTCATTAAACACGCGAAGAGAGTGCTCTCCGTCCCCGTAAGTCTTGTTGTCCTTGATATCCTTCAGATATATCCTGTTCTCAATCCTGTAGTCGAGGCCCTCTACATTTTTATTTACCTCATCGGATATGACCTTTCCGTCCTTGAGTCTGATTATCCTATCCGCATAGAATTCTGCTAGGCTTTCTTCGTGAGTAACCAAAATAACCAGCTTCTCTCTTGAGATGGCCTTGATTATATTCATGACCTCGAGAGTGTTTGCGCTGTCGAGATTTCCGGTAGGTTCATCAGCAATGATAATCGACGGATTCTTTACAATTGCTCTGGCAATTCCGACGCGCTGGCGTTCTCCGCCGGAGAGCATATCCGCATAACGCTTTCTGTACCTGTACATGCCGACGAGCTCAAGGGCGTACTCAACCTTCTCCTTGATTTCTTTTTTATCTTTTATCCCGACCATCTTAAGCACCATGGCTACATTTTCAAAGACGGTCATGTTATTAATCAGATTGTAGTTCTGGAATATATAACCTATATTCAGATTTCGAATCTTATCTACTGCACCGGCGGTTCTTCCGGTTATCCTTTTTCCGTTAATATAGATTTTTCCTTTATCTACCTTATCCAGACCTCCGATTACATTTAGAAGCGTAGTCTTACCGCAACCGGAAGGGCCGAGCAAAGCCGTCAGGCCGTTTTCTCCGAACTCTAAAGATGTTCCGTTTATTACATGTATTTGATTAGATCTGCGACGATAGAAATACTTATCTACATTTTGCACTTTAAGCATCTTGCTACGCCTCCTCTCTGTAAGTTCCCATGGCGGAGCTCTTGAATATCGACTTCATAAAGCGTCCGGATATGAGAATCGTCATTATTAATAAGATGAGCGCAAGAATAATATAATCTCTGGTTGTCAGATACTCTACGTGCTCCAGTAAGCTTGGTATACTTATAGTTCCATTGCGAGTCAAATATACAAATGCGCAGAAGGATGCATAGGCTATTGCGCATACCAACATGAGTTCCACCCTCATAATACGTCTGGCAGCAGCCCTTCCCATGCCAAGCATTCTTACAGTTGCGAAATATACTGCTCTGGATTTCAGTATCAATCTGATTACAAAATATGCTATAAAGAACACCGCTATACACACTATGACTGCGAGCGGTAGTTGTAAGACGCTCGTAAGATCTGCATCCATAAAGTTATAAATATGGTCCTTCAGCACCAGGGTGTGGTAACCGCCTCTTTCCAGCATATCCTTCATGCCCTCCATGTTTTTTGTATCGTCTACAAACACGGATGCCTGGTAGCTTCCTTTTTCGTACATTCTTCTGTAATCCGTAGGGTTAATATATATTTCCCCATCGTGATCGCTTAAATTTTTCAGGCCCGTTTTTTTCTCAAAGGTTTTCTCCCCGTACGTTCCCATGACGACCAAATCCAAAAAATACTCGTAGTACAGGGCCTTCACCTTTAGCTTTGTCTCTTTTCCGGCTGCATATCCTTCTTTGAAGTTTGAATCATAAGAGGTGGGCAGTAATATATATCCCTCAGGAACATTTTCGTTTGCCATCAAGCCTCCTTGTCCCACACTGATGCGCTGCTCCCTTCCGTTAATAAGTAAGCTTGTAACACTGTTTGATGCATACAGCCCTTTTCTCATTTCGGCTATCATGCCCTCGGTAAAATAGATTTCGTTATTCGACATTACCATTCCGAGTCCCGTATCATCACTCGTTTCTTTGAGCACAATTCCCGTTACCTTCAGCTTTCGTTCAACTCCGTCATCCGTTGTTACGCTGTATGATTTACCGATTAAGCTCTCCGGATCATCTCCGAATGACCAGTCTCCGTCACTTCCCGACAATACCACTTCATCATTGTTTTTCGGCAACTCCCCAAAGCTTAACTCTCCGTCAAGATTGTTTATGCTCATTACATATCCGAAAAATGAAAAGTCATCGTTTTCGATATATATTGATGTGTCGTATAACATATCCTCTCTGATTAGCTTTTCTACATGCGGGGCGCTACTGAGCGCTTCGTAATCTGCCTTCGTAAAGGCTGATTTATCTGCCTTTTCCAGTACTATTCTTTTAGGATTGTAGTTTGAAAAGTAATCATTAAAACCTTGCTCTGAAACAGTGTCCTTCTGCTTCTTGACCGTCACATACTGAGCGCTGACCGAGCTTATAGCAAAGAGAAACACAAGTAGAAGCAGGATGAACTTAGCAGGCAAATTAAATGTATTTCGGATGCCGAGTCTCATCTGCGTTCCGAAAGCTATGCTCTTTTTCTTGTTCTGTTTTTCCTGTGTCCTTGCACTTCTGCTTCCCTGTACGGGCACAGTCGCAGCTTTAACTTTTCCGCCTATTCCCGTATCTTCAACTATCTTGCCGTCATGCATCTTGATAACTCTTGTTGCATGCTTCTTAAACTGGTCGTAGTTATGCGTAACAACGATTACAAGTTTGTCCTCGGCTATTTCCGTAAGCAGCTGCACTATGCCCTCTGCGGACTCGCTGTCGAGATTACCCGTCGGCTCATCCGCTACCAGAATTCTCGTATCCTTGGCCAGCGCACGCGCAATAGCCACCCGCTGTTTCTGACCGCCCGAAAGCTTAGATACTTTTCGATTCTTGTATGCCGCAAGACCGACTTTTTCCAATATCTCTATTACTTTCGTTCTTATTTCTTTGGCATTATATCCATCTATCTGCATAGCAAGAGCAACATTCTGATAAACCGTGTAGCTGGATATCAGATTGAAGCTCTGAAATATGCATGATATGTATTTCTTTCTGTATTCTTCAAAATCGACAGCAGTATAATGGCTGGTCTCCTGACCTTCGATATACATCTCTCCGTCTTCATAAGTGTCAAGCCCGGATATAACATTCAGAAGTGTCGATTTGCCGCTACCGGATTCTCCCGTTATAACAACAAATTCACCAGCATCTATATCAAGATTAATCTTTGATATTCCGCTGGCGACTATGCCCTTGCTGTAATAGTACTTAGATACATTTTGCAGTCTTATCAAACCCATAAGACTTCCTCCCATAATCATTACTCTATGCTGTACTTACTGTACTATGTTGTATAGTACACTGTCAAGTCTTCGCAATTCCTATCCACATACCCTGCTCGACTCTGACTTCATTCTCTATCGTCGCTTCTTTATACTTGGGCAACAGTCCGATTCGTCCCGGCTCAAACATAAGCACTATCGTCGATCCGGACAATTCGAAATGCCCTTTCTCTTCTCCGCGCGAAACACGCACGTTGCTTTTCGGATTTACAATGCCTCCAACTATCAAGGCACCTATTTCAGCCTGTACAACTGGGCCGAAATTATCGGTATCCAAAATGCACCAGGACCGTCTGTTCCGAGCAAAGACTTTATAATTCTCAAGAGCAATCGGCTGCACGCTATGAAGCTCGCCCTCAATATAGTAATTATTTCCCTGCATAGAATCATCTATATAGCAGTAGTGATGATAGTCTGATGCGCACAATCTGAACACCAGACACAAGCCTCCTGCATACTTTTGCGCAAGTGTATCATCCTGTATTAAATCCGTCGTACTATAAATACTACCCTTTATCTTAAATAGACTGCTTTCACTTATCTCATAGACGCTAAGCCATCCGTCGCAAGGACTGATTAGATGCTTTGGGCTGAAATCGATAGAAACCGAAGCATTCTTACGTGCAAAAAATTCGCGAAACGACCTGTAGCCGGAAAGTTCCGGACGGCCGAAATCAAGCCCGTTTTTCCTTACATATCGCGGAAGCATATATTTCGACAAGGGGGATTTCAGGAAAGCAACAGCCAGCTTGTCCGCCCTTGTTATCATAATGGTCTTAAGGATTATTCTTCCTATCCCGGACGTATATAAGCTATTTACCAAAGGGTCAGAATTATTTGTCATTTCCCTATACATCCATACCTGACATCACAAGTAACATAATCCCAACACCTCCGAATATCGCCAGTTCGATCTTAGGAAGCGACGGTTTCTTCAATTTAAACGGCGTCAGATACGCCGCCGACAGTATGGCCATCAAAAGCGGATACATGCGCCCTCCGCTCCATTCCATTCCCTCTGCTATCCAGCAAGCAAGCGGAACAAAAGCAGCAGACATTGTCACCGGAAGTCCGAGGTAATACTTTCTTCTGTCGTCCTCGCCATCCTGCCTTTCTTCTTCATCCACATTAAACCAAGCAAGTCTTATGAGCGCTGACAGTACATACATAGATCCCATGCAGTAGCTAAGTGTGCTGTTGTTGCAATAAGATATCAGGATAACTGCAGGCAGCACACCAAAACTTATAAGGTCACTCAGCGAGTCAATCTGGATTCCGAATCTCTTTTCCTCACTTGTCCTCTCCATAGTTGAGGCAATCTTGCCATCGAACATATCGCAGACACCTGCGACCACAAGACACACTAACGCAGTGTGAAGATTGTCGTGCATCGCAAATGTAATGCCCGCAAATCCACTGAGCATACCTATATAAGTCAATACAACCGTGTAGTTATAGATGCCTATCATATTACCTCCGTTGATTAGTAGAGCAGATATGTGAAGAATAAACTGTAGAATAAGATGCACCATGGCTTGGCCAGGAGTATTATCCATGTGAATTTCTTGCTGTCCATTTCAGTCAGCCCGGAGAAGTAGCAAAAGAAATCATCCGGTGCCAGAGGCAGCAGAATTGCCAGAAACAGGACCACAGTGTAGCTCTTTCTGCAATTGACCCATTCCGTCAGCTTTTCATATCTTTCGAGCGCTATCATTTGCTTTACGAAATCGACTCCGAACATCCTGGCAAGCCAATATGCTGCAATAGATCCTGCAGATATCCCAATATAATTAATCCAAAAGCTTCCTGCTGCTCCGAACATCATAGAGCCAACTATGCATCCTAAGAATCCGGGCAACACCGGAAGAACTACCTGCAGCGCCTGTATCATTGTCAATACCAGTGGCCCCATCGCTCCGAAGCCTGCAAGGTACTCTCTTAATGACTCTGTGGATTTGAAATGACCTCCTGCCCATGCATTCATAACAAAAGCAGCTGATAATAAAAGCAAAAATATCAGCAGACCCGTTATCGTATTTTTTATTTTCTTCTCTCGTTCTATTGTCACTTTCACTTCCCCATGCTGATTCTAGATGCTAAATCTTAAGATTTTCTTGCTCGAAATCTTAAGATTTATTACCAAATAAAAAAGCAGGGGCTTCCCTGCTTCAATCCGCTTATGTCACTTTACTTACGTTTGAACATCAGCACGGTTTCAAAAGCCTCTTCAGTCTGCTCGATACTGCAAGTGCCGTTCATTTGCTCCATCATAGATCGTACGCTTCCCAGGCCTATTCCGTGACTGTCCCCCTCTCGTTTCGGAGCTCTTGTATTCACGAATGAAATGCCGCAATAATCGTCCGAATAAACTGTCTCAATAAAAATCGCTTCTTTCTTCTCTGCGTATTTCTGGATGTTAGACAATATATTACCCGATATGCGCTCCATAAGATTTCTATCTATTATTATCTTAGCCTTTTCCCATGTCATAGACTTCTCAACTGTAAAGCCTGCGGACTCAAGTTCACTCGTTATCTCATTCGCAAACTGTGACAATACGGTTTCGAAATCCTCGCTGGTATTCTTACGGGCGATTCTGCTGTCGACTGCATATTCGAAAAGATTGTCGCTCAGTTGCTTAAGCAGGCTTGCCTTGCTGTGTATCTTATCAAGATACTCTTTCAATTCATCCTCGTTTTTATATTTGCCGGATTCTAGTATTTCCGTATAGAGCATGAGCCCCGTGAGCGGGGTTCTGAGATCATGCGACATCTCTGTTATCAGTCTGCTGTTTGCGCTGTGAAGCTCCTGCTCTGTCAACAGCTGTTCTCTAAAAGACTCTCGCATCCTGTTCAAACTCCTCGCAAGATCTGTCAGCTCGTCATTGCCCTCAATTGTGACATTGTAATTCAGATCTCCTCCTTCAAGTATCTGCACATCCTTCCCAAGTCTCACCACATAGTTTATGATTTCTCTATTATTGCGAACAAAGAGAAGAATAAACAGAATAATTGACAGCATAAAAACAATTGCGCTACCCAGGATAAATGCTTTATAGGAGATATCCATATACATTACGGCCGATAGAGTTTTATCGGCAAACTCAATTGCGTAGATGTTGTTTCTGTCCCCCAGCCCGGTCTTGTTATTAAGGTACTCTTCTATTACCCCGTCTATGTGATAGTACGAACTGTATACCAAATCCTTTTCATCATATAGTTCCAGGAGTATCAGCGGCTGTTTCTTCTCCCAGCGTTTCATACCGGATAAATCAGTCGATGAAAGATTATTGTCCGAAACATAGTTCTGAAGGCTCGTGACCTTCTTGTTCATTATCTTGCTTTGAACGTTGGGATTATCGAAATGCGAAACCACCAGATAATCCTTTATGAAGTACATCAACCCAAAAGCCGCAGCACTAATTACTGCTGCCGTGAGTATAGACATCACAAATCTGGCCTTAAGTCCGTACGGTCTAGTTATCCGCTGTATCTGTTTCATATCTATAGCCTTTACCCCATATGTTCTTTATATAAACCGGGTTCTGCGGATCATCTTCTATCTTTGTGCGAAGTTTCCTGATATGTACCATTATCGTACTGTTTGCGCTATATGAGTATGGTTCATTCCATACATTTTCATATATGTTTTGTGATGAAAAAATGCGCAGCGGGTTGCTCATCAAAAGGAGAAGTATGCCGTACTCCGTACCGGTGAGATCAAGCTCATCTCCATCCTTCCAAACTTCATTTCGGTCAAGGGCAATTTTGAATCTTCCTGATGTCAATATCTGTTCTTTTACGCTTATACCGCTCTGATTCTTACCGAGATATACATAATATCTCCTTAGCAAAGCCTTCACCCGCGCGCTGAGCTCCGCATACGAAAAAGGCTTGGCCAGATAGTCATCAGCGCCCGCCATAAGTCCTATAGTCTTATCCGACTCTTGACTTCTTGCTGTTAGGAAAAGAATCGGAACCGCCGAGACCTTGCGTATGTCTTCACATACTTTAAGCCCGGAAATGCCCGGCAACATAATATCCAGTATCACAAGATCGATACTGTCATTCAGTTGCTCTAGGGCGTCTTCTCCCGATCCTGCTTCGATAAGCTCATAGCCTTCACCTTGAAGGAGAATTCTGATTCCCTCTCTGATATCCGGCTCATCTTCAACTATCATTATTGTTCTTGTTACTGTTTCGTTTTGCATTTTCCCACCATTTTGAGATGTGTCATCTCATCATTATTATCTTGCCTAACAGTTTATAATTACCATCTAGCTTTGTGAAGATGCTATTTCTTAATCTTTCTTAAATACTTTAGTATCAAGGCTTATGACATTGACTCGTCTTTTTGAGGATGCTATAAGAATCACGAACTACTTCACAAATAAGCAAGGAGCATTTATGGATTCCGACAATTTTGTAAAACTTACACCAAGGCAGCTGTTTATAAGATGTGCAGTTCCTGCGATGATAAGCTCAGTATTCGGAGCTCTTTTTTCTGTTGCGGACGGGCTCTTCGTCGGTCGCTTCATCGGAGAGGATGCACTTGCAGCTGTTAATCTCATAATGCCCGTAATCATGATAGTAGAATCTTTGTCTAATATGATTGCTACGGGAGCTTCTGTAAACATTTCGATGATGTTGGGAGAAAAGAGACGAGAAGACGCCTCTGCTGTTTTTTCTTTTTCCGTCAAGTTTATACTTGCGTTCTCCTGCGTCCTCGGTTTGCTCGGTTTCCTTCTGGCTAAACCCTTCGTTATTCTGCTCGCCCCGGGCGCGAGCACTGCTTCTATCGGATACACGATAGATTATTTGAAAGTATACGCTATATCCGCTCCGCTTCTTCCTATTTATTTTGCTATGGATAATTATCTGCGCGTTTGCAGCAAAGAAAAGCTTAGCATGATTATTGGTATCGCAACTCAAGGGCTTAACATCATCTTGAACTACATAGTCGTAGTGGTGATGGGCAAAGGTGTAACGGCCGTAGCCATCACCAGTTGCATATCAATAGGAATCGGCTCCTTGTATATGCTCTACTTCTTTGCAGGTAGAAAAGCCGATCTTTACTATACGAGGCTTAACATATCAATCCGTAAATTTATGCGTATACTCGTCAATGGTTCCAGTGAGTTCTTCAGCAGTATCGCTGTTTCTGTTATGAGCATAGTGATGAATCTATTCCTGCTAAAATATGGTGGCACAACTGCAGTAGCTGCATTTTCCGTAGTTATGTATGTAGACAGTATCATTGGTATGCTGAATTTCGGTTTATGCGATTCACTCCAGCCTTCAATAAGCTATTGCTACGGAGCAGGACTTATGACTCGCGTTAAGGCCATATTCAGGCTCGTTGTCATCGCTGCTTCTTCCACATCATTGGTGGCTTTTGTCTTCATGTTGCTGGCAGGACCTCATATCGCTCCAATATTTATTAAGCCGGGAGAAACGGAATTGCTTGCCGCCAGCGTCACTGCAATAAAACTATTCTCATTTTCATACATTATCGGCTGGGTGGATATGTGCTATTCTTCATACTTCACAGCTCTTGATCGTCCGTTTCGATCACTTTTAGTGTCAGCATTTGGTACCATGATATTTCCAATCATTTTTTTATTCGTACTAACAGCCAAGTGGGGACTTAACGGAGTTTGGCTAATGCCTACAATTGCAGGTTTCGCCAGCGCAATTCTTACACTCTCTCTTGCATGTACTATGAAAAGCAGCAAGGACTCCGAATCATAACTCGGAATCCCTGCTTATTTATAGAAAGTTGTTGAAGGTTGTTTATGAAGAAAAAATCATTGTTATTAAATAAAGTTATTACGGTTTAGTTACCTGTAGTTTTTGTTTTATCGTTTGCGCCCTCCTTTTTAGTATCCGTCTGCGAACCGCTTTCCTGCTTGTTGTCATTTTGTGTCTCACCGGTGTCAGGCTGTTGCTGTTCCTGAGTATTGTTGGTATTTTGCTGAGATTCAACATTAGACTTAGGCTGTATCGGTTCACCTTTATTCTTGTCTTTGCATGCTGCTAATCCTGTAATGGATATTGCGCACACGAGCAACATCATAATAATCCTCTTAGTTCCCTTTCCCTTTTCGGGTTTTGTTTCCATATTCGTATTCCTTTCTGTATATTCATTTCAGCAGCCCTATTGCTGTTGATGAGGACAGTATAGATTATCTTTCTTAAAATCTTGGGAATAAAAGTGTTAAGAGTAGTTAAGAATGGCTAAATAAATAATGATTATTTTATTAACAAGCAGGTTCCGTGCGGATATCTCAAAAAAGAAAAAGCCCCGGACAGATATCCGGAGCTCTTTCAGGTTGTGTATTGGGGTTATGAAGAAAAGGTTGTGATGACAAACTAATAATTATTCTCCGATTAAACCTTTCACCTTATCAACTGCTTCTTTTGCAACTGCCTTGGCACCATCTGCAAAGCGATCTATATCTTCTTTGTCGAACTTGCCGTCTTCACCAAGTACAGCTTTTCCAAGTTTTGACTCCTTGGCCTCAGTAGCAAGCCTATCGATGTCACTTCGATCAAATTTGCCGTCTTCTCCCAAAATAGTTTCTTTTATCTTTTCGATATTATCACTCATTTTTTATCCTTTCATAATTGCCTATGCATATTCTCACCATTTGTGATGAGTGAATAATAACAGGTGATTCTTAAGAAAACATATGCATTCTTATTAACAATGCTTATTTTTCTACTGTGTCTCCTTACAATAACATCATCCGCTTCCTGCTCTAAATTATCAAATACATGCGGCGGATTGCCTATCCATATCTTGCGAGTATTAAAGATGTCTCTCATATGAGTCACGACTACGCTCTTTGTTCGGATTCCAGATTCTATTACCCACATTCTGCATTGCCATCTCCATCAGTTTTGTCAGAGCCTTTCTCCATACCTCGGCCCAGGTCTCATGGCTCTCTCTTTTTAGCAAACGACACATCTCAGCGATTATCACAATGGCTCTTGCTATGATGGTGTTGTATTTCGCAGGATCAGATTTGCCGCCCGATTCTCTGATTGATTCAGCAGCAGGCTTTGAAATCAGTTCCTTCTTTACGGCTATCAGGCTCTCTTTAGGAGCACCGTTCATAAGTGCATGCCTTACCTCATCATTCCATTTGTCTTTGAGTTTGTTCGCCTCTTTAATGAATTCTGCTTTCGGATTGTTCTTTCCAATCTTCTTTGTAGGCAGGAAAGGTCCGTCTTTCGGAAACACCATCAGCTTACTTTTGCTCTCAAGATGTGGATTCATTAGCTCAGTGAAGAACTCTTTAGCATCATGTGTGAATGATTTTTGCTTGAATAACGGATTCTTTTTCTCAAACAGGTGCTGCTCATATACCTCACCTTTGGGCACCATTGTGTATCCGGGGCGTAGTCCATACTCATTTGTCGCTTCCTTTTTTGTCCTGACATGCTTCCCGTTTTCATCAAAGTACATGTTCCTGGATGCTATCTTCACTGCCGGTTCTTCGAGCAATTGTCTCTCAGAATATATGAGATGAATGTGATAATTTGTCTTGCTTTTGTTGTGATGAAGAGCTGCAATGCACTCGGTGTCATACTTTTTTCTGTATGATTCAACGAAATATTGCAGTAGGTTTTCCGAATCATACTCTTTAAATTCTTCAGGCAAAGCTATGATTAGCTCTCTTGCTTCGATGCAATCGCCCTTCGTTCCGCTCCTTTTAAAGTCAGCCTGGTTCTCTTTTGCAAGGTCTCTCCAATATCTTCTCGGCACGGTTTCATACACTGCGTAGAGATTTTCCTGCTTCTTTTCACTGCTTATATACGAGATTCTTCCCGAAACATTTGTAAGTTTTACATGCTGTACGAAGCAAATGTTTTTCATTTTTCTACCTCTTTCCTTTTTCTCGGCGCTCATTTTTTCTTTAGCGACGTGCCCCGCAGGGCGAAATACCCAGAGAACAAACCGCAGGTTTGTGCGATGGGTGTATTTCGCTCTCAGTCGGCGAGGCCTTTATAACTTGCTTTGATGAGGGGCTACTGTCAGTCACTACCCGAAGAGGAGTAACTTTGGCTCATACTCAAGGTGGCAACATGGCAAGGTGGTATCCCTTTACTAAAGATGGACATCTTGCCACCTTGCCATCTTCATCCGCAATATCACATGGACAGATGAACGTACCATCGGTCTCCTTCCTTAGCCGACTGAGTACCAAGCTCTTTCATGGCATTGCGAAGTGTCTTCTGACTAATTCCTCTGCTAGCTGCATTCTCATACAGTTCACTGCTGGGTATCCTCCGCTCTGACAACTGCTCATATAGGAAGTCGATTGCCTCTGCTTGCTTGCGTCCTTTCTTCGGTGAGTCACTCATCAGCTCGTCAACGTCTACCTCACATTCGCCTTCCCACTCGAAGCCGCTCTCTTTGCTCAAGCGAAACGCCACCGGATTGCTGGCATAGATAAGCGATGACTTGGTAGGTATCAAGAGCCTCACATCCGTGTCATCTTTAGACGGAGCACATAGGATCACACTTCTTGCCGCCGCAACGAAGTCTATTGATCCAAGATTTCTATAATCGACATTACCTCCGTGGTTTTTGTTAAGATGACCAACCAGTACTATCGAGCACCGATGCTCTGCAGCAAGATCACTTAAGTGTTTCATTCTTGGCCTCACTTCATTTGCCCTATGCATGTCCACCTTTTCTCCGAGATATGCTTGCATTGGATCCAGAACTACCAGCCTTGCTCCAGTGTCAGCAATTGCCCTCTCAAGTCTTTCATCCATCATGCTTAATGCTCTCTCCGAGTCATCTATGACTATTACTTTGCTGCAATCAGCTCCCGCGCGCAGAAGCCTCGGCTTGATAGTGTCGCCAAGACCGTCTTCTGCAGTTTGATAGATAACTGTGATAGGTTCTCTTACCTGGTCTCCCCACGGAGGATCTAATATGTTTCTCCCGGTAGTCAGCGATGCTATTACATTTAGCATCGCCATCGTTTTTCCTTTTCCGGAATCACCGTGGAGTATCGTGAGTTTTCCGAGAGGGATGAATCCTTCCCACAGCCATTCGATTTCTTCGACTTCAACGTCGTTCATGTTTATAAGTTTGTAGATGTCTGTCATACCTATCTCTCCTCTCTTTCCCATCTGTTTCTTCTACCTCTGAACTCAGCAGGAGGAATGATTCCGCTGGTAGTGTCTTTGAAGTACTGCTCGATTACATCTACATCCACCAGGTATCTGTTTCCTGCCTTGGCATATGGGATGACTCCCTGGATAACCATTTCTCTGAGCATATTCTTTGTAATTGCTGTCTCGGGATCTCTTAGCTTTAGCTCATCAAGAGCCTTGTTGATTGTTCGTAACGTCATAATGAAACCTCCTTATCGTTACTGATGTTGAAACGTATAAGGCAGGCTTTATCAACGAAAAAAGCCGGCCTACATGACCGGATTTGATTGCACGCAAAACCATCTGTAATGGTTCTCTACTAATCAAAATAGATCATGTAAGCCGACTGCATTTTTTGCAATCTGAACAGGTGATAAGTATTGATTCGCCCCTTATCCGGGCGACCGAGCTTCTTCACGGAACATTATCAGGCGGGAGCTTGCTAAACTCACTCATCATGGGATTCGAACCCCCACAGGGATCTCCTGCAGCCGCCCCATTTTTTTATGTCAAGACGGAAGTATCATTATTTGCCGAGATGCTCATCACATTAAGGAGGCGCTACCTCCATTCGGATACAAATCTGTTAATCGCTCGTCCATATGAGGTCCATATGAAGTCATGGCGCAGTGGTCTCGCATGCTTGGATTTAACCAGATGTCTCAGCAACACGTCCCTGATAACGGTGGTATTCAGTTGTCTTGTCCTTTCAGCAGAAAGAACAACAAAAAACACGAACAGATGTTTACACACATTGTAACTCCGTGCTATACTCGAGTCAATAGATAATCGAACATATTTTCTTTTTATCGTTCATCGGAAGGAGATATCGATGCCTAATAAAGCTGTTAAAGAAACAATTCACGCAAAAGGAATTGATATAAGGATTTACACTAAAGACTTTGACAATGAATTCATTTCGCTCACAGACATTGCTAAGTATCGGAACGCTGATGATCCACGTTTTGTTATACAGAACTGGATGCGTAACAGGAACACCATTGAGATGCTCGCTGTTTGGGAAGAACTGCATAATCCGGATTTTAACCGTGTGCAATTCGAGGCGGTTAAGGAAGAAGCAGGATTAAATCGTTTTGTCATGACTCCCAGCAAATGGATAGAAACGGTTAACGCAATAGGTTTCCGGGTTAGTGCAGGTCGCTATGGAGGTACATATGCGCATAGTGATATTGCTATGTCATTTGCAACTTGGCTTTCCCCGGAATTTCAGTTGTATATCATTAAGGATTATCGTCGTCTCAAGAATGAAGAAAGCGGCAGATTATCTTTAACATGGAATCTCAATCGTGAAATCAGCAAGCTCAATTATCGTATCCATACGGATGCAATAAAGAGTCATCTTGTGCCAAATGCTCTCACTCCCGAACAGATTGCTTTCACATATGCCAGCGAAGCAGACCTGCTCAACGTAGCACTATTTGGAAAGACCGCTAAGGCATGGAGAAAAGAAAACCCAAACAAGAAAGGAAATATACGTGATAACTCGACAATTATCCAGTTGCTTGTTCTGTCGAATATGGAAAGCTATAATGCGATACTTATTGAACAGGGACTGCCTCAATCCGAGCGCATTGTTCTTCTTAGAGACATGGCATTGAGTCAGCTGAAAACACTATCCTCATTAGATATAAGCGGGATACCTAATCTTGAAAAAGAAATTGCCCTGGCTCAGCTTGAAGAAAAGGCAATGTCAGGTGAATTGATGCTTGATGAATAATCTATGTTTATTACGATTCGGTATATGTAAAACCGAATCGTGATGATAAAATGTTGTCACAGAATTTGATTTCAAGGAGGTGGTCATTCACACATCATCGCTACGTATCATCTGAATCTAACGAATTTCATTACATGTAAGAGCAATAACTAAAGTTAGGAGATGATACTATGGCTAAGAAAACAAATTGTGTGATTAACGGAAAAGAGTACTACAGAATCTACCGCAAAGTCGGAATGAAGTTGAATGAAAATGGCAGATGGGTAGATGACAGAAGAGCTTTTTACGGAAGCTGCAAAGCTGAAGCCGAAAAGAAATACCAGGATTTCATTGATCAAGACAAGTCCAACTCAAACAACGCTAAGCGTTGTCTGGGAGAACTAATTGATGAATGGAAAGAAGCGGTGTTTAAAAACTCTTCTGATTTTGCCAACACAACAAAGGTAAAATATCTGTCTGCATACGAAAGGATTCTTCAAAACTCTAGAATTTGTGGCTTGCCTGCATCCGAGGTAACTGCAATGGATTTGCAAAATCTCTTCAATGAATCCGATGCCTGCTACACTTCGCTAAAGGATTTGAAAAGCTTTCTAAGGCATTTTTATCGATACGCAGAACTGAATAGATGGTGTAGAAACATCACTAATAGCCTCGTTGTCCCTAAGCGGACACAACATCCCGAAGATATTAAAGATATCGAAGTTTGGGATGATGAAGAAATAAAGGCCTTGGCAGACGAATTCTCAGGTACAACGATGAGATTTCTCATACTTCTTGCAGCAAATACCGGTGCAAGGCTGGGAGAATTGCTGGCACTTATATATGACGACATTCGAGGCAATATGCTATTTATTACTAAGCAATTGTCGGATGTAGCTCCTGTTGATGATAAGGCAAGCTACTCATCAAATATTACGGATACCAAGTCATGTGGCAGCAATAGGGTAATCCCCCTTTCAGAAGCAGTTCTGAAAGAGCTGTCTATTCATAAGAAGGTTCAGAAGAGTGAAATGGATAAATATGGCTATGATACCAATTATCTATTTACAACCTCTAACGGAACTTTCTACTACAAGAGAAACATCCGCAGAGCTATTCTAAGAGCTTGCGAGAGAATCGGCATTCAATACCATAAGTTTCATGCACTTAGACATTCCTTTGGAACAAACCTAAGCCGAGTCGGGATTCCAATAGAGGATACTTCCAAACTCATGGGGCATGCAGATGTATCTACTACCTCAAAGTATTATGTTGGAGTCAGCGCTCAAAGGAAACTGGATGCAGTAGAAAAGATTGCAGGATTTACCCTAGAAAGCAGCTAAAAGATTTATCACTTTTTTATCACGAAAGTTATGAATCATAAGCATCTGTAGTAAAAAGCCACCTAAGATATCAGTAATTACCTAAAGTGGTAATTACTGATATCAGCGGCACTCACAGCTTACCTAAAAATATCGGAAGATAATTCGTGATTTCAAGATGTGCAGAAGGTCGGGGGTTCGAATCCCTCAGGGCGCACCAGTGTCACAATCGCTGAACACCTTGAAGCAACTGGCTTTCAGGGTGTTCATTTTTTACTTTTACCCCCGTTTTTACCCCTTTTACCCCCATTTTTCTTTAGAATTTGATGGGAATAATCGCCCGAGTACGAATCCCTCCAAATTGAGGGATTCGTCGTCTACTTGCTTAAGGCTCTGAAGTGAGCCTCAAATCGTCTCATAGCATCATTATTCATACCGGAAAACACATCTGCATAAGTGTCAAGTGTCACACTAATATTTGCATGCCCCATCCAATCTCTTAGTACGATTGCAGGAACTCCTGCCTCAATACATCTGGTTGCAAAAGTATGTCTCAGTGCATGCTGTCCTCTATCGGTAATATCGGCCTTCTTTAGTAGTCGTTTAAATGTGCTATTTATGTTAATAATCTCATGAGTTGTCACAGGGCTGCTCTTTAAGCCTGTCACAACTTTACTCATCTTCCTGTCAACGGGCGAGACACCTCCGGCGACTC
>Ga0256406_1002059_pt1 | contig 29926 bp, 24 predicted proteins | sample RumenRJG_03DNA_FD_185986 | JGI IMG/M metagenome (GOLD analysis project Ga0256406, IMG submission 185986) | Bovine rumen microbial communities from Lethbridge, Alberta, Canada - RJG_03 | ecosystem: Host-associated > Mammals > Digestive system > Stomach > Rumen | place: Canada: Alberta | collected... | reverse complement strand
GAGAAGGCAGAAGCCGAACGGCTTGCCGCTGAGAAAGAAGAAGAAGAAAAGCGCAGTATCATAACCGATTTCATGCACCTCAACGAAACACCTCCGGAAGAAGAGTACGACGATGAGGATGAAATCAACATGGACGAGATGGACGAGAATGTCAGCGAAGCCGTCCGTGCCATCGAAGAGGCAGAGATTGAAGAAGATAACCGTCTGAACGGAATGGATGTCGATGAGCGCATTGATGCCATCATCAATGAGGCAATTGATGCGCCGGAAACCAGACGAAACGGATTCGAGATCAAACCTGCCGTGGAGACAGAGATCGACAGCGGAATCGAAAACGAAGAGACAGATGATGAAATCGTGGAGACTCCGGCTGAAGACGAAGATCAGGATATTGTAAGTGAACTGTTTGCCGATGGCGGCAATTCGGAAAAACCGATGGAGCAGTCTGCAGCAGATGAGGCGGCATCCTCAGATGAGGAACCTGTCGCAGAAACAGAGCAGGCTGAGGAAGCAGAGACAGCCGCCGAGGCAGAGCCAGCCGCTGAGGCAGAGCCAGCCGAGGAGGCAGAGGCAGCCACTGAGGCAGAGGCAGCCGCTGAAGCAGAGCCGGCTGAGGAGTCAGAGGCAGCCGCTGAAGCAGAGCCAGCCATCGAGGCAGTGCCATCCGCAGAAGAAGAAATTTCCGACGAGGATGAGGACGAAATCGAAGACGAAGACAGCGCAGATGTTTCCCTGGATGCAGCTGAATTCCTGTTAAAAGCAGCGGAAGAAGAAAATGCAGAGGCCGGTCAGGCAGAGACCGCAGCTGCTGATGAGGAAGCTGAAAAGGCAAAGCCGGAGAAAGCAGAAGCCGCACCGGCAAAGTCCGCTGGCAGACCTTCTGTTGATGAATTCGAGATCAATATCGACGAAGATGAATTCGGCGACGATGAGGACGAATACAACGACGAAGACGAAGATGAGGACGAGGACGAGATCATAGAGGAAGACGCATCCTTTGACGATGACGAGTTCAAGGAAAAGATGATCAGCGAGCAGGACCTCGAAGAAGAGGATGACTACAGCGACGACGAGGATGAAACGATTGATGACAACGATATTTCGGAGACCAGCCGGGCATCCGATACGGTCATGGATATTTTCGGATCCGTAGCCAACGTGGACAGCATCAAGAGTCAGCTCCAGAAGACATTTACGCAGTTTGAATCACAGGATGTCGATCTGCTTGCACCGTATGATATCAACTTCATTGTCACCGGCAAGGATATGAGCGTCAAGAATCAGATTGCGATCGGCATTGCCAAGGCACTCAACACCTACGGCGTCTGCGACAAGAACAGACTGGTGCGCGCGGACGCGGACGAACTCAATGCACGCGACTTCACGTCGATTTTTGCTAAGCTCAGCGGCGGCTGTCTGATTATCGAAAACGCAGGCAATCTGAATGATCGTTCCCTCGGCATTATTTCCAATTATGTCGTGCGGGAGGATCAGGATGTGGCGATCGTTCTCGAGATAGACGAGGAAAAAATGCTCGAACTGTTCGGCAGATCGAATATCATCCGCAGCAAGTTCCTGAATATCATTCATATCGGCAAATATAATGAGACCGAGCTTGTTCAGCTGGCCGTCGGCTATGCGAAGAAGAAGGGCTACGATATTTCCGAAGAGGCACAGGCATCGCTGCGTCAGCAGCTGGTCGGCCGTATACAGGAAGGCGAGGAAATCAACTACGAAGATATCATGGCGATTGTGGATGATGCCGTGGCCAGTCTTGAGAAGCGGAATATGAAGAATCTTTTCATGACAGTGCTCGACAATAAATACGAAGAAGCGGCAATGTTCCTGCTTCTGCCGGAGGACTTCGGGAGTGTAAAACCCACAAATCGTGAGTGACTGAAACTCGCGCAATTGTGCAGTTTTTTATACTTTGCCGGAAGTGGTCAAACACCTTGACAACAGTTTGCAAAGTGTGTAAATTAGAAGTGATGGTTATGTTATGGATATGATAGATAATCATACCGTATAATAAGGAGGTATTATTGTGAGAATCTTAGTATGTGTAAAACAGGTACCAGATACTACAGAAATCAAGATCGATCCTGTGAAAAACACGCTGATTCGTGAAGGCGTTCCAAGTATCGTCAATACTTTCGACGCTTACGCTCTTGAGATCGCAGCCAGAATTAAGGATGCTGATCCGGAGAACACCACGATCACTCTGTTAAGCATGGGCCCGGATCAGGCTAAAGCAGCTCTTACCGAGTGCCTTAGCGTAGGCGGCGACACAGCTTATCTTTGCAGCGACAGAAAGTTCGGCGGTTCCGATACTTTAGCAACAAGCTACATCCTCTCTGAGGCTATCAAGCAGATCGAGAGAAAAGATGGCAAGTTCGATGTTATCTTCTGCGGCAAGCAGGCTATCGATGGTGATACCGGTCAGGTTGGTCCTGAAATCGGCGCTCATCTGGATCTGCCGGTTCTGACCTATGTTACAGAAGCATCCATCGACGGTGACGAAGTAGTTGTAAAGCGTGAGAGCGATCAGGGTTATGATATTATCTCCGCTAAGCTTCCTGCTCTTGTTACAGTTAACAAGACAGCTTTCGAGCCAAGATATGCAACTCTCAAGTCCAAGAGAGCAGCTAAGAAGAAAGAGATCAATGTCATCACATTCGCAGATATGGAGAGCATTGATGAAGCTAAGTGCGGCCTGAAGGGTTCACCGACTAACGTTAAGAAGACATATACACCTAACAGAACTTATAACTGCACAATGATCGAAGATGAGGATCCAAAGGTAGAAGCAACAAAGCTTGCCGATCTCCTCAAAGAAGCTAAAGTACTGTAAAGGAGGTAACGGTAATGTTTGAGAATTATAAAAACCTTTGGGTATTCGTAGAAACAGAAGAGAACGTTGCAAAGCCGGTTGGCTATGAACTTCTCAATCCGGGACGCCGTCTTGCAGATAAGATGGGTCAGAAGCTGATCGCTGTTGTTGTTGCAGGTGATGCTTCCAAAGTTGCTCAGGATTGCCTGAACTATGGCGCAGATGAAGTCATCACAGTTGAAGGTGATGAGTATTTCGAATATTCTTCAGATGCTTATGCACATGCACTGCACACACTCGTTGACAAGTACCTCCCATCAGTTATCCTGATCGGTGCTACCAACAACGGCCGTGACCTTGGACCAAGGCTTGCTTGCGAGCTGAAGACAGGTCTTACCGCAGACTGCACAGGCCTTGAGTATGACGAAGAGACACAGAACATGGTATGGACCCGTCCGGCATTCGGCGGCAACCTCATGGCTATGATCATGTGCCCGCACACTCGTCCGCAGCTTGGTACCTGCCGTCCTGGCGTATTCAAGAGACCGGAATTCAAGGAAGGTACAGAAGGCACTATCATTAAAGAAGACATCCATATGGATCCTGCACAGATCAGAACAAAGATCCGTGAGAGAGTTAAAGAAGTTGCTGAGCTGGTTAACCTCGAAGAGGCTGATATCATCGTTGCCGGCGGCCGTGCTTGCGGCGGTCCTGCTCCATATCAGGAGGGCGGTGTTATCTATGAACTCGCTGAGGCACTCGGCGCTACCGTTGGTGCATCCAGAGCTGCTGTAGATGCAGGTTGGATTGCACATGCTCATCAGGTAGGACAGACTGGTAAGACAGTTGGACCGAGAGTTTATGTTGCCTGCGGTATTTCAGGTGCTATCCAGCATCTTGCCGGCATCACTGGCGCTGAGACAGTTATTGCCATCAACAAGGACCCTGAAGCTCCGATCTTCGGCCGTGCTACTTACGGCGTAGTTGGAGATATGTTCAAGGTTATCCCTGAATGGCTCAAGATCATCAACGCTAATAAATAATTAATGGGCTACTGAAGGTCTCTCCTGTCAGTCTGACTGTCAGGAGAGGCTTTTCTTTTTAGAAAGGCATTTCATGAAACCATACACGCAGAAACTCGATCTGATGCAGACACAGGCCGCCATCAGATTGCTTAAACATAATTTTGAGGATGAACTTTGCAAAGTGCTGCATCTGAGCAGAGCTTCAGCACCGATGTTTGTCCCGAAGGACAGCGGCCTCAATGATAACCTCAACGGTGTTGAGAGACCGGTTGCATTCGATGTGAAAGAGACGGGGGAAGTCCTGGAGATTGTACATAGTCTTGCAAAATGGAAGCGCTATGCCTTGTATGAATATCAGATTCCGGTTCATGAAGGAATCTATACCGACATGAATGCAATACGGCGGGATGAAGTCTGTGACCCGCTTCATTCCTTATATGTTGACCAGTGGGACTGGGAGAAGGTCATTCTGCCTGAGGACAGAAATGAAGAATATCTTAAGAAGACCGTACGCGAGATCTACGGCGCCGTGAAGAAGACCGCGGCATTGGTTCACGAACATTTTCCGGCACTTACGAATCGTCTGCCGGATGATATATATTTTATTACCACACAGGAACTGGAAGACCGGTATCCGGATCTGACGCCGAAGGAGAGAGAAGATGCGATCGTGCGCGAGCACCATGCCGTTTTCCTCATGAAGATCGGCGGACTGCTGAAATCCGGACAGAAGCACGACGGCCGTTCGCCTGACTATGATGACTGGGAACTGAACGGCGACATCCTTCTGTATTATCCGGTGCTTGACAGGGCTTTCGAAATTTCTTCGATGGGAATCCGTGTGGATAAGGAGAGCCTGCTCCGCCAGCTGAAAGCGGAACATGCGGAGAACAGACTCAATCTTGATTTCCACAGGAAACTCGTAGACGGTACACTGCCGCAGTCGATCGGCGGCGGTATCGGACAGTCAAGATTGTGTATGTACCTTCTTGAAAAAGGACATATCGGTGAAGTACAGGCCTCCGTATGGCCTGCATCACAGTATGAGTACTGTAAACAAAGAGGCATAAAACTCTTATAGCATATAAGCAGGAGGTTTATTTATGGGACTTGAACACAGACTTACAGGACTGGATACCTATCTTTTTGCTCAGGGGAATCATTATAAAATCTACAACAAAATGGGGGCACATCTGGCAGAGGAGGACGGACAGGCAGGCACGTATTTCACTGTCTGGGCGCCGAATGCCAGAAGTGTAAGTGTAGTTGGCGATTTCAATTCCTGGGACAGAAGCAAGAGTCCCATGGAGATGATCTCCACTACCGGCATCTGGGAGCTTTTTGTGCCTGGTGTCGGCGAAGGCTGGCTGTATAAGTTCGCCATTGAGGATAAAAACGGCAATGTCGTGCTGAAAGCCGATCCGTATGGCAATGCATCGCAGCGCCGTCCGGATAACGCCTCTGTCGTTGCCAATCTGAATACATACGAATGGCATGACGAGGAGTGGCAGGACAACAAGAAAAACCACGGCTACATGGTTTACAAGGACAAGCCGATGTCCATCTATGAGGTGCATCTCGGCTCCTGGCGCAAGGATTATGACGAGGACCCGGACGGCTTCTACAACTACCGCCGTGCCGCACAGGAACTGGCGGAGTATGTCAACGATATGGGCTACACCCACATTGAACTGATGGGTATTCCGGAGCATCCTTTTGACGGTTCCTGGGGCTATCAGGTGACCGGATATTATGCACCGACAGCACGCTACGGATCACCGCAGGATTTCATGTATTTTGTTGATTATATGCATGCACATGGAATCGGTGTCATCCTCGACTGGGTGCCGGCACATTTTCCGAAGGATGAATTCGGCCTCGCGCGTTTTGACGGCACGCCGCTGTACGAGCATGCGGACCCGCGACGCGGTGAGCGCCGCGACTGGGGCACCTACTGCTTCAACTATGCGAAAAACGAGGTCTCCAATTTTCTGATTGCGAATGCGGCGTTCTGGGCAGATAAATATCACATCGACGGTCTGCGTGTGGATGCGGTGGCTTCCATGCTGTACCTGGATTACGGCCGCAAGGACGGCGAGTGGGTGCCGAACAAATACGGAGGCAAGGAAGACCTCGAAGCAATCGAATTTATCAAACATTTCAATTCGATCATTCACAAGGATTATCCGGGCGTGATGACGATCGCGGAGGAATCCACGGCTTGGCCGAAGGTGACCGGAGACGTCAACGACAACGGCCTCGGTTTCACCTATAAATGGAACATGGGCTGGATGCATGATTTCCTCGAATACATGCAGTGCGACCCGTATTTCAGACAGTATATTCAGAATGAGATCACGTTCAGCTTTTCCTATGCGCAGAGCGAGCGCTACATTCTCGTGCTGTCGCATGATGAAGTTGTTCATCTGAAGAAATCCATGCTCTATAAGATGCCGGGCAACATGGAAAACAAGTTCGGCAATTTGCGTGTCGGCTACGGCCTGATGACCATGCATCCGGGCAAGAAGCTTCTGTTTATGGGACAGGAGTGGGGCCAGCACGAAGAGTGGAATGAAAATAAGGCACTCGACTGGTATCTGCTCGACAATTATGAGGAGCACAGGCAGCTGCAGCGTTATTATAAGGCACTGCTTCATTTTTACAAAACGCAGCCGGCGCTCTACGAGCAGGATGAAGAGGATGCCGGTTTCGAGTGGATCAACGGCGGCGATGCGCAGCACAACATGCTGACGTTCTGCCGTATGACAAAGAGCGGCAAGAACTGCCTGCTCTGCCATTTCAACTTCTCTCCGGTTCAGTATGATTTCTTCCGTTCCGGCGTTCTCTGCCCGGGCACATACACGGAAGTTTTCAATGACAATGCGCCGGAATTCGGCGGTGACGGCATGGTGAATCCGGAACCGATCGAGGCGGAGAAGATAGGCTGGGACTACAAGGATTATTCGATCGGCTACAAGCTCGGCGGCTATGGTGTCGTTATTTTCAAATTTGATTATGTAAAGCCGGTTATCATTGATGCGCCGGCTGAGGAAGTGCCGAAGAAGACCCGCAGAACCAGAAAGACCGCGGCAAAGAAGACGGCAAAGAAGACGACGACAAAGAAGACTACGGCGAAGAAGACCGCAGCGAAGAAGACGGCGGCGGAGGAGACCGCAGCGGAGAAGACGGCGGCGAAGAAGACGGCGCCTAAGAAGACGGCGGCGAAGAAGACCGCTGCAGAAAAGAAGGCGGAGACCGCGAAGAAAGCGGAAGCGCCGAAGGCGGAGACCGCGAAGAAAGCAGAAGCGCCGAAGGCGGAGACCGCGAAGAAAGCAGAAGCGCCGAAGGCGGAGACCGCAAAGAATGCGGAGACTGCGAAGAAAGCGGAAGCGCCGAAGGCGGAGACCGCAAAGAAAGCGGAAGCGCCGAAGGCGGAGACCGCAAAGAAGGCAGAAGCGCCGAAGGCGGAGACCGCGAAGAAAGCAGAAGCGCCGAAGGCGGAGACCGCAAAGAAAGCAGAAGCGCCGAAGACGGAGACCGCGCCGAAGGCGGAGACCGCGAAGAAAGCAGAAGCGCCGAAGGCGGAGACCGCAAAGAAAGCAGAAGCGCCGAAGACGGAGACCGCGCCGAAGGCGGAGACCGCGAAGAAGGCGGAAGCGCCGAAGGCGGAGACCGCGAAGAAGGCGGATGCTAAAAAATCGACAGCGGACGATGACAAATAATCACGGACAGATGATGTCCTGCAGGAAGGCCCGGACCGGAAGGTCCGGGCCTTTTCTGCGTCTTGCGGGGGAATGCGGAGGGCGGTCTGGCGTGCAGGCGTTCTGCAGAAAATCGTCTCAAAATGTCGAAGAAGGAGATTTCCTGTCGGGAGGCGATAATTTACCGGGCAGACAGGGGCTGATATACTTTGCTTACATCGACAGGGAAAGGAGATTGATTATGATTGCTGAAGCGGTTCTTCTTCTGCTGCTTGGGGCAGCTGCGGTGATGGACAGGCGAAGATTCCGCGTGTCCAACAGATTGATTGCGGCCGGCTGCGCGGCGGGTATTCTGCTGCGGCTGCTGTCGGAGGGCCGGCATGCAATTCCTTCATTTATGGCAGGTGCGGCCTTGCCATTTCTGATCTGTCTGCCGCTCTTTGCTCTGTCGATGATCGGTGCCGGTGACATCAAGCTGTTCATGATGACCGGAATATACCTTGGGCCGAAAGGCGCTGTTCAGGTGATGGCCATGGCGTGTGTATTCGGCGCGGCGGAGGCGGTGTACCGGATATTGCGGTATGGAATCGGCAGAGAACGCTTTGCCTGTTTCTTCCGCTATCTGAAGACGGCACTGACGGGCCGCGAAGTGCAGCCCTATATGCTGCCGCAGGAGATGAAGCAGCACGCACAGTGGCTGATGCATTTTGCCGTACATATTTTTCTGGCAGCGGCTGTCTGCTGCCTGCTGCGGGGAGATTTGCCATGAAAAATCTGACACTTGATATCTATGACACGCAGCGGGTTTACGCGGACAGGCTGGCAGATTATATCAGCCGCATGCCGGATTCGCCTTTCATTGTGAAGGTGCACGTAGACGCCGCCGCCGAGCCGGCAGTGAGCACGGTGCCCGGGATCTGCCTGATCACTTCTTCTCTCTGGGAAAAGTGCCGGCGGGTCAGGGAGAGATCCGATGCTGTAATGCTGGATGAAACAGGAAAAAGCCGTGAAGAAGGCGTTCCCATTATTTACAAGTACCAGTCAGCCGCCGATATATACCGCGTACTGCTGGATTACTGTATGGAGAATGACCTGAGGCCGGCCGTCTCCGTGCGGGGCATGCGGCGCAGCTATGAACTCTGGCTGATCTACGTGCCGTGCGGCAGCCGCCGGCGGTCGGAGGAGGTCCTTGAACTTTGCCGAATGCAGAGTGAGAAGACGCGCACCCTCTATATCAATGCGGAGATGGTGACGAATTTCACGGCACTGACAGCACCGGCGGCGCATGAAGCCCAGGAGATTCACGATGAACCGGAGGAAGCGGGCCTTTCCGAACTCATTTACTACATGAAGCAGTACAAGGGAAGTGTCGGTATGCGGGTTGACATGATCGCCCGCCGCGCAGGAGAGCTGCACTATATTCCGCCGGCCGCAAACGGGCGGGAAATTCCGGAGATCAGCGGAGAAGAGTGGAGTATGCTGAACGCCGGTATCCGGGATGAGACCGAATACGGGACGGCGGTGATCGACTTCGGGCCGAACGTGCCGCCGGCGCAGCTTCTCGAGCAGTGCAGCCGGATCATTGCGGTGAGCGGCCGCAGTACATGGGAGATGCAGCTGATCGAAAAGTACCGGCAGATGATACAGGAGACGGCAGGCAGTGAAGCAGCAGAGAAAATCGAAATGCGGGGTGATGCTGACTGAAGAATTATCAGGAAATCAAAGCCGGACTGTCCGAGGAGATCAGAGCCAGAATGGACATGAATACACAGCTGACGGATGAGGAAATCGGACAGATCATCGACAATGCCATCCTGAATAAAAGCAGACAGGTTTTTATGAGTACGGCGGACAAGTTGATGCTGCGGCAGGAACTGTTCAATTCCATACGCCGGCTCGACCTTTTGCAGGAGTTAATTGACGACCCGGACATCACAGAGGTCATGGTGAACGGACCGGACAGTATATTTTATGAGAAAAACGGCCGTATCTATACCTGGGACAGACATTTTGAATCACGTGAAAAACTGGAAAATGTCATACGGCAGATCGTGTCGCGGGCGAACCGCCAGGTGAATGAGCGCTCGCCGATCGTGGATGCCCGCCTGATGGATGGTTCGCGTGTGAATGTCGTGCTGGATCCCGTTGCGATCAACGGACCGATCCTGACGATCCGGAAATTTCCGGAAGAGCGGATTACCATGGACAATCTGGTCCGGTGGGGATCGCTCGGGGAAGATGCGGCAGATTATCTGCGCTGCCTGGTCAGGGCACGGTACAACATTTTCATTTGCGGTGCGACAAGCAGCGGCAAGACGACTTTTCTGAACGCATTGTCAGATTATATTCCGCATGATGCCCGGATTATCACGATTGAGGATTCGGCAGAGCTGCAGATCCGCGGCATCAAGAATCTCGTCAGCCTAGAGGTGAGGCAGGCGGACAGCGACGGGGAAAACAGCATCACCATCCGCGATCTGATCAAGACGAGTTTGAGAATGAGGCCGGACAGGATAATCGTTGGCGAGGTGCGCGGCGCGGAGGCGCTGGATATGATTCAGGCGATGAACACCGGCGCCGACGGGTCCATGAGCACAGGACATGCCAATTCCCCGCTCGATATGCTGCGGCGGCTGGAGACGATGATACTGATGGACAATGACATTCCGCTGCGGGCGCTGCGCAGTCAGATCGCCTCGTCGATCGATGTGATCGTCCATCTTGGAAGGCTGCGCGACAAGTCGCGCCGTGTCCTTGAGATCACGGAGATTCTGGATCTGCAGGACGGCGAATACCGCCTGAATCCGCTTTTTGTTTTCCGGGAGAACAGGCATAAGCCTGACGGCGGCGATGGCATGCTGCACGAGCAGACGGCCTATGGCAAGATGGCTGAGCGGGTGGACGGTGCGCTGGTGCGCACGGACAATCATCTGCATAACCGCCGGAAACTGGCGGTGGCGGCGATAGACAGGACAGATCTATGAGAAAAGGAATCAGGTTTGCAGGAGCAGCAATTGGAAAAAAGAGGGGCGGCAGGGCAGAAGGCGCTGCGAAAGCAGAAGCAAAACAAGACAGAATGGCAGACAATACGCTGAGCCGGAAACAGAAGATTCTGGCCCGGTACCCGAACATGACGGGAAATGAAATCATGAAGACAGCTCTGCTCTATGCGCTGGTGCTTGCGGCCGTCATGTGGCTGTGTTTCCGGAATTTCCTTTTCTGCATGGCAGGTGTTCTGTTCGTGCCGGTGCTGCTGCGGCGCAAGGACCGGGAAGAGGGACGGAAGAAGCAGATGCGTATGCAGCTGCAGTTCCGCAAAACCATGGAGATGATGTATTCTTCGGCAGCAGCCGGGGCTTCCGCCGAGAAGTGCATAAGAGATACGCTGGCGGATATGCGGCGCACGCCGGAGGATTATACAGAACTGCTGCCGGCCTTTGAGGAGGCGGCGTGCCGGCTGGACAGCAATGTTTCGTTTGCCGAAGCCATGGAAGCCTTCGCCTCGCAGTGCAGCAGCAGCGATATCCGCAATTTTGTCAGAATTCTCTGCGCGGCGGTCCGCAGCGGCGGCTCGCTGCCGGATATTATCAGGAGGATGTCGGATGCCGTGCGCATGCGCGTCGAAGTCAATGAGGATATCGAGACGATGCTGACTGAGAAAAAGAGCGAACTCAGGCTGATGAAGATTTTTCCGCTTTGCATTCTGCTCTATCTCAGTCTTGTGTCCTCCGATTACATGGACGTGCTGTTTAACAGTGCCGTCGGGCACGGCATCATGATCGGTGCACTTGGCCTGTATATACTGGCGGTCTTTCTGGCAGAGAAGATTCTGGATATCCGTGTGTGACGGGCAAGCTGTCTGTAAGGGGGAATGCTTTTGAAAACGGCGTTGATCTGGGCTGCCGCGCTGGCAGCGGCATTGATTCCGGTGCTGAAAACACTGCGGATACAGCCGGGCAGCGGGATGGAGGATGAAAAAGTACCGCGGCATCTGCGCTGGCTCTGCAAGGGTGCCGCCTGGATCCTGATGCGTCTGCCTGCCAGCCTGTTCCGTTCCGGGAAGCTCACAGGCAAGGGCGCACAGGCGGCCGTACATCTGGAACCGGGTACCGATGAGAAAACTTTCATGGTCAGATACTATCTGAAAAACATGGTCATACTGTATGCCGGCATTTTGCTGATCTGCACCGCAGGGCTTCTGCTGTCGTTTGCCGGTGGGAAAATGCCTGTAGAGGGCAATGTACTGGAACGGGCGTCTGCCGATGGCAGCAGCCGCCAGGTTGCGCTCGAGGCGCAGGTCGGCGAGACGCAGGAGGAACTGACGGTCACGGTCGATCCGCGGCAGTATTCGCTGCGGGAGCGCAATGCGCTGATGAAGAAGGTGGAGGCGTACATCGATGAGACACTGCCGGGCAGCAATAAAGACCTGCAGCATGTGGATTCCGACCTCGTTTTTGCCGGAAGCTACGGATCAGAAAACATTGCGATCAACTGGATTCCGGCTGATTACGATATGATCGGGGCCGATGGCAGCCTCGTGCAGGATGCCGGATTTGACGTGCCGGCCCATACGGCGGTGACGGCGGAGATTGTCTACGGAGACTATCGGGAAACGATAACGAGAGAAATCACGATCACGCAGTTCCCGACGGATGAGACACTGAAGGGCAGGCTGGCAAAAGCCGTGGAAGAGGAGAACAGGCATACGGCGGAGAAAGAAGGATTCAGGCTGCCGGAAAGCATTGACGGTACGGCGGTCGTCTGGAGCTATGCAGACGGAACGCAGACGGCAGCGATTCTTTTTCTGATTGCCGCCGCCGCGGCGCTGCTGATCGCCGGAAATGACCGGAAGCTGCAGCAGGCGGCGGAAAAGCGGCGGCAGCAGCTGACAGCGGAGTATCCGGATTTTGTTTACCGGATGAGCCTGATGCTGGGCGCGGGCATGACCGCCCGCCGCAGCTGGACGGAAATTATTCATATATACGAAAGTGACGAACGTGAGAGAAAATACGGCAGTTATCTGTACAAAGAAATGAAGTATACTCTGGCGGGCATTGATGCCGGCGTACCCGAGCCGGAAGCCTATGCCGCCTTTGCAAGGCGGACGGAAAATGTGTCTTATCAGCATTTCTGCAGACTGCTTATACAGCTGATCCGCAAGGGAAGCCCGGGTATGAAGGACATGATGCTCAGGGAGGCGGAAAACGCCGAAAGAAACAGAAGGAATAATGCGAGGAAAATCGGCGGAAAAGCGGGGCTGCGGCTCCTTCTTCCGATGATACTTCTGCTTGTTGTAGTCATGATAGTTGTTATGGTGCCGGCCGTTCTGACGATGTAGGCGCCGGCAGGAATCGGAGGTATATATGAGTGAAAACCTGGATCGCCTGATGAAAAGATTTGTGCAGGAAGAAAATGCGGTCGCCGTTGTGGAGATTATTCTGATTCTGGTTGTTCTGATCGGACTTGTCATTATTTTCAAGGAGCAGCTGACGACGGTTGTCAATAATATTTTTGATAAGATTTCTTCACAGAGCAGCTCCATATGAGAAGGCTGCGCGGTGTTATCACGGTATACGCCGGCGTGGTTACGGTGCTGATTATTGCCGTCGGGCTGGCGCTTCTGGAGTCTGCGAGATTTTATGTCTGCAGCTCAGCGGCGAGACGGTATGCTGATCTGGCGGCGGAAATGACGTTTTCGCAGTACTGCAGGCCTCTGTCGGATCGTTATGACCTGTTTGTGTTTGACGCCGGCAGCGATTATGCGGGGCTTAAGACCTTTGACGGTATGCTGCAGAAGAACCTTGAGAAGGAGGAGGGCGGCCGTTTCCTCTCCATGTATGCCAGTGCGGATACGGCCGCGCAGGCAAAACATAACGGGCTGGAATCAGATGGCTGGTCACCGCTCATGAAGCAGGTCAGAAAATATGAGAAATACCGTATGGCGGACATCGCGGCTTCGGAACTGAAGGAACTGTTTGAGGGGTACAAGGACACGGAGTCCGGCAAAAATGCGCAGGAATATGCGGATCTGATCGAGGCACAGGGCGCGCAGCAGGCGCAGGCCGAGGCGGATGCAGCCGCGCAGGCAGAAAATGCCGTCCCGGATGCCGGTGCTGCGCAGCCGGCGGACCCGGGAGAGGGCGGCGCCGTCAAGGCGGCCGATCCCCGCAAGGGCATCGGGCAGTGGCTGAAGGGAAACCTTCTGCAGATCGTCATGGGCGACCAGCCGGTCTCGTCTAAGTCGGCCGATATTTCTTCCTGTACTTTTCAGACAGGCGAAGCGGAAAAGACGGTTGCTGCCGATGAGTTTGAGGATTATCAGGAGGCGGGAGAAGATCTCAGTGCGCAGTCTGAGAAAGCTGCGGCGGACGGGTCTCTCCTCACGGATGATCTTCTTCTGGATGTCTATATTCTTGATAAATTCGGCTGTCTGACGGAAAAACCGAAGGATGATACCGGCCAGGCAGAGAGCGCACTGGATTATGAGCGGGAATTCATCATTTTCGGACACGGTTCGGATGAAGAAAATCTTGAGAGTGCTTTTGCGGCGATTGACGGTATACGCCTGATGATGAATCTTCTGTATCTGCGGACGGACCCGGATCGTATCCGGGAGGTCGCGGAGCTGTCGACGGCGATCGGCGCGGCGCTGCCGCTGCCGGGTGCTTCCCTGATAGTGGAGCTTTTGCTTACGCTGTGCTGGGCGGGCGCCGAGGCGGCAGTGGACTGCAGCGCACTGGCGGAAGGCAGGAAGGTGCCGCTGCTCAAGGACAGGAATTCGTGGAACCTTTCCCTGGAGAATCTGAATGAACTAGCCGGGAAGAACAATGCATCATCGTATGCCAAAGACAGCGATGGCCTGACTTACGGACAATATCTGTCGATACTGCTTATCATGGTGCCGAAAGAAACCAGAATCCGGCGGATGCTCGACATGATGGAGCTGAATACACGGCTTTCTGCAGGTTATGAGAATTTCTCTTTTGCCGGCAACGTGACCGAAGCCCGGTTTACCGGCAGCGTGCAGATCAAACCGGTATTCACTCTGTGGCAGGGCACGGTGAAGTCGGACTATACCTGTGAATATACCTATGTTTCGGATCAGACGGCGGCGGCTGATGAGTGAGGAGGTGAGTCATATGCCGGCTGAAAATAATCACACACACTATTTTTCAAAACAGAAAATCGGAGCAGCAAAAAAATTTTTACGGCTGGCATTCGGACGCCGCAGCGGCAGTCTGACCGTGGAGGCCGCGCTGGTGATGCCGCTGTGCCTTTTTGCACTGGCTGCTGTTTACAGCCTGTTCGGTGCACTGGGTACAGCGGAGCAGATCAATGTTCTGCTGTGCAGTGCAGCACGGCAGACAGCGGCCTTTTCCGCGGCGGAAAACGGAACGGGAACAGCAGAAGCGGCAGCTTTTTTTGCGGCGGATTGCCTCGAACAGGGAGCTAACCTCGATATGGCCGGCGGCGCTGCCGGCATACTGCTGCAGGCGGAAACAAGTGCGGATCATATTATAACGCTGCACGCGCATTACCGTCTGAAGCTGCCGCTTCATATCCGGATTCCGGTTACAGATACGGTCAGTACGCGTGCATGGCTGGGAGATACGGGAGGAACCGGAGACGGCTCTTCTGCATCCGGAGACGGCGGCGGACAGGTATATGTGGCGGAAAACGGCGTGGCTTATCATAAAGATCCGAATTGTGTCTACCTGCATCCGGGAATCCGCAGCGTAGCGCCGGAGGCGTTAAGCGGGCAGCGGAATATATACGGAAGCCGCTACAAAAAGTGCGCCCTGTGCGGCGATGATATCGCGGACCCGTCTGCAGTCTATATTACGGCATACGGCGAGACATACCATACATCGCGGCAGTGCAGCGCTCTGAAACGGACAGTCGGCACCATGACACAGGATGATGCGGCCGGTGAAGGGCTGCATGCATGTCCGAAGTGCGGGGGCGGAGAATGATCAGATGGCTGACTTTTTTGAATCTTCTTTATCCTGCCGTCAGTGATGTCCGGCACAGAGAATTTTTTGTATGGCCGATTCTGGCAGGGGCCGGCGCGGAGGCGGTGATTGCACTGCTTTGCGGCAGTATGCAGCAGGGCGTATGGCCGCTGGTTGCCGGCTGCATCCCGGGCGTGCTGGTGTGTCTGTATTCCCTGATCACGAAAGGCGCGGTCGGTATGGGCGACGGACTTTGCATTCTGGTAACCGGCTTTTTTATCGGCGCGGAGGACACGTTTGTGATCTGCATATCCGGGTTTATGGCTGCAGCGGCCGTCGGTCTTATCCTGATTGCCCGCGGGCAGCGCCGCGCCGCACTGCCGTACATGCCGTTTTTTACGGCTTTTTATATTCTGAACTGGTATTTTGCATGGAAGGGGTGAGACAGATGACTTTGAAAGGAAGCTTCACGGTCGAAGCGTCCTTTGTAGTACCTTTCATCACATTTATTCTGGCGGCCATGCTGTTTTTGATGATGACCGGACACGATACGGTCATCATGCACAGCTGCCTGTACCGCAGCTGCGAGCAGGCAGTCTTTTCAGAACATGCCGAAGCGGAAAATCCTTCCGGCAGTCTGATGGCGGCCAGCGCGTCCGTTTCGGCGGGCGCAGGCAATGCGGTTTCGGATGCACTGCGTCTGCGCGTCAGTGCCAGCGGCAGCGTATCCGGAACGGCGCGTTATCCGGGATTTGCCCGGCCGTTTACGCGTCGGGGATCGTTTGATTACGGCAGGGATGCGACGGTATTCCGCATCGATTATGTCGGAGATATTCTGCGTGACAAATTGAAGGATGATCTGACCGGCTGACCGGCCTGCAGAGGCCGGCGGCCGGATTGCATAGAGAAAGGGGGAATTGGATGGATATTACGTTGGCCAGGGAATCGTGCCGGACGCTGCTGATCATACAGGGAGACGGCGTGCAGGAAGGCTCTTACGAGGACCTGATGCTGGGCAATGCGCAGTCGGAAGCGCTGCTTCCCTTCAGCGTACAGTATGAAGATGCGGCGGGTGTTTACCGCTATGATGTAACCGGCCTGCTTTCTTATCAGGATTTTACGGCGCAGCGCTCGCTGCCGTATGACATGCTGCGCCGGCTGCTGATGAGTATTACGGAGATGTCGTCCGCGGTGGATGAGTATCTGCTTGATCCGGATTCCGTTCTGCTCGATCCGGCGTATATTTTTACGGATCCTGAAATGCAGCAGGTACGCTTTGCCTATGTGCCCGGATATCACCATGATTTCGCCGACGGACTGCGTGAACTGGCAGGCGATCTGCTGGAGCGGGTTGATTATGACGACAGGCAATGCGTTTTCCTTGTCTATGAACTGTATCGGATGGTGAAGTCGCCGGGATTTCATCTGAGTCAGCTGAAAAGCCTTCCGGCTCTGGCCCGGGCGGCGGAGGCTGAGATCCGGCTGCAGCAGGAAGAGACAGATGAAAAGCAGGCGGCAGGGGAGGAAACGGAGAAAGCGGATGCGGCGGATGAGAAAGCGCCCTGGATAGAAGAGGAGGAGACGGAAACACAGACGCAGGAGAATCTATTCGAGGGCCTGTTTCAGAACGCAAAGGGAAAGAAGGAGACGGACATCATGCCGCATCATTTTTCTGTCCCGCTTGCCGTTACGGGGCTGTGCCTGCTGATGCTGATCTTCTATAATACCGGTGTGATGGACAAAGCCGTCCGGGCAGCCGGCCTGACGGTAGGTGCGCAGGTGCTGACGGTTGTGCTGATGGCGGCAAGCTGTCTGTTCATTTTTCTGCTGCGGAAAATCCGCGCCGGGCTGTCCGGCAGGCGAATGCACGGTGAGGAGACAAATGAATTCTGGGGCGATCTGCTCAAAGGCAATTACGCATACGATGAGGCGGAGGATGAGCCGGTAAAGCGCTCCCTGCACCGTAATTGACATTCCCTGCTTTCTGGAATAAGATAATCGTAGATTAAAAAAGGAGAAGCAGTATGGCATATTACTCCGGAAGGCGCGGAAATTCGTACTTTGCGAAGGCGCCTGTTAATTCTGCGATTATTGCGGCGAATATTATTGTCTTCATTCTGCTCAGCATGGGCGGCGACACGACCGATGCGCAGTACATGTATCTGCATGGAGCGGATTTCTGGCCGGATGTATTTTACAATCACGAATACTGGCGGCTGATCACATGTGCTTTCATTCATTTCGGCACGTCGCATATTTTCAACAACATGCTGGTGCTTGCCTTTATCGGTGACAATCTCGAGCATGCGCTGGGGCATATCCGCTATCTGATTTTCTATATGGCCTGTGCGGTGCTGTCCAGTCTTGCATCCGATTACTGGGCGATGCATACGGGGTCCTATGCGGTATCCGGCGGTGCGTCCGGTGCGATTTTCGGGGTGGTCGGCGGCCTCCTGTTCATAGTGATCATGAACAGAGGCAGGCTGGAGGATCTGAGTACGGAACAGCTGATGCTGTTTGCGGCGTTTTCAATCTATCACGGTGTCATGAGTGCCGGAACGGATAATGCGGCACATGTCGGCGGCCTGATTGCCGGTGCAGTGCTGGCACTGATTCTCTACCGCAAAAAGGGCAGCGGCAGAAGGAACAGAAGCGAATGGAACGGCGGTTACGATAACAGCAGTTATTACGATATATAATTACGACAAGATAAGTCAGGAGGTATACGATGGTAGACAATGATTGCATTTTCTGTAAGATAGCCGGAGGGGAGATCCCTTCCGATACGGTTTATGAGGATGATCTGTTCCGGGTAATTCTGGACCTGAATCCTGCCACGAAGGGTCATGCCCTGATTCTGCCGAAGCAGCATTATGCCAATATCTATGAGATTGACGAGGATACGCTGCAGAAGCTGATTGTGCTGGCTAAGAAGGTTGCCTGCGCGATGAAGGATACACTTCACTGCGACGGCCTGAATATCGTGCAGAACAATGGACTGGCAGCCGGACAGACCGTATTCCATTTTCATCTTCACATCATACCGCGGTATGAGGAAGACGGCCAGGATCTGAACTGGATTCCAGGCAAATCCGATCCGGCAGAGCAGAAGAAGCTGGCCGGTATGATCGGTGCGGCGATCAAATGATTTTTGATATTATACAGAACAGATAAAAGAGCCGCTGCGTGATATGCACCCGGAAAGGTGGCATGTCACGGAAGACGGCTCTTTTATTATGCGGCAGCGCCGCGTTTTATGACTATCTCTGCGATGGTAAGAAAGACCTTTTGGCGTCAGGCCTGTGCTTCCGGTCCGCCGGTAAGGCTGTCGAGCAGATCGGCGATAATCCGGATCGGATTGCCCTGCTGGCTTTCATTCATGGCCTTGATATAATCCTCGCGGTGTCTGTAGACCTTATCGATCGCTTTCAGCAGAACCTCATCGGTGATTTTCTCCTGCGGGAGAAGATAGGAAAAGCCCTGCTTTTTGAACGAGCGGGCGTTCAGTATCTGGTCGCCGCGGCTGGCACCTGTCGGAAGCGGAATCAGGATATTCGGCTTGCGCAGGGCGAGCAGCTCGCAGATGGCGTTGGCGCCGGCACGCGAGATCACGAGGTCGGCTGCCGCAAACAGATCCTTCAGCTCTTCGCTGATGAATTCGTACTGTACATAGCCTTCCGTGTGATCCAGCGTCGGATCGAGGTTGCCGCGTCCGCACAGATGGATCACATCGTATTTCGGTGTGAGCTTCGGCAGGACAGAACGCACGGCGTTATTGACAGCGACGGCGCCGAGACTGCCGCCGATAATAAGGATGACCGGTTTGTCGCCGGTAAATCCGCAGAACTGCAGGCCGGTCTGTCTGTCTCCCTCGAACAGCTCCTGACGGATCGGGGAACCGGACAGGACGGACTTATCTGCCGGAAGATACTGCATTGTCTCCGGGAAATTGCAGCAGACCTTGTCCGCAAAGCGGAGACTGATCTTGTTGGCAAGACCCGGCGTCATATCGGATTCGTGAATGACGGTCGGAATATGCAGCGAATGCGCCGCGATGACGACCGGTACGGAGACATAGCCGCCTTTGGAAAAGATGACATCCGGACGGATGGTTTTCAGCACTTTCTTCGCCTCGGAGCATCCCTTGATAACGCGGAAAGGATCGGTGAAGTTTTTCCAGTCGAAATTGCGGCGGAGTTTTCCGTTGGAAACGCCGTAATACGGGACATTGATTGCTTCGATCATATCCTTTTCCATGCCCTTTTTCGAGCCTACATAATAGATTTCATAACCGCGCCGGCGAAGTTCCGGCATCAGAGCGATATTCGGCGTGATATGACCGGCGGTGCCGCCGCCTGTAAGAACGATTTTCTTCATTTCTGTTTCTCTGCCTTATATGCCTTGAGTCCCTGTGCGAACTGATCAGGGCAGGAAGTGCCGCGGTAGCCGCACTGAATACCATCGAGCAGGGAAATGAGTTCGTCGACCGTATGGCCGGCAGACAGTCTGGCAACACCCTGTGTATTGCCCATGCAGCCGCCTTCGAAAACGACTTTTTTGACAATATTGTCTTCTACGTCAAAGTACACTGTGCTGGCACAGGTACCCTTCATTCTGTATTTGATTTTATCCATTTGCAATCTCCTTTCTGCGCACTCATTGTAGCAAACTTTAAACACTAAAACCAGTAGGACCCTGCAAAAATATGCTATACTGAAGAATACAGAACATTTATTTCCAGTCGGAGGTTAACGGTTTATGATAGGAATCATCGGAGCCATGGATCAGGAGGTTCGCACCCTGGTCAATGAAATGTCGGAGAAAAGCGTCAATAAGAAAGCGGGAATGGAATTCTGCTCCGGACGCCTTCTCGGCAAAGATGTTACGGTTGTCATCAGCGGTGTCGGCAAGGTCAGCGCAGCGGCCTGCACACAGATTCTGGTGGACGATTATCACGTCGATGCGGTCATCAATTCCGGGGTGGCCGGCAGTCTGGACAGCCGGATCGATATCGGCGACATCGTCGTTTCAACGGACGCGGTGCAGCATGATGTGGAAGCTACCATCTGGGGCTATATGCCGGGCGAGATCCCGATCCTGAAGAAAGCGTATTTTGAGGCGGATCCGGGACTGCGCAAGGTGATCGTGGATGCATGCCGGAAGGTGAATACTGACATTCACGTATTTGAAGGACGCGTTGCCAGCGGCGACCAGTTCGTATCGAGTATGGAACAGAAGAAGAAGATCCGCGATACATTTCACGCCTGCTGCGCGGAGATGGAAGGCTGTGCCATCGCGCAGACTGCATGGCTCAACCGTATTCCGTTTGTAATCATACGCGCTATTTCCGATAAGGCCGACAACAGTGCGACCATGGATTACAATGAATTTGAGAAAAAAGCGATCGAACATTCTCTGGCTCTGCTCCGGGCAGCACTGCCGCAGCTGAATTACTGATCGAAGATGGGAGAATACAATGTCATCGAACAAAGAAACTGTTTATGTAATCGGGCACAGAAATCCGGATACCGATTCCATCTGTTCGGCGATAGCACTTGCCAATCTGAAGAATGAGCTGGCCAAGCAGCACCGGCCGGTTCCCGTATCGGCAAGCTACAGCGGAACGGAGCCTTCCAATGTCGTGTACAAGGCAGCCATGGCCGGAAAGCCGAATAACGAGACGCGCTATGTACTGAACCGTTTCGGCTTCAAAGCCCCGTATTTTCTGCCGGATGCCAGGACACAGGTGAAGGATATTGTCTACAGCAATGCCACGATGGTCAGGGAAAATATTTCTCTGCGCACGGCGTGGCTGAACATGCGCCGCGTGAGCAAATCCACACTCGGCGTGGAGGATGAGGACGGCAATCTGGCCGGCGTTATCACGACCGGCGATATCGCCAAATCCTATATGGCTGTATTTGACAACGAAGTGCTGGCACGGGCGAAGACCCCGTACCGCAATATTATCGAGACGCTGAACGGCAAACTGCTGACCGGTGACCCGGACCGGATTGTCGAAAAAGGCAAGGTGAGAATTGCAGCGGCCAATACCGATATCATGCGTCAGCTGATCGACGAGCACGACGTCATCATCACGAGCAACCGCTATGAGTCGCAGCTGTGTGCAATCGAGCAGAAGGTGGATATGATAATTGTCTGCGACGGTGCGCGCGTTTCGAGGACGATTCAGATGATCGCCCGGGAAAATGACTGTGCGATTGTCAGCACGCCTTATGGAACCTATGAGGCAGCGCGCCTGATCAATCAGAGCATGCCGGTCGGCTATTTCATGACGAGAAATCCGATCCGTTTCCGGAATACGGATTATATCGACGACATCCGCAGTGTGATGACACGCGAGCGCCATCGTGATTTCCCTGTCGTTGACGGCAGAGGACATTTCGTCGGCATGATTTCCCGGCGGAACCTGATCCGCATGAAGAGCAAACAGCTGATCCTGGTTGATCACAACGAACCGGGACAGGCCGTGAACGGCATTAAGGAAGCGGAGGTGGTCGAGATTGTCGATCACCACAAGCTCGGCACGCTCGATACGGTAAAGCCGATTGTCGTGCGCAACCGCCCGGTCGGCTGCACGGCGACGATTGTGACGAAGATGTACGAAGAGAGCAAGGTGGAGATATCGCCGGAAATCGCCGGCCTGCTCTGCTCTGCGATCATTTCCGATACGCTGCTTTTCCGCTCACCGACCTGCACGCCGCTGGATGAGAAGACGGCGCAGCGCCTGGCGCAGATCGCGGGCATCGACCCGAAGGAGCACGCGATTGCCATGTTTGATGCGGGCAGCGAATTCATGAATATGAGTGAAGATGCCATCGTCTATCAGGATTTCAAGAAGTTCAAATCCGGTGACATCACTTTCGGTATCGGTCAGGTCAACTCCATGAGCAAGGATGACCTGCAGAAGGTAAAGGATCGTCTGAAACCGTATATCAGCAAGGTTATGGATAAGGAAGGCATGAATATGCTTTTCTTCATGCTGACCGATATCGTGGAAGACGGCAGCCTCGTGATTTTCTGCGGCGACAAGGCGCAGGAGCTCCTGGAAAACGGTTTTCACAAAGAGGTGTCAGACGGAGAGGCATATCTGGACGGCGTTGTTTCCCGTAAGAAACAGTTCCTTCCGGTGCTGCTTGCCGAGCTGAACAGACAGGAGGCATAAGATGACTGATAAAGATAAAGTATTTGTGATCGGACATAAAAATCCGGATACGGATTCCATATGTTCAGCCATCGCCTATGCCTGGCTGAAAAACAGACTGGACAGTTCGCACCATTATGTGCCTGCCCGTGCCGGTGAGATCAATCCGGAGACGCAGTACGTACTGGATGCATTCGATGAGCCGGTGCCGGAGCTGGTGACCGATGTCCGCACGCAGGTCAGCGATGTCGACCTGGCGGAAGGGGAGATTGTGGACGGCTCTCTTTCTGTGCGGCGCGCATGGGAGCGTCTCGTTCAGAAACACGGTTCCACGCTGATCGTTCTGGATGATCACGGCGGCCCGGCCGGCCTGATCACCATCGGCGATATCGCCAAATCCATTATGGATGTGCAGGATGATACGGTGCTGGCCGATTCCCATACGTCCTACAGCAACCTGATCGACGCACTGGGTGCGGAGGTGCTGGCCGGCAATATCGAAAATCGGACGGTGACCGGCAAGGTGATTATCGCGGCGTCCAATCCGGATCAGATGGAAGAACTGATTGAGCCCGGTGACATGGTTGTCCTGTCGGACCGCTACGAGGCGCAGCTGTGTGCACTTGAGATGGGCGCCGGCGCGCTGATTGTCTGCGCCAACGGCGAAGTCAATCAGCATATTATCGAGATGGCGGATGAGAAGAACACGGTGGTTCTGCGGACGCAGTACGATACGTTTATCACGGCCCGCCTGATCAATCAGAGCATCCCGATCGAGTATTTCATGGTCAGAAAAGGCATTCTGTATTTCCGCGAAAATAACTTCATCGACAAGATTACGGATACGGTTGCCAATGTACGGCACAGACAGTTTCCGGTTCTCGACAGCCGCGGCCGCTTCGTCGGCATGCTGACGCGGCAGGCCCTGCTGGAGCTCGACCGCAAGAAGGTGATCCTCGTGGACCACAACGAGCGGGACCAGGCGGTGGACGGCCTCGAGGAAGCGGAGATCATGGAGATCGTCGATCACCATAAGCTTGGCAATGTGCAGACGATTGCTCCGATTATGTACAGAGGACAGCCGGTCGGCTGCACTTCCACAATTGTCTATATGATGTATCAGGAAAATGACATCGATATTCCGCCGAAGATGGCGGCCATGATGTGCTCGGCGATTATTTCGGATACGCTGCTTTTCCGTTCCCCGACCTGTACGCCGGAGGATAAGGCGGCCTGCGAGGCGCTTGGCGAGATCGCGGGCATTGACCTGGAGGCACATGCGAAGGGCATGTTCTCCGCACTGAGCGATTTCGACAGCATGAGTGACGAGGAGATTCTCTATCAGGATTTCAAGGAATTCACAGCATCCGATACGCATTACGGCGTCGGACAGATCAGTTCCATGGATTCCGAGGCGCTGGAGAAGCTGGCTGCCCGGATGGAGCCGTATATGGAGAAAGAGCTGGAGGAAAAGGATTTCGACATGATTTTCCTGATGCTGACGGATATTCTGCAGGAGTCGACGACGTTTCTCTGCGTGGGCGACGATGCAGCGGAGAAGGTAGCCAAGGCGGCAGGCGTCCCGGTCGGCGCCGGCAATTCTGTTTTCCTCAAGGGCGTTGTCTCCAGGAAGAAGCAGATCGTGCCGCTTCTGTCGATGGCGATTACCTGAGGAGACGGTTATGGGAAAGCAGGTCTGGAAACCAGGTAATATGCTGTATCCGCTGCCGGCGGTCCTGGTCAGCTGCGGCGACCGCAGCGGGGCAATCAATGTCCTGACGGTTGCCTGGACCGGCACGATCTGTTCGAACCCGCCGATGCTGTATATCTCCGTGCGCAAATCGAGGTATTCCTATCACATTCTGAAGGAGACGGGCGAGTTCTATGTCAACCTGACGACGGAGGCACTCGCATCCGCGGCGGATCTGTGCGGTGTCAAATCCGGACGGGATATTGACAAGTGGGACAATGCGGGCATTACACCGGCCATGGGCATGCTGCAGTATGCACCGTATGTGGAGGAAAGCCCGGTCTGCATCGCCTGCCGCGTAAAGCAGATCATGGAACTTGGCAGCCACGATATGTTTATCGCGGATGTGGTCGGCGTCTACGCCGATGAAGCATACATGGACGAGAGCGGCCGGTTCAATCTTGCTGCGGCAAAACCGATTGTCTATTCCCACGGGCAGTATTACGGCCTCGGCAAGGCACTGGGTTCATTCGGATTTTCGGTCCGTAAGAAAAAGAAGAAAAAACATTCATAATATATAGGGCGGCTTCTGATGAGGAGCCGCCCTTTTTTTTATTAGCATTTTTAACAAACAGCTTTCATGAAATTGTCTATTATGACTAAAATTACCAGAACAATCAGCAAACAGATACCCTTTTTTATGAGATATGTTATACTTGTTTTGATATTTTTCATATCTTTTAACGCTGATATAAACAGCGGCAATATTTTAATAGAAGGGGGGATTGCATGAAAAACAGGTGGAAATATGCAATTGCAGCATCAGCTTTTGCCAGCCTGATTTTCCTGGGACATCCAGGAGATGCCTGGGCAGAAGAGAATGATACTGCAGTGCAGCAGACAGCCGAGACGCGTGATGATGAAACGGTACTGGACAGTACGGTACAGATTGAATCGAAAGCAGGATCGGCACAGAAAGAGGAATCTGCTGAACTGACGGCCGGTGAAGATACGGACAAGCAGAATGCAGAAAACTCTGAAATTTCCGAAACCGCAGAGTCTGAGACAGATGAGGACCAGAAGGATGTGCAGACAGCTGACGATGCGCAGCCAGCTGATGATGTGAAGTCGGCAGATAATGCACAGACATCTGACACTGTACAGCCATCAGACGATACTGCCGAGCTGGCGGTCAAACCGAACGTACAGAAAATGGCAGTACTTGCGAAGGCAGCACCAGCACCAGCCACCAAAACAGGTTTTACCAAGACGGTAGAGAGCGGTACCTATGTTATTGCATCTGCACTAAATGGTTTCAAGATGCTTGATGTTACCGGTGCCAGCACGAAAGATTCGGCGAATATTGAGCTTTATGAAGCGAATGGATCCGATGCGCAGAAGTTCGTGGTAACCTGGAATGATGATGGATATTACACCATCATGAACAAAAAATCCGGAAAATATCTGGATGCTGCATCGGCTGGCACTGCGAACGGGACCAACATACAGCAGTATACGGGAAATGGCACGGATGCCCAGAAGTGGTTTATCGTGCGCGGAGAGGACGGATTTTTCCAGATCCTGTCCAAACTCAGCCAGAGAGCCATTGATATCAAATGGGGCGATCAGGCCAATGGCACTAACGTATGGCTTTATGACCGCAATGGCACCAAGGCACAGCAGTTTAAGTTCCTGACAGCCGCTGACTGTGTTGAACTTGCCAATGGTGTATATGAGATTGCTTCTGATCTCAATCAGAAAGAGGTACTTAACATTAATAATGCAGCGATGTACAGTGGTGCCAACCTGCAGCTTGCTGATTACAACAGCAGTGATGCGCAGAAATTTATTCTGACCGGAACGGGCGGCGGTACTTATCGTCTTACATCTCTTTCATCAGGCCAGACAATCGATCTGACCGGCGGAAATAGCAAGCCGACCACGAATATCATGCAGTACAGCAATAATGATCGTTCTTCTCAGAGATGGTATATCCGTGATACAGGCGATGGTACATTCTATGTTGTACCGGCAGCAGCAACCGATAACGCCATGGAAGTTGCGGGCAGCAGTGCAGTTAACGGTGCAAATATCTGGTCCAACACGCAGAGCGGATCAGATGCACAGAAGTTCATTTTCAATCGTGTTGCTTATACACCATTAACCGGTGAGTATACTATTGCAGCTTCTGCAGATCACAGCGAGGTTTTTGATATCAGATACGGATCAAGACAGCAGAAGGGAAATCTGCAGATGTATACCAGCAATGGAACACTAGCACAGAAATTCATCATCAAGGACTGCGGCGACGGCTTTGTAACCATTGTCAATGCTAATTCAGGTCATGTGCTTGATGTCACTAACGGCAGCAAAGATAATCGTGCCAATGTGCGTCAGTTCGCGAGTAACGGTACGATGGCACAGAAGTGGATCGTGCATGTCAATGATGACAAGACGGTTACGATTATCAATGCCAACAGCAGCAAGGTGCTTGACATCCGCTTTGGTGCACTGAATAACGGAGCCAATGTATGGCAGTATGACTGGAATGATTCCAGCGCTCAGAAATTTGTTCTGACCAGAACATCCGGTAAGAATAATGCCGCAATTGACTATTCCTATGAATATATTGCGGATGATGCAGACCGCAGAATCGCTGACCAGTCCAGTGATACGGATTACGCAATTGTAGTAAACTGCAATACGCATCAGCTTTCATTATATGAAGGCGGCCAGGGCTGCTGGAACAGAATTGCAAGATGGGCCTGCGGCGATGGCTACTGGGCTCCGACACCGAAAGGAAACTTCAAGATTTACTACCGCAGAGAGTATTTCGATGATAAGTGGGGCTACACATGCTGGTATGCTTCTCATTTCTATGAAGACACCCATGAAACCTACATGATCCATTCGGTTGTTTACAACCTGCACAGTCAGACCAGTATTCACGACGGACGTCTTGGTCAGGCTGTATCTCATGGATGCATCAGACTGAAACTTGAAAATGCCAAGTGGATTTATGATCACTGTGCTAATGGCACACGTGTATCGACATTCTGATCATCTGACGGACCTTTGAGCCGGTCGGTAAAACCGGCAGTCTTTTCCCCGGCATTCGGCATTGACAGTCGTTTGCCGGGGTATTTTTATTCTGAAAAATTGCCTGAGAAATAACATTCATGGACATTGTATGATATACTGTAACTAACAGATTTTTTTCAGAATCCGTATGCCTGCGGATGCTGAAAAGAGGGGAGGATTGTATGAAAGACAGATGGAAGTATGCTCTTGCTGCATCCGTTTTCGCCGGCCTTCTCAGCCTCGGAAATCCAGGCAGTGCGTTGGCAGCAGACGGCAGCGGCGCAGCCGTGCAGCAGAATGCAGAGCAGAAAACAGACAGCAGTGCAGTGCAGTCTGACCAGGCAGCACCTGCCGGAACGAACACGGATAATTCGTCCGGCGCAGCAGCCGGTACGGCGACCGACACAGCGACCGGCACAGTGACTGGCACAGAAACCGGTACGGCGTCCGATACAGAAACCGGCACAGCGACTGGCACAGCGACCGGCACGGAATCGGGTACAGATCTGAATACGGCATCCGGCACGAATACCGCTGAGACCGGCACGGAGACACCGGGAACCGGTACGGAGACACCGTCCGGAACCGATCCGGAGACACCGTCCGGCACCGATCCGGAGACGCCATCCGGAACTGATCCGGAGAAGCCGGAATTTGAGAAGACAATTGAGAGCGGAGTGTATGTTATTTCTTCCGCACTGAATGGCTTCAAAATGCTGGATGTTGCCAATGCCAGCAAGGCTGATGCAGGAAATGTTCAGATTTATGAAGCTAACGGTACGGATGCACAGAAATATGGAGTAACCTGGAATGAAGATGGGTATTATACCATTAAAAATCAGAATTCCGGGAAATATCTGGATGCGGCCTGGGGCGGCACTAAGAATGGAACCAACGTGCAGCAGTACGAAGGCAACGGGACGGATGCACAGAAATGGTTTATTGTCCGCAAGGGCAACGATTTCTTCAGCATTCTGAACAAGCTCAGCATGAAGGCAATTGATATCAAATGGGGCGAAACCGGCAATGGTACCAATGTATGGCTGTATGACAGCAACGAGACGGAAGCGCAGAAGTTCAGATTTCTTCCTGCTGCCAGCGGTGCAGAACTGACGGATGGCGTTTATGAGATAGCTACTGCTCTTGATCAGAACAAGGTAATGGATATCTCGGGCGGAACCATGATGTCGGGTGGAAATCTGCAGCTATATCAGAAAAACGACACGGAAGCACAGAGATTTATTCTGTCCGGAACGGGCGGCGGCACTTACCGTCTGACATCACTTGTTTCAGGTCAGACTATTGATCTCATGGGTGGAAGCAAAAACATCGGAACGAATATTTTCCAGTATTCGAATAATAACCGTTCTTCCCAGAGATGGTATATTCGCCAGACAGGTGATGGTACCTGTTATATTGTTCCTGCTGCAGCAACAGACAATGCAGTAGATGTGGCCTGTGCAAAGACAGCCAACGGCACCAATATCTACTCTTATGCACAGAACGGAACTGATGCGCAGAAGTTTTACTTTCTCAAGGTCAGCTACACACCGGTGACTGGTGAGTTCTGCCTGAATTGTTTCTCTGATCATAATATGACATTGGACATTGAGAACGGAAATCGCCAGATGCAAGCCAATGTGCAGATTTACCAGAGTAATGGTACAAATGCGCAGAAGTTCTATATTGAAGACAAGGGCAACGGATTTGTTATCATCAAAAATGTTAAATCCAAGCATCTTCTGGATGTCGCAGGCGGCAGTCAGGAAAACAGTGCAAATGTACAGCAGTACAGAGATAACGGCACCTGGGCGCAGATGTGGATTGAACATGCAAATGGTGATGGATCATATACCTTTGTCAATGCCAATAGCAGCAAAGTTCTCGAAGTGTTGAACGGTACGATGCGCAATGGTACAAATGTGAAGCAGTATGAATGGAACGGCACAAATGGCCAGAAGTTCTTCCTGACACCGACAACCGGTTCAGATAACGAAGCGATTGACTACAGCGTATACAGACCGCTTGATGACACCGATCAGCTGGCACAGAGCCTGTACAGCGATACGCGCTATGCGATCCTGGTCGATACCGGACGCCATGTCTTATCGGTATATTCCGGCTATCATGGCAACTGGGACAGAATCGGGCGCTGGGCAGTCGGCGACGGCTACTACACGGCGACACCGCGCGGATCGTTCAGGATCTACGGCAAGACACTTCATTTCGGTGAGGAGCATGGCTATTCCTGCTGGTATACGAGTATGTTCTACGGAAGTTTCTATCTTCACTCCGTTACCTGCTATCCGTATACATTCACACCGGATTCGGCTAACCAGACCGGCAGAGCGGTATCGCACGGATGTGTCCGCATGGATATCAACAATGCCAAGTGGATCTATGATAACTGTCCGATCGGCACAAGAGTTTATGTATTCAGATAACAAAGCAGACATTCTGCACGGCCGGCGGGCCGACAGAA
>Ga0256406_1002057_pt1 | contig 29947 bp, 26 predicted proteins | sample RumenRJG_03DNA_FD_185986 | JGI IMG/M metagenome (GOLD analysis project Ga0256406, IMG submission 185986) | Bovine rumen microbial communities from Lethbridge, Alberta, Canada - RJG_03 | ecosystem: Host-associated > Mammals > Digestive system > Stomach > Rumen | place: Canada: Alberta | collected... | reverse complement strand
TTTCGTGCTATATCCGACCGGGCATCATTATCCGAGTTCAAACCAATTCAATGCAATACCATAAGTACTTTTTCCTTGCCTAATTCATTGCAATAGATCCCTTGCGTTGAGTTTTGCAATTCATCCTTTTCTCTCCGGGTGATGTATAGGACTTGACGAGATCGTATTTGCGATGTAGGGTATTCAGGCTACTCAAAATTTGATGAGCATAACCGAGGGAAACCCGGCGGCGCAAAGCTAACAGGGCCTGAAAATGGCAGCCAGCTGCAAGATCAAATCTTTTTTTTGTGCGCTGAAGGGGACGGTGAAAACATTGGAGGCACGATGGAAAGAGAGATCCGTCATCTGCTGGGACTGGAACATATCAGCCCCGCTGTATATAAAAAGATTACACGGCATAATGCCATGTGCGGCATCGGCTGTTCAATTGCCATGATGCTGTATGGAACAGGTGAACTGTTTGTGGACAGAACAAATGTGCTGAAGAACCTGTTCTGTATCCTGTATCTGATCAGTATGGCAGCCGCATGCTTTCTGTGCGTCAAAACAGTGCGTGGTACATTTCACCATCTGCAGGCACTGCAGGTGTATGGCCAGATCTGTCTTGGCGAAACAATCGTTTTCGGTATGGTAACAAGCATTGCCAGGATCAATCAGGGAGATCATTTCCTGATCATGCTGTCGACGGTTGTCGGCAGTCTCTGCCTGTTCCGGATCCGGCCGATTGTTTCACTTGGCACGGTAACGGGCATTCATCTGATGATGATGTATGTCACTTCACACTATCAATTCTGGATCACCCATTCCCACTTTTCCTACATTGTCTTTCTGGTGCTCACCGAGCTGGTGTCGCTGGTCGGCTGGCATACATCCTTTTCCAATTTTGTACAGGAAGGCAACATGGCCGATGTCAATACACTGCTGCTGCAGGATAATGAGACATGGCGCAATGCCAGTGTGCGTGATTCTCTGACCGGGCTTTTCAACCGCTATGGATTAAACAGAAACACCGTGCTGTGGCGGGGACGCACCATCTGCGTCATGATGTGTGATGTGGACAATTTCAAGCATTATAACGATACATATGGACATGATGCGGGTGATCTTGTGCTGCAGTACTTTTCGGGGGCACTGAAAGAGGCTTTCGGAGATAATGCCTGTTACCGCTATGGCGGCGATGAGTTCCTGGTTGTTTCAGATACTGCCCCGCTGCTGTTTATGGAGAAAGCAAAGAACGTGCAGAAAGCGCTGAAAGAAGGACAGAACTGCGGTAAAACCGGGCCGATCGGTACTTCGATGGGATTTGTGTATGGACGCTGCCGGTCTGATGTGGATCTGCCGGACTTTATCCGCCAGGCAGACCGCAAACTGTATCAAGCCAAGGAATCGGGCAAGGGGACGGTCTTATCCGGCGCTTACAGTATCAAGGAATGATCACAATGGCAATGGCATAGTCTCCATCATGGGCAATGGAGATCTGCCAGTCAGGATGGCTGTCAATATACGGACGGCCATTTTTTTCGTGCAGAATCGAATAGGAAAGCCAGCTTTGATCCTGGGTTGCTTTGAAGATGGCTTCTTTTGCAGCAAAATGGCCGCCAAGATACTCGATGCGGCGTCTTTCTGTTTTCAGCAGGGCATATTCCTGCTGCTCTTCTTTTGTAAGGATTTTCTGGATCAGGGCATCCGTTGGATGGATGCGCTGCAGATGGACAATATCAATGCCGGTCATATGGTTCCATGATACAATGCCAAAGTAAAAAAGCGGGGAAAAAGTATGGAAATGAATGAGCTGTTTTACAGGGATGCCTATGTAAAGGAATTTGAAGGCATGGTGGTTTCCTGTGAAAAATACAAGGATGGATATGGCATTGTGCTGGATGATACAGCGTTTTATCCGGAAGGCGGCGGCCAGCCGGGTGATACTGGTTATCTGAATGATATCGCTGTGTTTGATACAAAACGCATAGATGATCGGGTTGTCCATATGACAAAAGAACCGATTGCGGCGGGAACATCGGTGCATGGCGTGCTGGACTGGAACAAGCGTTTTGCCAACATGCAGGCTCATACTGGTGAACATCTGTTCTCGGGCATCGTGCATCATCTGCATGGCTATGACAATGTCGGCTTTCATATGGGTGAAGTCATTCAGGTGGATTTCAACGGACCCTTAAGCTGGAATGATGCCAAGCATGTGGAACGGCTGGCGAATCAGGCAGTCTGGAGGAATGAACCGGTTCAGATCCAGTATCCGGATGCACAGGCATTGGCAGTGATGGACTATCGTTCCAAGAAAGAACTGCAGGGAAAGATCCGGATTGTGACAGTTGGAAATGAAGATGTGTGTGCCTGCTGCGGCACCCATGTCAGGTTTACCGGCGAGATCGGTCTGCTCAAAGTGCTGACATGTGAAAAGCACAAGGATGGTGTCAGACTGACAATGCTGGCCGGCGCAAAGGCATATGCATATATGTCGATGCTGTTTGAACAGGGACAGAAGATTTCCCATCTGTTATCAGTACCGATGGAGCAGCTGGCATCTTCTGTTGAAAAGCTGCAGGCAGAGGATGCGGCAGCCCAGGGAAAACTGCAGCAGTTGATCAGAAATGATCTGCTGCAGAAAACGGAACAGGCAGATATCAGAGAGGGACTTGTGACTGTGTTTGGGGAAGGCGTGAATCGCAATGATCTGCGGTTTTGTGCAAAACAGTCATTACTAAGGGATGAAGTGCAGACGATTGCGGTCTGTTCTCTGGAAGCAGATGGCAGTTACAGCTATCTGATCATGAGTAAATGTCTGCCACTTCGCGCATTATGCAGACAATTAAATCAGCTGCTGGATGGCAGAGGCGGCGGTTCAGATGAGCTGATCCAGGGTACCTTCCGGAAAGAAAAGGATGAGATTGCGGCTGTATTGCGTGAGGTGCTGCATGTGTAAGTACGATACAGTCTTGTTTGATCTGGATGGGACACTGACGGATTCTGCCCCTGGCATTACTGCCTGTGCGCAGAAGGCTCTGGATCATTTTGGCCTGCATTATGAGCAGAAGGATCTGACGGTGTTCGTGGGACCGCCGCTGAGAAAGATGTTTCCGCGCTTTGGCGTCAGTCAGGCGGATGTGGAAGAGGCGGTTACAGTGTTCCGGCAGAATTATGAGGACTGGGGAAAGTACGAAAATGCACCGTATGATGGCATTAAGGCGCTGCTGTCTGATCTGTCTTCTGCCGGGATTCAGCTTGGTGTTGCCACCAGCAAGCCGGAACATCTTGCCGTGGAGATCCTGAATCGTTTTGATCTGGCCAGGTATTTTGTTCTGATTGCCGGTGCCAGTCTGGATGGCAGCAGAGATACAAAGACAGAGGTGCTGCGCTATGCTCTGCAGCAGATGAAGTATCAGCATTGCGTGCTGGTGGGAGATACGGTATATGATGCCTGCGGGGCAAAGGAGCTTGGCATTGATGCGGTTGGTGTCAGCTGGGGATTTGGCGATCTGAAGCAGATGAAAGAAGCGGGAATGCGCATCATTGTGGATACGCCGGTCCAGCTTGAAAAGATTTTGCTGGACAGTTACACTGAAAACAGACAATAAGGGAGCGAGAATATGCTGCATAAGAAATTGAAAGCTTTTCCTGAGAATTTTCTCTGGGGTGCATCCACAAGTGCGTATCAGGTAGAAGGTGCCAGTCTGGAAGATGGCAAGGGACCTTCCTGCCAGGACGTCAAGGAAGTGCCGGCTGGTACTTCTGATCTGAAGGTGTGTGCCGATGAGTACCATCATTATAAGGAAGACATTGCGCTGTTTGCGGAAATGGGCTTCAAGGTGTACCGCTTCTCCATCAGTTGGTCCCGTATGATTCCGCAGGGCACCGGTGAGGTCAATCCAAAGGGTATTGCTTATTACAACAATCTGATCAATGAGTGCCTGAAGTACAACATTGTGCCGCTGGTAACAATGTTCCACTTTGATATGCCGGCAGCACTGGATGCGCGTGGCAGCTGGTCCAATCCGGATTCGGTTGACTGGTTTGTCAACTTTGCCAAAGTCATGTTTGAAAACTTTGGTGACAGAGTGAAGTACTGGCTGACGATCAATGAGCAGAACATGCTGACACTGGTGGGACCGGTGATCGGGACGCTGCATATTCCTGCCGGCACAACCAATGTGCTGAAGGAAACATATCAGCAGAATCATCATATGCTGGTTGCCCAGGCAAAGGCGATGGCTCTGTGCCACAAGATGATTCCGGATGCCAAGATCGGTCCGGCACCGAACATTTCTCTGGTCTATGCAGCATCCTGCAAGCCTGAGGATGTGCTGGCATCCCAGAACTTCAATGCGATCCGCAACTGGCTGTATCTGGATATGGCTGTATATGGCCGCTACAACAATCTGGTCTGGAGCTATCTGGAAGAAAATGATGCCACACCGGAATTTGCGCCGGGTGATGAAGAAGCACTGGCCAATGGCCATCCGGACTTCATTGGCTTCAACTATTATTCCACAGCTACGGTTGCCTATAGTGATGGTTCTGAGGCACTGAAAGATGGCGACCAGCAGAGTGCCGGCGGTATTCCAGGTGTCTATAAGACTGTGAAGAATCCGAATCTGCCAAGAACAGAGTTTAACTGGGAGATTGATCCAATTGGTTTTCGCAATACATTGAGAGAAGTGTATTCCCGCTATCATCTGCCGATCATCATCACCGAGAATGGTCTTGGTGCGTATGATACGCTTAGCGAAGATGGAAAGATTCATGATACGTACCGTATCAACTATCTGCGTGCGCATATTGAGCAGATGCGTCTTGCGATTACCGATGGTGTTGAGATGATGGGCTACTGCCCGTGGTCTGCCATTGATCTGATTTCGACGCATGAGGGCATGCGCAAGCGCTATGGCTTTGTGTATGTTGACCGTGATGAGTTTGATTTGAAGACCATGAAGCGTTACCGCAAGGATTCGTTCTACTGGTATAAGAAGGTCATTGCCTCCAATGGTGAGGATCTCGACTGAATGATGGCTGAAAGGGATGGAGTGTGATGCTCCATCTTTTTGTCTGCAGGGTACAGGAAAGAATTGATACTTTGTGGAAGAAAAATTCGTTAGTTTGTACAAAGCTATGCATGCATATAAGTGGAAGGCCCTTTTGTAAAGATCAAACAGGAAAATATGTGGAAAACAAAATGTAAAAGTTTTCAAAAATAATGTATATGAAAATGAAAAAAGTGAAGAAATTGTGAAATTAAAGACTCCATTTCATGAAATTTGCAGTTATAATGAGCACATACTTTCTAGAGAGGAGAAAGAAAATGAAAAAGCTTGCTTCAACAGCTATGACGGCAGTTCTGGCGCTTTCCCTCGTGGGATGCGGCGGATCTTCCTCAGCAGGCACTTCAGAAAACAAGAATATTCTGAGATTCGGCCTGTCTGGACTCACTGGCACTTACAACCCGTTCATTTCCAGCACGGTTTATGACAACTGGGTATGCAGCCTGATTTTCGAACCGCTGGTAACAAATGACAAGGATGGCAACTTCGTTCCTTATCTGGCGGACTGGACGGTATCTGATGATGAGAAGACCTATACCTTCACACTGAAGGATGGCATCAAGTTCTCTGATGGCAATGCCATGACTGCAGATGATGTTGCGTATTCCTTCAATCTGACAAAGGAAGATGACTATGCTGGTCCTCGTGGCGATCTGGCTGCTGCGATTGACAAGATTGATGTCATCGATGACAAGACTGTTGCTTTCACATTTACGGAAGCTTCTCCTGTCAACATTTCCAAAATTGCCGGCTATGGCATTCTGGAGAAGAGCCATTATGAGCATGACAACTGGGATGCTCTGACAGCGCTGAATACGGATCCGGTTGGTTCCGGACCACTTGTTCTGGACAGCTATGCCGCAAACCAGTATACAAATCTGAAGAAGAATGAGAATTACTGGGATTCCAGCAAGAAGCTGCAGATCGATGGTGTCTCTATGACGAACGTTACTGAGGATACAATTCTGTCTGCACTGCAGTCTGGTGAGATTGATCTCTGCCAGCCTGCTGCCAAGAAGGAAAACGTTGATGGCATCAACGGAATGGACAATGCACATCTGATTTCCTATATCGGCAATGGCTATACATATATGCAGTTCAACTGCACACCGGCTAATCCGGATACGCAGTATCATCATACAGGTGCTCTGCAGGATCAGAAGGTACGTCAGGCTCTGATGTATGCGCTGGACAGAAAGACATTCATCAAGAATGAATATGGTTCTGATGAACTCGCTTCTGTTGGTATGGCACCGTTCTCTCCGATCTCCTGGGCTTTCCCGGACAGCTCTGAGCTGAATGCGTATGATTATGATCTTGACAAGGCAAAGTCTCTGCTTGATGAGGCTGGCTGGACTGATACAGACGGTGATGGCATCCGTGACAAGGATGGCGACAAGCTTGAACTCAACTGGCTCGTTTATACGGATTCCACATGGCCTGGAACACTGGCCTCCATGGCAATTGATTCCTGGGGACAGATTGGCGTTAAGCTGAATGTTGTTCAGATGGATTTCGCAACTGTTGCGTCCACTGTTCAGGATCCTGAACCGGGTGCAAAGGACTTCGATATCTATACGATGGGCTGGCAGGTTGATATTGATCCGGATCCTACGGGCGGCATCTTCGATGCTGATGCAGGCGGAGCCGGTGGATATGACTCTTCCGGACTGTATGATGAGCGTTCTCAGGAACTGCTGCATGAAGGTGTAACGGAGTTCGATCAGACAAAGAGAGCTGATATTTACAAGGAGTGGGCTGTCCGTCAGAATGATCTGCTGCCGACTGCTGTGGTTGCTTACAGAAATGAAATCTGGGGCGTTGCCAACAGAGTCAAGGGTCTCGATGATCTGTCCGCTTACATGGATTTTACAAAGCTGATCTTCGACGTATCACTCGATCAGGCCTGATTGTCAAGGTTCCATTAGACTTCAGTACGATTACGTACTAAAATTGACTAGCATATCGGCAGTGCACCTGCAGATACAAAGTGCACTGCCGATATTTGCTTTTTTCCCTTCCGTTATTCTGAAGTGCGCAGGCTGGCGGGAGAATGTGTATGAAAGGAGTATTATGAAAAACTATATCATCCGGAGACTCCTTCAGATTATCCCAGTCTTTCTGGGCATACTGCTGATTTTGTTCGTCATTATTGACCACGCGCCTGGCAGTATTACCAGTACAATGGTAAACCCGAAAATGACTGCGGAAATGAAGGCGGCTCTGCAGGAGAAGCTTGATCCGGATCTGCCGATCTATGTGAAGTTCTTCAACTGGATCGGGGAAGCGCTGAAAGGCAATCTCGGCTATTCCTACAAGCAGTACAAACCGGTAATTCAGGTGATCGGGGAGAACATTGGCTGTACGTTTGCTCTTTCACTGAGTGCTCTGATTATTTCGATGCTGATTGGCATTCCGTGCGGCATCATCAGTGCAACCAAGCAGTATTCTGCTCTTGATAACTTTCTGACCGTATTCTGCCTGATTGGACTTGCGCTGCCAACTTTCTTCTTTGGTCTTCTGCTTCTGAAGGTATTTGCTGTAGATCTTGGCTGGTTCCCTGTATTTGGCCTGGTAGATTCTACCCGTCATTTCAGCAGCGGCTTTGCCAAGGTAATGAATGAAGCATATCATCTGGTTCTGCCGGCGATTGTGCTTGGTCTTGCCCAGACGGCAAGCTTCATGCGTTATACGCGTTCCAGTATGCTTGAGGTAATTCGTTCTGATTATATCCGTACAGCCCGTGCCAAGGGTCTGTCCGAGAAGGTCGTTATCTATAAGCATGCATTCCGCAATGCCATGATTCCGATTGTGACGCTGCTGGGCTTCCAGATTCCAGGCCTGATTTCTGGTGCTGTCATGACAGAGACAATCTTCTCTCTGCCTGGTGTCGGCAAGATTTCAGTTGACTGTGTTACCAACCGTGACTATCCGCTGCTGCTGGGCATCAATGCGATTCTGAGTATTGTAACCCTGCTGTCAACGCTTGTTGCTGATCTGCTGTATGCGGCTGTGGATCCGCGTATCAAGTATGAGTAAGGAGGAAAAAATGACGGAAGAAAAACAGCTTTCCCGTGAAGAAGAAATCAAGCGGGCCGCCAAGAAGTACTCCTACTGGGGCGGTGTGTGGAGCCGGCTGAGAAAGAACAAGATGGCAATGATCTCTCTGGTGGGTCTGATCATCATTGTTCTGCTTTGCATCTTTGTGCCGATGTTCTCCAAATATACGATTTCACAGACCAACAGTGCAGAGGCAAATATGCCTCCGAGTGCAGTTCACTGGCTCGGCACGGACAAGATTGGCCGTGACCTGTGGGTCAGACTGTTTGCCGGCGGCCGTGTATCACTGGGTGTTGCTCTGTCGGTAACTGCTCTTGAGTGCGTGATCGGCGTTGTGCTTGGTTCGATCTCCGGATTCTTTGGCGGCTTTGTTGATACAGTTATCATGCGTATTTCGGAAATCTTCATGTGCTTCCCGTTCCTGATGATCTGCATCACGCTGCAGGCCGTATTTGGAAATTCGATCCGGACACTCATCGTGATTCTGGCCGTTCTTTCCTGGCCTTCCATCTGTCGTATCGTTCGCGGTCAGATCCTCTCTCTGCGTGAAATGGACTACATGGAAGCCTGCCGGGCACTGGGTATTTCCAATACAAGACAGATCTTTATTCATCTGTTCCCGAATGTCCTGGCCTATGTCATTGTCTATGTCACAATGTCCATGGCCAATGTTATTCTGACTGAGACATCCCTGTCGTTCCTTGGACTTGGCGTCAATCCGCCGACTCCGACCTGGGGCAATCTGATCCAGGAAGCGCGCAACCTGTATATTCTTCAGCAGAAGTGGTGGTACTGGGTACCGCCTGGAGTGATGATTTTCCTTTCGATTTTGTTCTTTAATATGCTTGGCGATGGTCTGCGTGATGCCATCGATCCGAAGATGCAGAAATAAGGAGGTGGCTGACTGATGACTGAAGTAAACAAGAATGAGCCGCTTCTGCAGGTGAAGCATCTGAAGACTTACTTCCATTCCAATGGAACGACAGTCAAAGCGGTGAATGATGTATCGTTTGAGGTGTATCAGGGTGAGACGCTTGGTATCGTCGGTGAGTCGGGATGCGGCAAATCGATGACATGTATGTCTCTCGCCCGTCTGGTAGAGTGCCCTCCGGGAAAGTACGAGGGCGGTGAAATCCTGCTGGATGGCAAGGATATGCTCAAGATTTCGGATGAGGAGCTGCGCCATATGCGTGGCAATAAGATCTCCTATATCTTCCAGGAGCCGATGACTTCGCTGAATCCGGTCTTTAAGATTGGCTATCAGATTTCCGAGGTGCTCCGTCTGCACCGCGGCATGGATAAGAAGCAGGCATGGCAGGCTTCGATTGAAGCTTTGGACAAGGTGAGAATTCCGAATCCGGAGCGTATTGTCAATGAGTATCCATTTGAGCTTTCCGGTGGTATGCGCCAGCGTGTCATGATTGCCATGGCTCTGGCCTGCACGCCGCAGCTGCTCGTTGCGGATGAGCCGACGACGGCTCTGGACGTTACGATTCAGGCCCAGGTTCTGGATCTGATGAACCAGCTGAAGAAGGAGCTTAATACTTCGATTATCTTTATTACGCATGATCTGAGTGTTATTGCAGAAATGGCAGACCGGGTCATGGTTATGTATGCCGGCAAGGTAGTTGAGATTGCGGATGTCAATACGATCTTTGAACGTCCGCTGCATCCGTATACGCAGGGTCTGATTGGCTCCCGTCCTGATCTGCATACCAATTCCAAGCGTCTGACGGTGATTCCGGGCAATGTACCGGATCTTTCCGAACTGCCGGAGGGCTGCTCCTTCGGACCGCGCTGTGCATTCTGTGAGCATAAGTGCCAGGAGGCAATGCCTGAGCTGGTTGAGGTTGAGCCGAAGCACTGGGTGCGCTGCTATTTCCCGGGAGGTAAGAAATGACTGAAGAAAACAAGACTTTGATTGAAGTCCGCCATTTGAAGAAATACTTCCCGATCAAGGGCGGCGTGTTCTCACGCCAGGTAGGTTCTGTCAAGGCTGTGGATGACGTATCCTTTATGATTCCGGAAGGAAAGGTCATGGGTCTTGTCGGTGAATCCGGCTGCGGCAAGAGTACAACAGGCAGGACGATGCTGAATCTGATCAAGCCTACTTCTGGTGAACTGCTTTACCGCGGTGTGGATATTTACAAGCTCAAGCCGGCTGAAATGCGCAAGTACAGAACTAAGATGCAGATCGTATTCCAGGATCCGTATTCTTCTCTGAATCCGCGTCTGCCGGTCTATGACATCATTGGTGAGGCTATGCTGGAACATCATATTGTTGCCAACAAGCAGGAAATGATGTCCAAGGTATTTGAGCTGATGGATAAGTGCGGTCTGTTCCCGGAACAGGCTGGGCGTTATCCGCATCAGTTCTCTGGCGGCCAGAGACAGCGTATCTGCATTGCCAGAGCGCTGGCAGTCAATCCTGAGTTTGTCATTTGTGATGAAGCAGTATCGGCGCTGGATGTTTCCATCCAGTCGCAGATCATCAACCTGCTGAAGGATCTGCAGGATGAATACAAGCTGACGTATCTGTTCATTTCACATGATCTTTCGGTTGTGAAGTTCATTTCCGATGAGGTTGGCGTCATGTACCTGGGAGAACTGGTTGAGATTGGTTCCAAGGAACAGATCTTTGATCACTTCTGTCATCCGTATACGCAGGCGCTGCTGTCAGCTGCACCTTCGTTTGATCCGCGCAAGCGCAATAACGATAAGCGCATTATTCTGCAGGGTGATCTGCCTTCTCCGGCTAATCCTCCGAGTGGATGCCGCTTCCATACGCGCTGCCCGTATGCAACGGAACGCTGTGCAAAGGAAGTGCCGCAGGTTTATGAGGTGGAACCGGGTCATAAGGTCCGCTGCCACTTTGCCATGGATTACGCCAAGAAGGGTTTCTGATTCATGTTCTTTATCCATCGCAAACAGGTTGATGAGGATGTAGAAAAGATCCGCCAGTATACACTGGCTGAGGCTGATCCTGAGAAGCTTGCCCAGGAGATTCAGGCAGAAGAAGAGGCGAAGGAAGCAGAACGCCGCCAGCATGATGAGGCTGTCAAGGATTTTACGGCAAAGGATGTTGTGGCAATGTCCATTGCTGTGTTCCAGATCCTGCTGCCGATCTTTCTGATCATGTTTGCTGTGGCTGCCCTTGTAGTCTTTTACTTCTGGTATATGGGAATGCATTGAGGAGACAAAATGTCTCCTTTTTTGTATGCGTCTGAATTATAATCAAAAGAAAAACGGAGGAGACGTCATGAAATACGGGGTCGTGATTGTCGCGGCAGGAAAGGGAAGCCGCATGCACCTGGGGTTTAACAAAGTATTTGCGGATCTCAAAGATGGATGTTCCATCCTTGAACATTCCGTGCAGATTTTCCTCTCGGATCCGGATTGTGCCCAGATTGTCGTGGTTACCGATCCTGGTCAGTATTGCAAACAGTTGAAACTGCCGGAATGCGGCCGGATTACGCTTGCCTGCGGCGGCAGTACCCGTCAGGAAAGTGTATGTAATGGTCTTGAAGCAATGCTGTGTGATATTGTCATGATTCATGACGGGGCCAGACCATTCCTTTCTGCATCATCCCTTTCAGCTTTAAAACAGGCAATGGAAACAGAACAGGCAGCCTGCCTGATGGTGCCATGCAAGGATACGATCAAAGTTGTCAAAGACGGCTATATCGAAGAGACTCTGCCAAGGGAATCATTGATGGCAGCCCAGACACCGCAGGTATTTCATACAAAGGATATTCTTGCCTGCATGCACAAAGCCATGACGGATGGCTATACTGGCACCGATGACTGTTCTCTGGTGGAAAAATACAGTGATATCCGCATCAGGGCTGTACAGGGGGATTATGCCAATTTCAAGGTCACTACGCCGGAGGATCTGAAGTGAGCGCCCAGAATACCGATCTGCTGACATCTTCCTCTTTGACCTATAATCGCGAGAAAGAGGTGAAGATGCTGTGTGATCCTGCCACCGGTCAGTGGCTGCAGCAGCAGAATATCAGGCTGGTCAGTTATGCAGACCTGCATTGAGCAGAAAGGAACTGCCTTTCTGCTTTTTTGTAGGGAAATGGCCGCATAGCAGGACATATATTGGCAGGAGGAGAACAGAATGAAGTGCAGAAGATGCGGCAATGAAGATCCTGCCTGGTTTTTCCATGGCCATAAAGGATGGTACTGCCGGAAATGTATCGGTTTTGGCAGGATGATGGCAGAAGATGAACAGGAAGGCTCCATACGTCATGAAAGCAGTATCGGAGCACAGGAATACAGTCTGAAGTATGATCTGACTCCGTGGCAGCAGAAACTGTCGGATGAATGCAGACACAGCGTGAAACATCATGATGTGCTGCTGGATTGTGTGTGCGGTGCTGGCAAGACCGAGCTGGTCGTAGGTGCGATCTCAGATGCCCTGCGTGCAAAAAAGAGAGTGTGTTTTGCCATTGCCAGAAGACAGGTTGTGCTGGAAGTGGCCGAAAGACTGTCACAGTACTTTAATAAGGCAAAGGTTGTGGCAGTGTGCGGCGGCCATACAAATGATCTGGATGGTGATCTGATTGTGTGTACGACTCATCAGTTGTTCCGCTATGGTCATACATTTGATCTATTAATCCTGGATGAGCCGGATGCTTTTCCCTATCGCGGGGATCCGGTGCTGCACAGCATTGCGGCTAACAGCTGCATCGGCCATGTGATCTATCTCAGTGCAACACCGGATGAAGAGCTGAAAACACGTGTCAAAGAAGGAACCCTTGTCCATCTGAAACTGAATGTGCGTCCCCATGGCAAACCCATTCCTGTACCAAAAATCGTCGTTGCTCCTATGCTGGCGGCTGTATGCATTCTGCTGGTATGGCTGAAGGAACATGGCAGCCATGGCCGCATGGTGTTTGTACCAACCATTTCAATGGCAGGATGGCTTGGCCGTCTGCTTTCTGTTCGGGAAGAATGCTTTGTTTTAACAAGCAAAACAGAAAACAGAGATGCTGTGATCGAAAAGTTCCGCCAAAGCAATGCAGGATTGATAGTTGCAACAACAGTTCTGGAGCGCGGTGTGACCTTTCCGGATGTGGATGTGTGTGTCTTTCACGCAGATCATGGTGTCTTTGATGAAAGCAGTCTGATTCAGATGGCAGGCAGAGCAGGCAGAAACTTCTTCAATCCGTATGGAGATATTCTGTTTCTTTGCATGCAGAAAAGTGCTGCTGCGATTGCCTGCCGGAAAACACTGGAGAATGCCAATGCAATGTCTGATGTGTCATAAAGAGATCGGCTCTGACAGCCTGTATGATCTGCTGGTATCCAATGATGTCCTGTGTTCTGCCTGCCGGGGCAGCTGGAAGCGCATTGATCTGCATTTTCAGATAGCCGGTGTGCCTGCCTATGCCCCATGGCTGTACGAAGAACATTTTTCACATGCTTTGATTCAGTATAAAGAGGCAGGGGATGAAGCCCTGGCACCTGTATTTTTCCAATTGGATCAAAAGAAACTGAAGCGGAAATACCGGAACTGGTATGTCTGTGCGATGCCAAGCACGGAAAGAAAGAGAAAACTGCGTGGTTTCAGCCATCTTGCCCTGATGTATGACTGGCTTGGTGAGGTGCATGAGCCATTTGGCCTGAGGGAGCAGTTGGACCAGAAAGCAAAAGGGATTGAGAGAGAGCGGATGGCTTCCAATCTTTTTCTGCAGGAACCTGTTGATGCAAAGAAGATTCTGCTGGTGGACGATACGGTCACAACCGGCGCAACGCTGCGCGGTGCACAATGCGCACTGGGATCTGGCCGTTATGTGGAAATATTGTGTGCATCGGCGAATCACCGCTTTGTTAAAGATCGTGGTAAGAGGGTGGGAAAATGGCCTGCAGCGCCATGATGCGTGGACTTTTGACAGTTGGAATAATATAATGTACTGGCTGTAAAAACGACAGAAAGAGAGGTTTCCATGGCAAATTTTATTTCCAAGCTCTTTAATGAGGATGCCAGAAAGCTGAGACAGATTGAGAAGAAGATTCAGCCGGTGCTGGATCTGGAAGAAAAATACAGAAATATGAGTGATGAGGAGCTCAAAGCAGAGACTCCCAAGCTCAGGCAGCGTCTGGCGGATGGTGCCAGTGAGGATGATATCTTTGCGGAGGCATTTGCGACGGCGCGTGAAGCCTGTCGGCGTGTGATCGGTGAGTTTCCATACAAGGTTCAGCTGATGGGTGCTGCCGTGATGTGCGGCGGTGATATTGCTGAAATGAAGACTGGTGAAGGTAAGACCCTGACTTCTGTCATGGCTGTTTACCTGAATGCATTAAGCGGCAAGGGCGTGCATGTCGTCACAGTCAACGAATACCTCTCTCAGCGTGATGCCCAGTGGATGGGACAGATTCACAAGTGGCTCGGCCTGACAGTTGGCCTGAACCTGCGCCAGTTGACAAGGGCACAGAAGAAGGCTGCTTATGCCTGTGACATTACCTATACGACCAACAGTGAGCTTGGCTTTGACTATCTGCGTGATAACATGGTCACACGTGTGGAAGACCGTGTCATGCGGGGATTGAACTATGCCTTGATCGATGAGGTAGACTCCATCCTGATTGATGAATCCCGTACACCGTTGATCATTTCCGGCGGTCAGAAACAGACGGCAAACCTGTATCTGCAGGCAGACCGCTTTGTCAAGAGACTGAAGGCGGATGAGGACTATGAAGTGGATCTCAAGACCCGTACGGTCCAGCTGACAGAGCAGGGTATTGCCAAGGCTGAGAAGGTTTTCCGTGTTGAGAATCTGTATAATCTGCAGCACACGGCATTGCTGCATCATATCAATACGGCTTTGAAAGCCAACTATGTCATGGCCCGCGATGTGGACTATGTCGTGGATGAGCAGGATGATGAGATCGTCATCGTCGATCCCAATACCGGCCGTCTGATGAAGGGCAGACAGTGGTCTGATGGTCTGCATCAGGCAGTAGAAGCCAAGGAAGGCATCTCCATCAAGCAGGAAACAGCCACACTGGCAACAATTACCTATCAGAACTTCTTCCGTCTATACAATCGCCTGTCTGGTATGACCGGTACTGCCAAGACCGAAGAAGAAGAGTTCCTGGAAATCTACAACATGTATGTGTTTGAGATTCCGACCAATAAGCCGGTCATCCGTGTGGATTATCCGGATGCGGTCTTTGGCACCAAGAAGGCCAAGTTCTCTGCGCTGGTGGATGAGGTGGCCGAGCGTCATGCCAAGGGACAGCCGGTGCTGGTTGGCACCATTGCCGTTGAAACTTCGGAACTGATTTCCAAGTATCTGAAGGAGCGTCATATCCCGCATGAAGTGCTGAATGCGAAGAACCATGCGCGTGAAGCACAGATCATTGCCAAGGCAGGTCAGAAGGGTGCTGTGACCATTGCAACTAACATGGCTGGACGTGGTACCGATATCAAGCTTGGTGAGGGTGTGCGTGAACTGGGCGGTCTGTGTGTGCTTGGTTCTGAGCGCCATGAATCCAGACGTATTGATAACCAGCTGCGCGGCCGTGCCGGCCGTCAGGGCGATCCGGGTATGTCCCGCTTCTATGTATCCGTGCAGGATGACCTGATGGTTAGATTCGGATCTGAGCGTATGGAAGGTCTGTTTGCCTCTCTGGGTGATCAGGCGGTGGAGTCCAAGGCCGTATCCAAGGCAATCTCCAGTGCCCAGCGCAGAGTTGAGGGTGTGAACTTTGACGCCCGTAAGCAATTGCTGCAGTACGATGATGTGATGCGGCAGCAACGTGAAGTGATGTACCAGCAGCGCAACTTTATTCTGGAGAATGAAGATGTGCATGAAGTCATTCAGGATATGTTCAAGCGTGTCATTTCCGATATCATCGGTGCTCATCAGGATTCTGACAACAAGGGTGCTGTGGATAAGAAGGCAGTGGTTGAGGCTTTGAATAACATTGGCTTCAAGAACATGGTCAGGGAAGAAGATCTTGGTGAGATGGACCAGGAAGAGATGACCGGCTTTGTGGTAGATAAGGCCTGGACGTATTATGAAGACAAGATTGCACCGGTGAAGGAACAGATCAAGCCGGTGGAGAAGGAAGTATCGCTGCGTACGATTGACCGTGCATGGTCCAATCATATTGATACGATGGAGAAGCTGCGTACAGGTATCGGCCTGAGAGGGTATGCGTCTGCCAATCCGCTGCAGGCATATATCGAAGAGGGTTATACCTTGTTCCAGGATATGATGCAGACAATTGCCCAGGAAATTGTGGCTTTCTGCATGAATGTAAGAGTTATTGACAATCGTCCGAAGAAAGAAGAAGAGGAGAAGAAAGCCTGATGGAATTATTTGAGATGAAGCAGGGCATTGCCCAAAGCCGAGCAAAAATGGAGCAGCTCGGCTCCTCTCTTTGACCTCGCGTCTAAGCAGGAGAAAATCAAAGAGAATAATCAGCTGATGGAGGCACCTGATTTCTGGAATGACCAGAAGAAGGCACAGAAGCTGATTCGTGAAACAAACAATATGAAATCATTGGTAGATACGCATACGGCGATCTCCAATGAACTTGCGGATCTGGCAGAAGGAGTGGATGAGCTTTCCTCTTCCTTTGACCCGGATATGAACGACCTCATTCAGGAAGAGTATCAGGATGTTATGAAGAAGTTTTCTGATTTTGAGATTCAGGTGCTTCTTTCCGGTCCCTATGATGACCATAATGTCATTCTGGAAATTCATCCTGGTGCCGGCGGCACAGAGGCGATGGACTGGGCCGGCATGCTGTACCGCATGTATACCCGCTATGCAGAAAAGAAGGGCTACAAGCTGACACTTCTTGACTATGAAGAGGGTGAAGAAGCGGGTGTCAAGTCCGTGACTCTCAAGATCGAGGGCCATATGGCCTATGGCTATCTCAAGGGCGAAGCCGGTGTCCACAGACTGGTCCGTATTTCCCCGTTTGATGCCAATGCCAGACGGCATACAAGTTTTGCCAGTGTGGATATCATGCCGGAATTTGAGGATGATCTTGAAATTGAGATTGATCCCAATGATCTGGAAGTCATTACCATGCGTTCTTCCGGTGCCGGCGGCCAGCACATCAACAAGACTGACTCTGCTGTGCGCATGACGCATAAGCCTACTGGCATCACAGTTTTCTGCCAGACACAGAGATCTCAGCTGCAGAACCGTGAGGCCTGCCTGAATATGCTGAAATCCAAGCTGCTGCAGCTGCGCATCAAGGAAAATGCAGAAAGAGCAGCGGCTGTGCGTGGTGAGGTAAAGGCCAATGAGTGGGGCTCTCAGATCCGCTCCTATGTCTTTGCACCATATACAATGGTCAAGGATCTGCGTACCGGCTATGAAACCGGCAATATCCAGAGTGTCATGGATGGCGATCTGGATGGTTTCATTGACAGCTATCTGCGTTCGCAGATCACCAGTGACTGATATGGCAAAACAACTGACATATACCATTACAGACAAAGAAAACGGTCTTGCAGTCAAGACCGTTTTATCTAAGTCTCTTCATCTTTCCAGAAGAGAAATCTCCCGTCTCAAATTCACCAATGGACTCTTTCTCAATGATGTTTCCTGCCGTGTAACCCAGCCGGTCAAAACAGGTGATATTGTGCATCTGATTTTTGCGGAAAAGGATACGGCCCATGCACAGAGAATTCTGGGCAAACCGGATATTCTGTATGAGGATGAAGATCTTGTAATTGTAAACAAGCCTGCCGGCATGCCAGCTCATCCTTCCCATGAACATCTGGATGATGATATGGGTACGCTGCTGCAAAGCTGGTACCATGGCAGATTTACGATCCGGGCCATCGGCAGACTGGATAAAGATGTTTCCGGGGTCATGGTGTATGCCCGCAGCCAGCCTGTTGCTGCCCGTCTTTCAAAGCAGCGGGAACAGGATATTCTGCACAAGGAATATCTGGCGATCATCCAGGGAAATATGGATCAGAAGAGCGGCATGCTGGAATATCGTCTGAAGAAAGTGGAAGGCCTCAAGGACCGTGTGGTCAGTGCCGATGGCCAGCTTTGTCAGACATGTTATGAAGTGATCCGCGAAACAGATGATTTCAGCCTGGTGAAAGTACATCTTTTAACGGGCAGAACACATCAGATCCGTGCTGGCTTTGCCTGGTGCGGTCATCCTTTGGTGGGAGACCGACTGTATGGGGGATTGGACCTGCTGCCTTTTCCTGCTCTGCACTGTGCCAGTATCCAGCTGGAACAGCCCTTTACCCATCAGAAGATTCATGCCGAAGCGCCATTGCGTGAGGATATGGAAGCTTTGCTAAAAGAAAAAGAACGCTGATCAGCGTTCTCAGTGATTTGGCGTAAACCAGAAATATGCAGTTTTGCCATCAAGATCAATCCCATTCTGGAAGTTGATCTTTTTGTTTGTCAGAAGTTCCGTGCCTTCCTGCACTTTGAAGTCTGCATCCAGGTGAATGGGTGCATCAGAAATATTGATGGCAAAGGTGAGCTGTCCTTCTTCACTGTGTCTTGCAAAGATCAGCTGTTCATTTTTAACCATGATCTGCTGGTAGTCGCCATCCGCAAAGACACGGTGTGACAGCCGCATCTTTGACATGGCAGCGATGGTATCTGTCAGTGCATTCCACTCTGGCTTGTCAAAATATGGCCGCAGGGGATCGTCACTGTCATTCGTCTTCTTTCCCTGTGCACCCCACTCCGAGCCATAGTAGATGCATGGCATGCCAGGCATTGCATAGACAAGGGCATAAGCCAGGGGCAGATCACGTGGATCCTGCAGAACGGAGGCGATACGGTCAACATCGTGGTTATCCACAAAGGACAGAAGATGCCTGCCGCGGTACAGCGTCCAGGGATCATTACCGAACTGGCGGTTATAGGAATAGGCAATCTCAAACAGATTGTGGCTGTTCAAAGAGGAATAAATGCCCTTGCGGCATTCATAGTTGGTCACCGAATCCAGGTGGCAGTCATTGAGCAGGACATTGTAGTCGCCGCCGATCATTTCTCCTAACAGCAGGAAATCTTTGCCGTAGTTCTGCACATGGTCATGAAGCTGCCGCAGGAAGTTCCGATCTACCATGTAGGCGACGTCCAGCCGCAGGCCGTCAATGTGGAACTCCTGTTCCCACAGATCGACACTGTCCAGCAGGTATTTGCATACTTCCGGGTTCTGCAGGTTGAGCTTGACGAGTTCATCATGGCCTTCCCAGTTCTGATACGTAAAGCCGTCTTTTGCCCACGTATCGTTGTAGTTGATATAGAACCAGTCGGAATAGGGACTGTCCCACTTTTTCTCCTGGACATCACGGAATGCCCAGAAACCTCTGCCGACATGGTTGAATACACCGTCCAGCACGACTTTGATGCCTGCTTGATGCAGAGCATCACAGACCTGCCTGAAATCTTCATTGGTGCCAAGGCGCACATCAATCTTATGATAGTCACGGGTATCATAGCCATGCCGGTCAGAATCAAAGACCGGCGCAAACCATACAGCTGTTGCGCCAAGTTTCTGCAGATGCGGCACAAAGTCCAGCACATGCAAAACTCTGTGAGAAACAACACCATCATTTTCATGAGGACAATCGCAGAGTCCAAGCGGGTAGATCTGATAGAAAATCTGATTGAAATCCATGTTCATCCGACCTTTCCATTGGTGAATTCTCCCTACCCTGAAGGATAGGGCCTCTGACTGCCTTACGGCAGCGGAACTCCCCCGATTCACTATGGGGCTTCCTGGCTCCAGGGTATTTTGAAGCTGAGGCTTCTGCGGAGCGCAGCTTCTCAGAAGCACGCGTTTCTGATACCTTCAGAGCTTTATCCGCAGCAGGATATTTCATCCGCCCGGTTCCGTTTCTTCCTCTGGTTCCACGGCTGCCGAAGCGGTTATCCTGCTGCGGTGATGCTGTCTATATCGCAAGTGCATACATTTCTGATGCACGGAGCTGTTTTGTGATCTTATATGCAGCAGACCATTGCTGTCTGCGTGGCTGATTCCAATTGATGCTGGGATCAATGACTTTGATGAGAAGAGGCACTTTTTCCTGGATGCCCATGCCGCGTCTTGCAATGGCGGCAGAAGCGCCTTCATGGACAGACATGCCATACCGCTTCATGAAGATGAGCTTTCCTGCCTGGGATGTATATGCAGGATGCACCTTCTTCAGGGCGATGCCGTACTTATAGCTTTTGGATTCCGCAAGTGCAGTGACGGTCGAATACGCAAACCGTGAAGTGACAAAGTTTTTCTTTTTACTGCCATAACGGTTTGCAGTATGCTTCAGCTTCAGGCACTCCATCACAAGCGGTTTTGCAGATTTACGACACCAGCAGTATGCCTCATCCAATGCAGACGAGATGATCTGTTCTGCATGACCGGAAGAAGCACCTTCCAGATCGAATCGGATGACTTTGTGACGCAGAATGTTGCCGCTTCCGTCGGTCTCGCTGATCGACAGATTGTCATAGTTGGTATCCATGCCAATACAGCCATCGCCTATGAATTCGACCATTCTCTTCTCGGGAACGGTGACGATGCATTGGATCAGGAAGGATCCGCTCGTCTCAATGATGCGCCACGAGACAGCGTGCCTTTCATGTGCCGGCAGTCCGACAGCCTGGTTCACGAATTCCTGTTTATAGGGGAACACCACGTTTTTCAGATGCACGAGAACGGGTTCCCCGTTTTTCATCTGCTGTGAGCGGTATATCAGCCCTCTGGTTTCTGTGCTATAGGAGAAGCGGAAGTTTCCCTGGGAAGCGTCCTTTCTGCCTGTAATCATCAATGCATGAGAACGCTTCTTCTGCCAAGCCCGTTTCCATGTCGCATGGTTCGGATATTTGCCATTGTTCTGCTGGCGGAAGAGCTTTTTGCCCCCATAGCAGACAGACGCGGGCTCATTTTCTCTGGCAATACGGTCTTTCAGAAGTTCCTTCCTCTGTTCCAGGTGGGCCAGTCTGTTCTTCAGCTCATGGATGCGTGGAATGATGTACTGTACCTCGAAGAGGTACGCATTCTCATAGCTCTGCATTGCTTTATAGGTGCGCAGGTTCATGACTTCAAAGCACTCGGTCTCCTTATCATAGCGCTCTTTAACACCGGACAGCTCATATGCAGGATCTTTCTTCTTTGACCAGCTTTTCAGTTTCTTCCGCAGGTTTTGCATTCGCGTGAGCTGCTGCTTTGTGCTCCTAATCTTGTTTTTATTATCTTTCAGTTGTTCCTGCCATTCCGAAATATTCTGTTTCTTCAGTTCCTTTGCGGACTGAAGAGCACCTTTTGCCTCAGTGATGGCGCTGTTCACAAAATGATCGTCCGCATGGTATTTCTGCTTCAGCTGCACATGCGCAGAAACAGGGTGCTCCTTTGTGCGGTTTTCTTTCTTCCGGCGGTCAGGGACACCCGTCGCTTCGCGGGCAGAAGTATTCTGTATTTCCTGCATAGCGGTCGCAGTGTGCTTGATCTGATTGAAAAGAGCGATATCGCACAGCAGCGCATTCAGCTCTTCCGGATCGAGACTGCCTTTACTGATGTGTCTGGAAAACAGTGTTCTGACTGCCATAACAGCGCCCCTTTCTATTTGGTTTAAATTTATATTTTACAGTCTTATTATACCGCATATTATGCACTTTTTCCGTATACTTAGACTGTAATATTCAATATTGGTTATATTTGAAAGGAGACAATCCATGAACGAATATCACAGCGCCCATGCCGTATACAGCCTGTCTTACCATATTGTACTGGTGACCAAGTACCGCCGGAAAGTGCTGACTGGCGATGTGGCAGACCAGCTCAAGTCAGAATGCATTCGTCTGATCGAAGACAAGAAGGGACACGTACAGGAGATCGAGACAGACGAAGACCATGTGCATATCCTTGCAGATCTGTCACCCTGCTATTCGGTGGTTGAAATCATTAATTCTCTGAAGGGAGTCACCTCCCGCATTCTGAGGAGGGATCATCTCCCTGAGATCAGCCGTCTTCTGCATGGAGACTCTTTATGGAGCGACAGCTACTATATTTCAACCACAGGCGGCGTTACCATCGAAAAGCTGAAAGCGTATGTGCAGTCTCAGCCTACAGAAGAGCACAAACGAAAGTACGTGAAATCCGGGAAGTACGGCAAATATCATAAAAAGAGGCGCAATTCATCCCCTGCCTGAAGTAAGGGGTCTTCTTGCGCTATCTTCGATAAAGTTATGAATCATTTCACTGGTGAGGGAGGCATTGCCGCCGGTATCAATTTCATCGGTTGGCTTGACCCAGCGGGCCACCCGCAGCTCATTTGAGTCCATGGTGATGGCATCACTGCCGATCACATGGGCATAAAAGCCAAACAGCAATGTGGAAGTAAAGCCCCATGGCTGTGATTTGTAATACGTCAAAGAGCCAACATCGAGACCGGTCTCTTCCTTGACTTCACGGATCGCGGTCTGTTCAATGCTTTCACCGATCTCATTGTATCCTGCCACAAGGGCGTATTTCTGATAGCGCCCATGCGCATATTTGGTCACCAGCAGCTCGCCGTTGTCATTGATCACAGCGACAATGACAGCGGGCATGATGCGGGGATAGACAAGATTGCCGCAGCTGGGACAGCGCATTGCCCGCTCCTTAGTATCCTTGACCATCAGGTGGCCGCATCTTCCACATCTCTTATTGATCTGCATCCAGGCATCAATCTGCCAGCCAGTGATCGCCGCAAAGGACAGCCACTTTGGTTCCAAGGTACGCAGGTTGTACGTATTGATGGAAGATCCGGCAAGATCTTTGAGATCACTCAGAAAAAAGGCCGTATCATCAATCCGGAACAGATAGTCCAGATGCCGCTGATCCGGCAGGTCTTTTACCTGGAAAAAAAGATTGTCATGGTTGAGATGGACATTATTGCCATCAAAGGAAAAGACATAGTCATCTGCCCGGGGGTCTCTGGGCTTGTATTCATTATGCATGACATGCGGAGCGATATCCTGTATCATTCATGCCTCCATCTCTTACGTACTGCCAACATATATATAATAGACGAATAAAAAATGCAAAACAAGACTGGTAAAGAAGAGGGCAGAAGCTATTATAAAAGTACCAAGAGAAATCAAGCAGGATTCCCAATTGAAACGGAGGTAATGCTTATGAAGAAGGTGCTCCTCGAATATTAGTCCGAGTATTTCGAAACAGTGCAGAAAGGTTTCGGAATACGGGTATCATGGACCGGAAAAGCCGGATGAAAGAAAGTGAAAGTCTGCATGAGGACAGACCGATGGACAGGTTCGTCTGACAATTGATGCATTTGTTAGAGTGGCACGCAAGTGTCATGAGTGACTGAGATTAGCAAACAATCAGTGTGACAGCAGGCAGATCAAGGCTGAGATCAAGAGCAGCTGCACAGTTGGAAAAAACAGAAGAAGATTCTTCTGCGGATACAGAAATCCGTCTTCTACATCATTCCAGATAAAAAAGACCTGCATTGTGTGATGCGGGTCTTTTCATCTGCGTGCATTGTCATTTAAAAACTGAAAAATGACACTGGCAATGCTGAGAAGATATGGCACAAACAGGCTGTGCACAAAGATGGCAGACACAAGGCAGATCACCATGACAGCCGTATGATAAAGCTGTATGCGATTCTGCTTTGCAAGCAGGGTATCAGACATCTGTCTCTGGTATTTGAAGATGACAGGCAAAGAGGCAGTCTCATTGCCTGGGATGATGATGTCGCTTGTATCATCCTGCATGCTGTGCATGCGGATTTGTAAAGAGGCACTGTGGCTGGCCATGTCTGTGCTGCAGACAAAAGCACATGCCTTTCCATTTCCTGTTTCCTTTTTCAGAAGTTCTTCCTTCTGATTCCAGGACATATTCCATTTCACCTCATCCACACCGGTTTCTTTCTGCAGATATCCGGCAGGACTTTTGGTGCCATGAGCGAACAGTACAACATGCATGTCCTGCTGCTTCAATGATAATATGGCATCTTTTGCATGCGGCAGAATTTCCTTGCGGGCAGAAACCAGACCGATGATATGGGAACCATCATGCAATAGGCGTATCTCTTTGCCTTCTGTTTCCATTGCTTTGATCGCTTCATCCCAGGATGCTGTATCGAGCCCTGCTTTTTTGACATCTGCAGGTGTTTCCAGCTTCATCGTTTTCCCACAGCTGTCATTCCTGATGGCACAGAAGGCACCGGCACTTTCACTGGTCAGCTTCTGACTGCGCAGATAGCGCTGCAATGCTTTGGCAAAGTGATCTTTGTGATGGGTAATAGCATCACCGGCATTCATCTCCATGATATGGATATCAATGTCTTTGCCAGGTAAAAAGTCACAGACTGTCAGTTCGCGGCTTGTGACAATATCATCCTGCTCGAGAAAGATGGTCTCCATCTTCTGATCTTCCAGACTGCGGCGCGTCTGTAAAAAGAGATTCTGTCTGGCAAGATCAAGACTGAAGGATCTTTGGGTCTTTGCTGTGAATGCTGCCATTGCGCAGGGATAGATGGATGCTGGAATGGCAAGGGCAATGACAAATGCGGCGCTCAGCTGTCTGGTAATCAAAAGGGCAATGACAAAGACTGCTGCCATGATGCCGGTGCTGATCTGGATATCCTTTTTCTTTTTTGCAAGGATACTGTCAGGAACAGTGTCCGTATTCTGCAGCGCCTTGTGCCAGAGGGTTGCGATGGCAGTCTGACTGCCAGCCTTTTCAACACGGCATGTGCAGTAACCATGGCAGACTTTTTCACCGGCAAACAGATCATCCCTGACATGCTTTTCACCCTGACTGTTTTCAATCCGGACCGCGCCTTCCCTGATTGTGCCATCTGCCGGGATGGTATCTCCTTTCCGCAGGACGAGAAGATCACCTGGCTGCAATTCATCCGGGCTGATGGTCATTTCCTGGCTGCCTTTCAGCAAGTGTGCTTTTTCCCTGACTTCTGCCGGGGCAAATCTCTGCTTTTCCTGGTTTTCTTTTCTTTCTGCAGACGCCAGAAGAGAAAGGCGGATGCCTGTGACCGCAGTCCAGGCAGCTGCTGTGGTATGAATCTGGTTCTTTGTGATGAAAAGCAGACAGATCACTGGCAGAAACGCAATGAAGAGACATGCAGTGACGGCCTGATCATCCCACTGTTTGTGTTTCAGATGATGCAGGCATGTGATGGCCTGTTCTTTCTGCAGGCAGAGAATGGCTGCCAGTAAGCCAATGAAAAAAAGAGTGCTGCATGGCAGGATGAGAGCCAGTGGTGTCAGCAGAGAGATGCTGAAAGAAAGTCTTGTTTTCAGATTTCTGCTGTTTCCTGCTTCTGGCATGCAGGGAAGTGCTTCATGGCGCAGGCATGCATCATAGCCGCATGCCTGGATGGCTTTGAGGATATTTTCTTTGGTGATTTTAGCATCATCAAAAGTGACATCCATGGTGCGGATCGCAGTGTTGACGGTGACCTGCTGGATGCCCGGCATGGATGAAAGATGGTTTTGTATCGTATCTGCACTTGCCGCAACGGCCAGTGCATGAACAGCGAATGTTTCAGTACGGGATGGCACAATGTTCTCCTTTGCGTTCCTTATCATATGCTGTTTTGAATGGCGTGACAATGGGTGTGTTGTTGTTCCTTCTGCTTTGTTTTGCATATAATGGAGTACGTTACGAGGTTAAATGAAAATGGAAATACAGGAGAGAATTGCGGCTCTGCGGGCATTGATGCAGGCCAGAAACATTGATGTGTATTATGTTCCCAATGAGGATGACCATCTGTCTCAGGAGTATACGGCTGATCATTTCAAGTGCAAGTCATGGCTGACCGGTTTTACCGGTGATGCCGGCTGTGCCATTGTCACCAGAGACTTTGCCGGCCTCTGGACGGATGGACGCTACTTTACCCAGGCAGAGATGGAGCTGGCTGGTACCGGTGTGACACTGATGCGGCTGCGCCAGGAGGGTGTGCCCAATCCATTGGATTTTCTGATTCAGAACACACCGGATAACGGTATTCTTGGCTTTGACGGCCATGTGGTATCTGCGCAGGCTGCCCTTACTCTGAGCCGTGCACTTTCTATGCGCCATGCGTCCCTGCATATGCGTGAGGATCTGGTTGGCATGATCTGGAAGGACCGTCCGGCCATGCCTGAAAAGCCATTGTTTTTGATGAATGAAAAGTATACCGGTGAAAATGCCGGTGAGCGTCTGGCCAGAGTCAGAAAGGCAATGGCTGAAAAAGGTGCGGATGTGCTGGTGCTGACTGCATTGGAAGATCCGTGCTGGGTATTGAATGTGCGCGGGGATGATATTCCGTGTACGCCGGTGCCATATGCCTTTGCCTTGATTGAACAGGATCAGGCATCTTACTATGTGGCAGAAAAGGCTGTCTCATCAGAAGTGGCTGCTTATCTTGCCGGCTGGCATGTGTCTGTAAAGCCATATGGCAGTCTGCAGGCAGATCTTTCTGCATTGTCCAATCAGGTTGTCTGGGCAGATCTTTCCGGTTTGAATGCGGAATTATATGATGCTTTGCGTGCCGGCCATAACCGTATTCTCAATGCCCATTCTCCAGTGGAACTGTTCCGTGCCATGAAGAATGAAACGGAAATTGCAAATATCCACCATGCCCATCTGAAAGACGGTATTGCCATGGTGAAGTTTGTCAAGTGGGTCAAGGATCATGCGGCATCTGGTACGATGAGTGAACTGTCTGCCCAGAATCATCTGTATGCGCTGAGGGCTGCACAGCCGGACTATCTGGAACCAAGTTTTCCGACGATTTCCGCATATCAGGCCAATGGTGCCATGATGCACTATGTGGCAACTGAAAAGCAGTATGCCATGTGTAAGCCGCAGGGCTTTCTGCTGGTGGACAGCGGCGGTACATACCGTGATGGTTCGACCGATATTACCCGTACGATCTCACTTGGCAAATTGACTGCGGAAGAGAAGAAGCTGTATACGCTTGTATTAAAGGGACATCTGGCATTGGCACGTGCCCGTTTCCTGTATGGCACCTGCGGCAACAATCTGGATATTCTGGCCAGAGGACCGTTATGGGATGAGGATATTGACTATCAGTGCGGCACCGGCCATGGGGTTGGCCATGTGCTTGGCGTCCATGAAGGTCCCCAGGCTGTGCGCTGGGGTGTGCCAAGTGCTGCCCGTCCTTCCTCAGTGCTGGAAGACGGCATGGTTGTGACAGATGAGCCTGGCGTGTATCTGCCGCATAAGGTTGGCATCCGTATCGAGAATGAACTGCTGGTGCGCAAAGGCACGCATAACTTCTATGGCCAGTGGCTGTACTTTGAGGACCTGACACTGTGTCCGTATGATCGGGATGCGATTGATGTCAGCCTGCTGGAAAAGAAAGAGATTGAGCAAATCAATGACTATCACCAGCATGTGTATGATACGCTTTCTCCATATTTAAATGAGGAGGAAAAACAATGGCTATGGAAACAGACAAGAGAGCTGTGAAACTTGTTTCCTGGAATGTGAATGGCCTGCGCTCATGCATGAAGAAGGGGTTTTCTGACTTCTTTGCACAGGCGGATGCAGATCTGTTTGCGATTCAGGAGACCAAGATGCAGCCGGATCAGCTTGATGATTCGATGTCCTTTGACGGCTATTTCCGCTATATGAACAGTGCAGAAAGAAAAGGGTATTCCGGCACAATGGTTTATGCAAAGAAAGAGCCGCTGCAGGTCATTTATGATATTGACGGCGATACAACCAAAGAAGGGCGTGTGATTACACTGGAATATCCGGATTTCTGGTTTGTATGTGCCTATGTGCCCAATTCCAAGGAACAGCTTGCCCGGCTGGATTACCGTATGGAATGGGAAGGATATCTGAAAGCACATCTTTTGAAGCTGGATCAGACAAAACCAGTGATTTATACCGGTGATCTCAATGTTGCCCATGAAGAGATCGATATCAAAAATCCGGCATCCAATCATCATAATGCCGGTTTCTCTGATGAAGAGCGTGCGAAGATGACGGAACTGCTGGCTGCCGGCTTTACCGATACGTTCCGGCATCTGTATCCGGATGCAGTGAAGTATTCCTGGTGGAGCTATCGGTTCAAGGCAAGGGAAAGGAATGCCGGCTGGCGGATCGATTACTTCCTGGTATCCAATCGGATTGCAGGAAATGTCAAAGATTCTTTGATCTATGATACGGTGACTGGTTCTGACCACTGCCCGATCGGCCTGCAAATTGAGTTTTAACAGCTTCGTGCGTATAATATACGGGTATTTTCTGGAGGAAAAGTTATGGACGTAAAGTCAGTCATAGAGGGTTACCGCGATGAACTGGTCAGCCGTCTGGGAAGTCTTGTGGCAGTGAATTCTGCCATGGGTACACCGGAGGATGGCGCACCGTTTGGACCGGGACCGAAGAAAGCATTGGAAACAGCTCTGTCCTTTCTGCAAGAGGATGGCTTCAAAACAGTCAATCTGGATAATTACATTGGATATGCTGAAATGGGTGAAGGCGAGAAGCTGATCGGCATTGTCGGTCATCTGGATGTGGTACCGGCCGCAAAGAGCGATGGCTGGGACACCGAGCCGTTTGAGATGACGGAGAAGGATGGCATCCTGTATGGCCGCGGCGTTTCCGATGATAAGGGTGCTGTGGTGGCAAGCATGATTGCCATGAAGGCTGTGCGTGATCATGGCATCCCGATGAACAAACGTGTGCGTCTGATCATGGGAACCAATGAAGAGTCCGGCTCCAAGGGTCTTGCCTACTATGTCAAGAAGGAAGGCAGTGTTGACTATGGCTTTACACCAGATGGTGAATTCCCGCTTGTCTATGGTGAAAAGGGTATGGTTGGCGCCGTTTACCGTTCCAAGAAGACAGAGATTCTGGACATCAAGGGGGGTACAGTTTCCAACATTGTGTGCAAGAACTGCATGATTCTTCTGAAGAAGTGCACGTTCTCCAAGAAGGCACTGGAAGATTATTTCAACAATAACTCGATTGCCTATGAGATGAACGAAGAGGGCGAAAATGTCCGCATCAGTGTGACGGGTGTGGCTGCTCATGCCAGCACGCCGGAACTTGGCCGCAATGCCATTTCCTATCTGATGTGCGGTCTGCACGCAGCCGGCTGTCAGGATCCGTTTGTGGAATTCTATTGTGACCACTTCGGACTGGAGACGGATGGTACTTCTGCCGGTGTTGCCTGCAAGGATGAATATGGTGCATTGACACTGAACAATGGTGTTATTGGCATGAAGGATGGCGTGATTGAGGGAACGATTGATATCCGCTTCCCGGTTACCTTCAATGCCAAGCAGGTTGTCAAGCAGTGGAGTGAGCATCTGGAAGATGAAAATGGCCTGATTGAGATCAAGCATACAGTTGAACCGCTGTTCTTCCCGGTAGATTCGCCACTTGTCACAACATTGCTGGATGCCTATCGTGAAGTCACTGGCGATACGGAGAGCCAGCCGCTGGTCATTGGCGGCGGTACATATGCCAAGGGCATTGACAATACCATTGCGTTTGGCTGTGCATTCCCTCATGAGGATTACCGCATTCACAATACAAATGAATGGGTGCGCATTGATGAACTGCTGAAACAGGCAGAGATTTATGCCACTGCGATCATCAAGCTGTTAGCTCTGTAAGATGGATCATCTCAGAAGACCGCGTCATGTGGTCTTCTTTTTTTCTATTATGAAATCAGGAAGAATCCAGTCCTGATTGAGCTGTCATGAGCATATGAATCTACAATGGTAAGGTCAGGATTACCTGGGTGTATTCCTGGCCTTTCCTGCGTATAGGCATATACCGGAAAGGTCTGGGTAAAAGTAAGGACGCCTCTTTTTTTAAGCTATCGAACG
>Ga0256406_1002055_pt1 | contig 29983 bp, 25 predicted proteins | sample RumenRJG_03DNA_FD_185986 | JGI IMG/M metagenome (GOLD analysis project Ga0256406, IMG submission 185986) | Bovine rumen microbial communities from Lethbridge, Alberta, Canada - RJG_03 | ecosystem: Host-associated > Mammals > Digestive system > Stomach > Rumen | place: Canada: Alberta | collected... | reverse complement strand
AGGTCCACCTTGGCACGGAGGCACTTTTCGCCGTCGGCATACTTGCCGTCGCGCATTTCGCGGAAGAGCTTCATGTTCTCTTCGACGCTGCGGTCGCGGTAGGGGCTCGGACGGCTGGGCTTACCGGCATCGTTGCCACGGTATTCCTGCATTTCGTCGCGGGTCAGGTCTTCCACGTAAGCCTTGCCCATTTCAATCAGCTTTTCGGCAAAGGCGTAAATCTGGTCGTAGTAGTCGCTTGCGAAATATTCGCCGCCCTTCCATTCAAAGCCGAGCCACTTCACGTCTTCGCGGATGGAGTCCACGTATTCCACGTCTTCTTTAGTGGGGTTCGTGTCGTCGAAGCGGAGGTTCGTGACGCCACCGAAGTCCTTGTACTTGTTTGCCGTACCGAAGTTCAGGCAGATAGACTTGGCGTGTCCGATGTGGATGTAGCCGTTCGGTTCAGGGGGAAAACGGGTGTGCACGTTCTTGCGCTTGCCCGTGGCGAGGTCGTTAACGATAATGTCCTGTACAAAATTCGAGGATTCGGGAATATCCATGGTTTTAACCCTTCTGTTTTACGGGGCTAAATGTAGAAAAAAATGTTTCTTTGCCAAGTTTTGGCTCACTTTTCTATCTTTGTGAGCATGGAATTTAAGCGTTTTGAGGCCTTGATCGAAATGTTCCCGCAGGTGCAGATTTTTAGCACCGAGGGCGAGGACCTGGACCGGGTCATTACCCATTTTTTGAACCAGCAGAAGAATGTTTCCACGATGTCGGAAGCTATGCAGCGTAAAATCCAGCATGCACTTGCTCCATTTTTCCAGCAGCGCTTTATTAGCCTGCACGACGAAGAAGCTCCGCTGGTTCGCCACCTCCTGTTGAAGAAGAAGTTCTTCTTGCAGACGGACCGCTATATCGATGACATGGCGTGGCCGGAGACCGATCCCGATAAATTGGATGAAGCGCTAAAGATTGCCGACTTGTCCGAAGAAGTCCTGGACCGTAAGCTTCTAAGCCTTTCGAACGGGGAATTGCGCCGCGTCCTGCTGGCGCGCATGTGGATGGAAAATCCGCAGTGGGTCTACTTTAACGACCTGTTTGGCGGGCTTGATCCGGAATACCGTCGGCATCTGGCCTCGAGTGTAGTGCAGCTTTCGAAGCGTGACGGCCTGAAGGTGGCCGTGCGCCTGGCCCGCGAAGATGAACTGCTTCCCGAAATTCCTGCGTTCGTCTATGCAGACAAGACCTTTACGCAGTATGCGGGCGAATTGCCAACAGAAGTCGCGAAGCCGAAGTTTACGAAGGCCGAACTCAAGGATTACGAGATAGTTTTGCTCAAACCTCAAAGCGAACTTGCGAGCGACCCCGTCGCCCAAACCTCTTCGGAAATTCTCTTTGACCTCAAGAATATTAATGTGCAGTTCGGTGACACGGTCGTGCTCAAGAACCTGAACTGGACGGTCCGTAAGGGCGAACATTGGGCTGTCATGGGCGAGAATGGGGCGGGTAAGAGTACCCTTCTCGGTATGCTCACCGCGGACCACCCCCAGATTTACAAAAACGATATCACACTTTTGGGAAAGCGCCCGGGGCATGGCCTGAATATCTGGGAACACAAGGCTAAACTCGGATTTTTCTCGCCTGAACTGGCGCTCCAGTATCGTGAAGACTTGAGCCTGTCCGAGGTGCTGTGCACGGGCTTTACGTCGAATCTCTGCAAGGCGGAAAATACCACCTGGGAAGAACGGGCGAAGGCGAAGGAATGGCTTAATTACCTTGGATTCGAGGATGTCGATGCCCGTTTCCGCAGCTTGTCGCCGATAGACAAGCGTGTTGTTCTCATGGCGCGTGCGGCGATTCGGCCACCCAAGGTTCTATTGCTCGATGAACCGACGCAAGGTCTCAAGGGCGAATACCGCGAAAAGATCTTTAGCTTGCTCCAGTTACTTTCGAAGGAGACGACGATTATCCTGGTGAGCCACTACGAAGAGGAATGGCCGCCTTGCATGACGCATCTCCTCCGTATGCCGAAATTCTCGATGTAGGGTCATAAACATATTATGCAACTGAACGAACAAACGATTCTAAAAGCCCTGCAGGCGGTTCAAGACCCCGACCTGCACAAGAATATTGTCGAACTGAACTTTGTCCAGAATTTAAAGATCGATGGCGACAAGGTAAGTTTTGACTTGCGCCTTACAACTCCGGCTTGCCCGATTCGTGACAAGTTTAAGGACCAGTGTATCGCGATCGTAAAGTCGCTCGGTGCAAGTTCTGTTGAGGTGACTTTTACCGCGCAAGGCCGCGTGGAAAGTTCCAATACGGCGGCGCAGGCACCGAAGGTTTCTTACATCGGCGACGTGGCGCATGTGGTGGCTGTTGCCAGTGGCAAGGGCGGTGTCGGCAAATCGACCGTGACGGCGAACCTTGCGATGGCTCTCAGTTTGTCCGGTGCCCGCGTGGGCATTCTGGATGCCGATATCTACGGTCCTTCCATGGGTCTCATGTTCGGTATCGACAAGGCTCCTGAAGTTTTCGAGGACAACACGATTGCCCCGGTCGAGGCGAAGGGCGGCATCAGCATCGTCAGTATGTGCATGTTCGCGGATAGCGACAAGGCGACCATCTGGCGCGGTCCGATGGTTTCGCAGATGATCCAACACTTTATTCATCATGTGCGCTGGGGAAAACTGGACTACCTGCTGGTTGACTTTCCTCCAGGAACGGGCGACATTCAGCTGACACTTACGCAGAACTGCCCGATGGCAGGTGCCGTGGTGGTGACGACTCCGCAGGAAGTGGCTCTCGCCGACTGCCGCAAGGGTCTTGCCATGTTTGATTCCGTAGGCGTACCCGTGGTGGGCGTCGTCGAAAACATGAGTTACTTTATTTGCGACCAGTGCGGCAAGGCGCATCATATTTTCCGTGAAGGTGGTGGTGACCGCATCGCGAAAAGCTGGGGTGTGCCGGTGATTGCGAAGGTGCCTCTCGAACCTGCCGTTGCCGATTGCGGTGACCAGGGAACACCTGCGGTACTCCGTTATCCGAATTCGGAATCGGCGAAATCGTTCATGCAGGCGGCCGATGCCATGGTGCGTACGCTCTCGGTGTTCAAGACCGAAGGCGATGGTGTGCTCAAGACCTTCAACTATGAATTTGCAGAACTTCCCGAGGAGGATGTATGATCCAGCCGAAGAAAGTATTTAGGACAAAGGATGGCCGTCTCGGATTTGAGTGGAACGATGGTACGCGCGGTGCATGCGCTGTTCGCGAATTGAGGCTTGCTTGCCCTTGTGCATTGTGCGTTGACGAACATACGGGCGAAAAGCTGCTGGACGATGCGTCCGTTTCGCCTGATATCAAGCTTGTCCGTGTGCAGTCTATCGGTCGCTATGCGGCGGGCCTTTCGTTTGATGACGGACACAATTCAGGAATTTACCCTTACGACAAGTTGTATAACTTGACGAAAACAAAGTAAAAAGACATATTTGGATTGTCTTCTTGGAAATGTTCCTTGAAGGATCGAAGGTATGTGTTTCTATGAGTGATGCAAACGAAGCGCTTTATTTCAGGGACCTGAACAGGTTTCCTACCCTGAGTCCTCAGGAAGAGGAGGCTCTTCTTGCGATTATCAAGAGTGAACAGTCGGAAGAGATTCGCAAGTCGGCCTTGCAGCGCCTGATCCGCGGTAACCTCCGTTTTGTCGTGAGTGTTGCGCGTAAGTACCAGGGCCGTGGACTTTCCTTGTTGGATTTGATCAATGAAGGAAACATTGGCTTGTTCAAGGCGGCAAAACGCTTTGACATGGGTAAGGATGTCAAGTTTATCTCCTATGCCGTGTGGTGGATTCGTCAGTCCATCCAGAAGGCTCTGTTTGAACAGGTAGGGGCGGTCCGGATTCCTCCGAACAAGCTTGCCCTGGTCAATCGCTTCAAGCGCGCCTTGATGCAGAACGACGGTGACTACGATCGTACCATTGCGATGGACGAATTCGCTCCGTTCGAAAAGGATATCGTCGAGGTCATGGAAAAAATCGTGGACATTTCGCTCGACGCCCCCATTGGCGATGCGACGAATGTCTCTGGTAATGGCGATACGGTCAGCACCCTGATGGATGTTCTCGGTTCCGATGGAAACCAGGACGAGGACATGGAAAAGGATGAACGCCGTAAGCTCATCCAGGAAACCTTGTCGTCGCTTCCGCAGCGTGAAGAAGAAATCCTTCGCATGTTCTATGGATTGGATACCGTGGAAGACACCACGCTCAAGGACATTGGCGAAGACTTGAAACTCAGCCGTGAACGTGTGCGCCAGATCAAGAACAAGACGCTCCGCCGTTTGCAGAAGAGTAAAGAACATAAAGAAAAACTGGCTGACTTTTTGGAAAAATAATGACGAATTCGTCTTCGGCGGCCCGTAGGGCGGCATACCTCTTTTTGGCATTGTGTTGTGGGGCATTGCTTGCTTTTGTGGGCTTTCGCCTTTATGATGTTCACGGTCCCAACAAGATTGTAGTGGGGGGGGACCCTTATGGGCTTCCTGCCGGGTCTACGGTGGTTCGTGGCGATACTCCCGATATGACCGAGGCGCTGGCCAATGTGCCTGCCCAGGTGCAGACCGAACTTCGCCGTGCGATGGAACTTTTCCGTTCGGGCGCCTACAGTTCTGCCTACGATATCTACGATGGTATCGTGGTGCTGTATCCGGATTTGTTGCCTGCTCTGCTGGGACAGTTGAATACCTTGTTTGAACTGGATTCGCTTTCGAGCCTGCAGCAGGATCGTCTTTCGTTGCTCACCGAAAAAATTCAGGCGCGTTACCCCGGTTCGGGCTTGTCCGCCTATCTGGAAAGCCGCAAGATTTATAAGGCGGGTAACTCTACTGCCGCATTGGAATTGGCCCGAGTCGCATCGGAAAAGGCCCCCGCCTTTTACCAGACGAGGTTGTGGTATGGTCGCCTGCTCATGGAGGGCGGTCGGTCGATCCAGGCGACGAACGAACTGAAGACGGTCGTAAGCCTTTCGAACGGAGATGAACCGAGGGCCTATGAGTTGCTGGCGGAACTTTACCGCCGCGGTGGCCAGCTGGATAGTTGCTCTGCCCTGGTGGAATATGCCCTTTCGCAGTTCCCGGTCAATGCAAACCTGCTATTGTTGCAGGGATACCTGAATGAATACCAGGGACATTTCGATGCGGCGGAGAAACTTTACCAGCGCATTCTTGCGTTTAATCCCGATTTTGTCCAGGCTCGTGAAGCCATCTCGACCTTGGGGGAAAAGTCGCCTCCGGGTTCTGGCTCCGGCGTTGTCCTTTCTCCGCAGGACCGTGCGCAGACTGCTTGTGATATCCTGGAACCGCTTGTCGAAAAGTATCCTGATAACCTGCCTCTGAAGGAAGCCCTGGGACGCGCCTACTTGAAAGGCCGCCAGTTTGGCCGCGCCCGTTCCCAGTTCCAGGACATCCAGAAGGTGGATCCTGAATACCCGGATATCCAGCAGCGAATCCAGGAAGCGAGTGTCACAAGACCTGCTCCTATTTCTAAAGGGGACGGCCTGACGGCGAACCTGAACCGTGCGGTCGACAGTTTGCGTGAAACCATCGAGCCTGCGACGACACATGACTTTACGACGATGCTTGGACATTATGTTGTTCGTTATGGCGCGACTCCGCGTGAATTCTTCAAGAAGTATTCCATTGGCAATTTCAGGCCTGTCGCCAACAATGTCTGGCAGGAATCGTTCTACATCGCTCCTTACATGCATACCTACACGGTCATCTTTGATTCCCTCAGCCATTTCCGTGAAGTTCACGTAGTGGTTTACGATTCGGCCTCCTCGTCGAATCATATGGGAATGGCGCCTGAAATTTATACGAGGCTGCTCAAGCAGAATTCGAGAATTTCTGGTATCGGCAATAGTACGGGTGAAACGGATTGCGGCGACGGTATCGTTTTGGATGCGGCCGTTTGGGAAACCCAGGACAACTTCGAGATGCTTGCCCGCGTGGTCGGGAAGCCTGCCGAAGTGCGTATGGTGCGTTTCGACAAGAGCGTGCTCCCGCCTGGACTCAAACTTTGTGACTATACGAAGTATCTGAATCAATACTAGGGTTTAGACGAAAGAACGCTCAGACTTCGTCTTCGCTACAGACGAAAGACGAGAGTTTTTTCTGTAAATTCCATGTGATAAATTCTTTGTTTTTAAAATTAAGACTTTAGAATCTCTCGTCTGTAGGCGGGAACCGCCGTTCTCTCGTCTATTTTTGTATCTTTATGCTCATGTTACGTATCCGCTATATGGCGCTTGCTGTGTTCGCCCTTCTGTTCGAGGGGTGTACTTGCTGTGCCTACCTGAACCACATGTTCAATGCGGAACGTCTGGATGAACAGGCCGGTGAAATGCGTGCCGCCCGACTGGACAGCATTCCCGATAGCGAAAATTCTCTGCCCGGTACTGAAGAACGTCAGAAATACGACAAGATTATCGAGAAGGGCTCCCGCGTCCTGGAACGTTTCCCCGACAACAAGAAACGTACGGCCGAAGCGGTCTTTTTGATTGGCGAATCGTTCCGCCACAAGCATGAGTGGAGCAAGGCGATTACCAAGTACGATGAATTCGAACGCTACTTTGCCGACCATGATTCGATGAAGGCCGTGGAATACCAGCGCGCCTATTGCCTGTACCGTAACCACGAGTATAACATTAGCCGATTTGCCCTGGAGCCGGTGGTGGCGTCCAAGGAACATCCTTATTATTTCCAGGGGCTGAACCTGCTCTCGCTTTTGGATGAGCAGTCCGAGGCGCCTGACCAGGCCATTGCTTCTTTGGAGGCGTTGCTTGCCGATACGTCGGGAACTCCCTTTATGCGTGGCAAGGCGCATTTCCGTTTGGCAGGACTCTATTATAAGAAAGAAGACTGGGACAAGTCCCGTGAGCATTATACGGCCAAGGAAATCAAGGAGCTGAATCCGCGTGAACAGCAGACGGCGGGGGAACAGGCTGCGGAATGCCTTGTGAACCGTAAGGAGTATCTGCAGGCGGCGGACGAATACAAGGAATTCTACAAGAATCCCGATTATGAATCCAAGCAGCCGGATTACCTGGTGCGTATCGGTGAACTGACCATGCTTGCAGGGCGACATGCCGATGCAATAGTCATCTTGCAAAAGGTGAATACGGAGTATCCGCGTACCGAAGTTGCGTCTCGAAGCTATTTCTGTCTGGGTGATTATGAACAGCACCAGAAAATTGATTACGACAAGGCCGTCGTCTATTACGATAGCAGCTTTATTTCGCGCACGATATGCAAGTGGGGCCAGGAAAGCCGCGAACGTCGCGATGCCTTGAAGCGTCTGATCTCCATGCGCAACCAGAATGACAAGGAACGCAAGGATTCCATTCCCAACGTCGATAACTTCTTCAGGTCCGAGTTCCTGATTGCGGAATTGTTCCTGTTCAAGCTTTCAGAGGTGGATAGCGCCATTGTGCGCCTAGATAACGTGATCAAGGATTCCGGGGATAGCGCCAAGATTTTGCGTGCTATTTATGCAAAGGCTTTCGTCTATGACGAGTACCTGCATGACCCCGATGCCGCCGAAGAAATCTACAAGGAAATTATCGAAAAGTACCCGGATACGGAATATGCCAAGCAGGCGCAGGCGAACCTCGGCATGCGGGTGACCTTGAAGACGCGCGAGGATGTCGCAAAGGACCGCTATATGGAGGCGGAAAGCCTTTGGACAATCGCCTCCGAAATGCCGCTAGACCAGATGGAACTGGTGGATTCTGCATATACGCACGCGTTCATGTTCTTCGACAGCTTGTATCGGGAATTCCCGGAAACCCAGGCGGGTGCCCAGGCCCTGTACATGAAGGCGATTTACTTCCAGATGAACCCGGAACGTGTCGATAGCACGATGGCCACCTATAAGTTGCTCCGTGACCAGTACGGTCAGACTCCGTGGGGAAAGCAGGCGGCGAAAATGATGAATTCTCGCCTGTCGATGTCGGACAAGGATCTGGAACGCTTGCGGAAACGAGTTAAGACGAGTGAGGAGCATATCAACAAGCAGTCGGCTCAGTACTATGAGGCGCTGAACAAGGCTCCAGAAGAAAAACAGGCTGAAGTCAAGAGCAAGGAAGATGAAATCCTTGAAAATACCTACAACAGCATGTATGATTTTGAGTAAGGGCAAGTTTGCCGTTGTGGCGGTGTTGTCTGCCGCCTTGCTGTTGTCTGGATGTGCCGCTGCAAATGCAAAGATCGCTTCGCGCAAGGGATATGTACGTTTCCCGGGCAAGCATTATGCTTCGGGAGAAAAAGCTGAAATAGGGACTAAAATCGAGGGCGAGGCGAGCTACTATGGCCCCGGTTTCGATGGCAAGCAGACCGCCAGTGGTGAAATTTTTGACCAGGACGATTATACCTGCGCCCACAAGACGCTCCCGTTCGGCACCAAGCTGAAGGTGGTCCGCAAGGACAATGGCGAAAGTGTCGAAGTCCGCGTGAATGACCGTGGCCCGTATGTAGGCGACCGAATCCTGGACTTGAGTGTTGCTGCCGGCAAGAAGATTGGTCTTGACAAGGTGGGACATGCCACCGTGACGGCAACTGTCATAGAATAAAAATGTCATCTTTTGACATCTGAATATACCTATATTTACCACTGAACAGAAAAGCACTTGTTTGTTTGTGTGCTTTTTTAGAAAAAGAGGTAAATATGTCGTATAAACATGAAATGAAGAACGCTGATTATGCGGTGGAACTGGGTGAACGCAATCTCTGGAATTCGGGATTTTCCTCGTTCAAGCGCCGTATCGATGAACAGCTCCAGCTGAATGGTTTTGATGGTTCGATGGTAGATGACGAAACGTTGTTGCCCTATTATCGTATGGGCGAAAGCGAAACGTATGTATTGAGTGCCCTTGGCTGTGCCGTGGGAATGTAGTAGAGGCACAGTCGGGTTGGCTTAGGTATAAAAAAAGAACTCATCCTTAGATGAGTTCCTTATACCCCCAAGCGGTTTCGAACCGCTGTTGCGGGAATGAAAATCCCGAGTCCTGGGCCACTAGACGATAGGGGCGATTTGTGAGACACAAATATAAGAAAGTTTTTGATTTAGTCAAGGGTATTTTTGAGAAAAAAAGAGGGGGTCGGGTTGGCTTGGGCGTATAAAAAAAAGACCAACCTGATGGTTGATCTTTTATACCCTTTGACGCGGTTGGCTTGTGGGTATAAAAAAAGATGCTTCTAACGAAGCATCTTTTATACCCCCAAGCGGTTTCGAACCGCTGTTGCGGGAATGAAAATCCCGAGTCCTGGGCCACTAGACGATAGGGGCGTTTAGTAGGGCCAAATATAGGTTAATATTTAAAATCCGTCAAGGGTGGTAGATGAAAAAAGTTAATTTTTCTTCGTGACTTTGAAAATTTGGCTAAAAAAGTCCCTTAAGGGTGGCGTTGCCCGCTTTTTACCGGTGGCACTTCTTGCAAGTGCCGCCGATGCGGGGGTGCTGTGGGGTGTGCGCTCGTTCATCGAGATTATCGGGGGCAAGACTGATGTTCCGTTGCTGGCATGGCTCGCCGGGATGATCGTGCTTGCGCTGCTGCGACTTTTTTTCCTTTTCGGTAAGTCGAAAATTTCTGAAAACTGGCTTTACGGGGTGTCTTCGCGGGTGCAGGCGTTCTTCTTGCATCGTCTGCGGAACCTGCCGCCGAACGTCTTCCATACGCCAAAGGGGGAGCGCGAGGTCGAATCGGCTTACGAGGCGACCGTCGTATTGCAGAATAATGGTGGAGTCTTCTTCCAGGCGGTGCAGGCGATTCTCCAGCTGGTGGTATTTTTGCCGGTGCTGTTCTACATTTCATGGCCTCTGACCCTGTTCCTTTTCGTAGTCATCGTGCCGTTTGTGGCGTTGCTGCAGCGGAAGTTGCATAGGCTCGGTCCTGCCGAGGAATCCCTGATGCGCCTGCGTTCCGATTTTCGGGGCGATCTGACGCTTGCCCGACGGCTGTTTAGGCAGTGGAGCGGTCGCGATGAGCGGAGCGGTATTTCAGATGGTTTGTTGAAGAGTGTCCGTCGCTTGCGTGATGAAGGTGCTTCGGCGGCAATCAAGAAATCGCAGCTTTCGCTTTGGGCAGAAACCGTCTCGGTCGTTGCGATGGTGTTCGTTCTCGCCTTCTGTGCGCTCCTGATGGGACGCGGCTACATGGATGCGTCGGGGCTCGTGCTTTTTGCGTCTGCGGTTTTGCTCTGCTACAAGCCGGTCAAGGAGTGCGCCCGCGTCATGCCGCAGTTCCGCGCGGCAATGAGTGCGCTGAATGTCCTCGAAAAGTTTGAGTCGCTCGGAGTCGTTGATGCCCCTTCTGTAGATGGCGCGTCTCATGCACGTGCGTCGATTTCTGAAGGGCCTGCGGGAGAGGGCGTCGTTGTCCGTGACGGGCGTTTCCGTTACGAGGGGGCAGATCAAGATGTGTTTGGCGGCCTTGATATTCGCTGGTCCCGAGAAAGACCTGTGCTTGTCCGTGGCAGGAACGGTGTCGGCAAGTCTACTTTCTTGCGCTTACTAGCGGGGCTTGAGCGCTGGAACTCGGCCGAGGTTTCTGCTCCCCGCGATGTGTTTTTCGTGGCGCAGGACCTGGAACTTCCGCCTCGGTGGATGCTTTTGCGGCTGATAGACCGGGTAAAGGCCAATGAACCGGAAAAAATGGCCGTTCTTGAAAAGTTTATGATGACGGCGGGCCTGGCGCCTTTGCTTGAAAAGCAGGGACTGTCTGGGGGAGAACGGGCGCGGGTGGCATTGTTGTGGGCGCTTGCCTCGGAAGCTTTGACGGTGCTGCTGGACGAGCCTTTTGCCTCTGTGTCGTTGGGAGACAGGGAGCCGTTGCTCGTTGCCTACCTGGATGCGGCGAAAAAAATGGGGAAATGGACAATAATTGTTAGTCACGATGTGCTTTCTGCTGAAGTTGAATGTATATTTAAAACAGAGTGTTTTTAAAAGCAGGGTGTTTTTAGCGGAGGCTTTTATGGAAGAACAGTTGAATAATCAACCGAACGAACCTGTGAATCAAGTAGAATCTGTCAAGGTGGAAAATTCGTCGCCGGAGCAGGCTGCCCCGCAAAATTCTGCACCTCAAGCCGAGGCCCAACCGGTTGAACTTCCCGAAGTGGACAATCGTCCTCCGCGTCCGTTCCTCTATCGTTATCGGGGAGTCATTCTCGGTATCCTTGCCGTGATTGCCCTGGTGTGCCCGGCGGGAGATCTCGACATTGTCCCGTTCCTGATCTTTGTCAACATCTTTATCCTTTCTGTATATCTGCGAATCAAGGCTCGTTGCTGCATTGGGGAACATACCCGTGGCAGTTCGCAGGATGCTCCCGTGCTTGTCACCTGGGGCGCCTATGGCCGTATGCGTCATCCGCTCTATGTGTCCAATATGGCGATTGGCGTGTCCCTGATTGTTCTTCATTTTGGATTAAGTCCGTTTGTCATTCCGTTCGTGGCGATTTTGTTTGCGGTCGGGTTCAGGCTTGCCAAGCTGGATGACCGTTATCTTGAAATGCGCTATGGCGATGAGTGGAAACTCTGGGCTATGCATACCCCCGCCTTTATCCCGCGCGAGATTCACGTCCCTGGACCGAGACGCAGCGGCAAGGAAGCGATTCTTGCCGATATGGCTACATGGGTTAGCCTTGCGCTGATGGTGGGTCTTGTCCTGTTCAGGAAGGTTGATTTCTTGATATGGGCATAGGCGTGCGCTTGGGCAGAGCGGTCTGGAACGTAGCCGCCAGTTCGGTGGCTCGTGCCGCTTGCCTGTTGCCAGGTCTTGACCAAGAATATCGAATAGAAGAACGCCTGTCGGGGCCGTGGCCCGCCGGACCGTATCTGTGGTTGCACGGTGCGAGCCTGGGCGAGTGCCGCATGTTGCAGAATTTGGCCTGCGCCCTTCGTGAGGACTGGGCCGACTGTCCGAAGATTTTAATTACATCCCAGAAAGCGGAAGTCGTCTCTTATTTGAACGACGCCTGTGCTGGTATTGCAGATGTGTCGATTGCTCCGGCGGATATTCCATCTGTGTTGGATTCTTTCGTGAAGTCGGTGCAACCCCTGGGGCTGGTTCTTGCAGAAAATGAACTATGGCCGGGTTACCTTTCGACCCTTTCAAGAATTTCGGCGAAAAAAAACATTGCGCTTGTATCGGGGCGCTATCGTCGGTCGTTGCCGTTCCTTGACTTTTCGGGAATGGGAATAGCCTGCCTGCAGACTGCTGCCGACCTGGGGCGTTTTTCCTATGCGAGCAAGGGCTCCGTTCCCTGCACTATGGGTGGCGACTGGAAGCTTTTGAACTGGGCCCGCGATGGGGGACTTGTTAGTGCTCCTGAAACCCCGATTGTCGATGTGGTTTTCCTCTCGTTCCATCAGGAAGAATCCGAGGCGCTTGTGCGGATGGTGAAGGATTCCGTTGACAAGGGGGAGGCTCCTGTGCTGATGCCCCGCCGACTTGCCGAATTGAATCTGTTCCGCAGGCTGTTGCAGGATGCTGGACTGCCTGTGGTGGACTATCCTGTCGTGCGGAAAGGGTGCGTTTCGCTGGTGTCGCGTTTTGGGCTTTCCCGAGAAATCCTGTTGAAAAGTAGGAGTGCCGTCGTTGGAGGCTCGTTTGCCCGGACGCTCGGGGTTCACGATTTTTGGGAGCCTTTGCGGATGGGCGTGGCGACTTGCGTGGGGCCCTATGCCAGGGGACATGAAGATGTCGTGGCAAAACTGGTCTCGGCGCATGTGCTGGCGCAGATCCATTCGCCGGCTGATTTCTTGCGCCGCCGCTTTCCGTCGGTTGATACGGTGCGCTTGAACCTTGCGCAGGAAAAGAAGAGGGTTTTAGATTCCTATTTTTTGTTGCTGAATTTTATAAAGGGCCTTAAATGAAAAAAGTGATTCTTGCGACCCCCAGAGGATTTTGCGCCGGTGTAGACCGTGCCATTCATGTGGTGGAGCGCGCCATCGAAAAATTCGGTACCCCTATTTACGTGCGACACGAGATTGTGCACAACAAGTTTGTGGTCGATACGCTCAAGTCGAAAGGCGTCGTCTTTGTCGATGAACTGGACGAGGTCCCTGCCGGTTCCGTGGTGATTTTTTCTGCCCATGGAGTTGCCGAAGAAATTTATGCCGATGCCGAAAAACGCGGACTGCAGGTGCTGGATGCAAGCTGCCCGCTGGTGCTCAAGGTGCATTTCAGTGCCAAACGCCATTATGCCGCTGGCCGCCATATCATCTTGATCGGACATGCGGGCCATGCCGAGGTGATTGGTACCTTGGGACAGCTTCCGCCGGGTGCGATTACGCTGATCAAGAACGAAGAGGACGCTCGGACGGTGCAGGTCCCCGAAGGAAAGGAACTCGCCTATATTACGCAGACGACGCTTTCTGTGGCCGAGACCCGCAAGATTATCGAAGCCCTCAAGGAACGTTTCCCTGGAATTATCGGGCCCGATGCGGGGGATCTCTGCTATGCGACGGGTAACCGCCAGGCGGCAGTCCTCGATCTCTGCTCCAAGGTGGATATGCTCCTGGTGGTCGGCGCCAAGAATTCCTCTAATTCTAGCCGCCTGATGGAACTTGGGCTCGAACAGGGCATCCAGAGCCATCTGATAGCCTCGGTTGACGACCTGCAGCCGGAATGGTTCGAAAATATCGATTCTGTGGGCATTTCGAGCGGTGCCAGTGCTCCTGAAGTGCTGGTCCAGGGGGTGGTCGACTGGATCAAGTCGAAATTTGCCCCTGTAGAAATCGAAAATTTTGTAAAATTAGTGGAATCGACCAAGTTTAATTTGCCAAAGGCATTGCAAGATTGATAATTTAACCTTGACGGAACGCCGTTTTTTTTCTAAAATTGCGTCCGTTATAAAACAACGGAGTTTATTATGAGCCGCATTTGTGAAGTTACCGGCAAGGCCGGCCTCGTGGGCAACATGGTTTCCCACTCTAACCGCAAGAAGTTGATGAAGCAGCTGCCGAACCTCCAGAAGAAGCGCTTCTACATTCCTGAAGAAGACCGTTGGGTCACGCTCCGCGTGAGCGCCGCTGGTCTCCGCACGATCAACAAGCTTGGCATCCAGGCTGTTGCTCAGGAACTCGGCATCTAATTTTAGATAACGAATTTGCTCAAAAAGCCGCCAGGGTCTCCCTTGGCGGTGTTTTGTGCATTTTGATGAATGTTTGTAAATGAAAAAAGTAACAGAAAAAGCATCGGTAAATGCCGATGCTTTTATAGTGGTCTTAGGTAGAGTTCACCTTATTTCAGGGCGATTTTCTTTGCTCCGAGACCATCGACCTTTACCAGGTAGATTCCGCTCTGGAATTTGTTGAGGTTGAGCACCGCGCGGCCAGAACTTAAGGAGGAGGTCGCGACTACTGTTCCGTCGAGGCGCATCACGCGCACCTTGGCGTTGCCCGCTGCGTTAACCGAGAGGGTGCGCCCCTGCAGATGGATGTCCATGGCGGGTGCGGCGATTCTTGCGTTCGGAATGGCTGCAGGGAGGGGAAGCGGCGCTGCCTTTTCATCGTAGCGGGTGGCGAGTGCCATCAGGTACCAGGTGCTGTGGGGGAGCCACTGTTCAATCCAGCGCCAGTTGTTCCAAGGTTCGTCGGCAGGGAATCCTGCTGCGGCGACGTTGTCCCAGACGATTCCAGAACCGTCAATGCCCTTTCCGCTGATGCCGTTCGCGATACCGCCCTTGAGGGTGGCGTCGTAATCGGAGGTGCCGTCGTATTTGTCAGGATTCTTTTTTCCGATTCCGTTCATCATGCAGACTCCGTAGGGGTTCTTGCCCAGGATCCAGTCAAGCTGATCGGTCGCGTACTTGTTTACGTCCGTGCTGTTCTTGAGGTTCAGCGTGTTGTAGGTGTAGATGGTCGCTGCAGAGAGGCTTGCCAGTCGGGCATCTTCGCCCTGCCACCAGTAGTTGCTTTCGTTGTCGTGCGGAATAAAGAAACCATCCTTGATTTTGTTCTGCGTTAGATAAGTCTGGCGGGCGTAACCGAAGGGGTTTTCGACACTGTTGGTGACATAGATAAGCCAGTTGTAGTGCTTTTGGATGGCGTCCAGGACCGGTGTTAAGTACGGATGGGCGCAAGTGCCGGTTAAGGAGGTGGTACAACCCCAATCATCCTTTGAGACGGGGGCTTCGACTTCGGCGTAGCGTACGAGGGCGAACAGCGGAAGGCCCGCATCGCTGGCGTGCCAGTAGGGGCGCTTCTTGGCATCGTCGCTCCAAAAATAGCCATCTGCACTGATGCGGTCTGCAAGATGCTGGGCACGGACACGGGCGTCGTTCAGGTAAGCTGTTTTTTGAGTGGCAACGTAAAGTTCTGTGGCGGCGAGGAGCGCGGTGTAGTCGTCGATGATGTTTTCCTTGCCGTCGTCGCAGTAGGCGCATGTGCCGCCGATGCTCTGCTTTTCGGACAAATGAGCATAGGCCTTTTCGGCTGCTTCAAGGTAGATGTTTGTGGATGCCTTCCCGTCTACACTTGGGGCGCCAGAGATGAATTTTGATACACGGGCAAGAGCTGCGATGGCCATGCCACCACCTTCGCGGAAGGCAGTCTGGTAGTTGGCGCTTTTGGTTCCGTTTTCGCCGCTGAAGGCGCACAGATAGCGGCTGCCGCTACCCCAGTTGTCGAATACGGTCATGTAGAAGAAGCCCTGCTCGTCGAGCATGCGTACCAGGAAGTCCGCTCCATAGAGGGCTTCTTCGGTCGCGGTCGCCTGGGTACTTGTCGAGGCGAGCAATGTCGGAATTCGTTCGGCAGCGAAGGCTAGCGACCAAACCGTCAGGGGAATCTGTTGCGGATTCAGGTAATTGGCGTAGGAGAGGTGGGAAAGGTATTTGCTGACATCGCCACTTGCATCGTACCAACCGCCGCGCACGTCGCGAGTGGTTGTCGGACTACTACCATATACGGTTACCTTCTGGTCCCACCCGACAACGGGGGACTTGTCGGCGCGGTCGTTGTAGAAGTAATCCATGACCAAGCCGAGAGTGCTTGTGGCGAGAGCCTTGTCGGCGATGGTGATTATGTCGGAGGTAGAGGGGCTGCCTGCGGCAACGGAAACATTGTATTTGCCTGCCCTCAGGGAACTTCCTAAATCGATGGTGTAGAATTTTCCATTAGTAGACCAGTTGTCCGGATTTTCGCCTTTGCCGAAAGTTCCGCTCTTGACGGTTGCTCCAGTTGTGCCGCCATCGGTGGCGAGAAAGAGCGTCCATTCCGTGCCTTCGAGGTTGTCGGTACTTTGCACTACGATAGAGACGGGCTTGTCGGAATCGTAGCCAGCCTGGTTATAGAAAAACGCGTTTGTGGCAAAAGCGGATGCCGCAAGCGCGAAAGGGAATAGTCTGCAAATGGTGTTCATAGGGACTAATATAATTTATTAGTCCCTAGAATTCAAGAACAGAGCTTTAAAGTGTGTTTTTCATCAAATGGATGGAAAACTTTATTTTTCATTGCGGAGTTTCTTGGCTGCTGCCACGAGGTTCTTGAGGCTTGCCGTCGTTTCGGTTTCGCCACGGGTCTTGAGACCGCAATCGGGGTTCACCCACACGTTCTGCTGCGGGACCTTCGCGATAATCTTGTGGAGTGCGTCCACAATTTCCTGTTCCGAGGGAACGCGCGGAGAGTGAATGTCGTACACGCCCGGGCCCACCTGCGTTTCGAACTTGGCTTCGTTCAGGGCGTCAAGCAGCTTGAGGTCAGAACGGCTCGCTTCGAACGTGATCACATCGGCATCCATGTTATCGATGTCGCGCACGATGTCGTTGAATTCGCTATAGCACATGTGCGTGTGGATCTGCGTTTCGGGCTTGACCTTGGCATGCACCAGGCGGAATGCGGGAATCGCCCAGTCGAGGTATTCCTTGTGCCAGTCGCTCTTGCGGAGCGGCAGCTTTTCGCGGAGGGCGGCTTCGTCAATCTGGATAATGCGAATGCCGTTCTTTTCGAGGTCAAGGACTTCGTCGCGAATCGCAAAGCCGATTTCTTGCGCCTGCACCTTCAGCGAAACATCTTCGCGCGGGAACGACCAGTTGAGAATCGTCACCGGGCCCGTGAGCATGCCCTTCACCGGCTTCTTGGTGCAGCTCTGCGCAAAAACGGACCATTCGACGGTAATCGGAGCGCTACGGCTCACATCGCCCCAAACTACAGGCGGCTTCACGCAGCGGGTGCCGTAACTCTGCACCCAGGCATTCTGCGTAAACACGAATCCGTCAATTTTGGAACCGAAATATTCCACCATGTCGTTGCGTTCGAATTCACCATGCACAATCACGTCGAGGCCGATTTCTTCTTGCAGCTTGATGCATTCGGCAATCTTCTTGCGGTTGAATTCCACATACTGTTCCTTGGAAATTTCACCCTTGCGGAATGCGGCGCGGTTTGCGCGGACTTCAGCAGTCTGCGGGAAAGACCCGATGGTAGTCGTGGGGAATGCGGGCAGCTTGAATTCAGCCTTCTGCACTTCGCGACGTTCGAGGCGGCTCGGCTTGCGTTCGAAATCAGCGGGCGTAAGGGCGGCAAGTTCTGCCTGAACCTTGGCATTCGTTTGCACGCGAGGCGTTGCGAATAGCGCCTTGTTCGCTGCGAGTGCTGCAGCATCAGCGCTAGCGAGTTCAGCAAGTTCAACGAGCTTTTCTTCGGCGAAGGCGAAGTGACGGAGCGTTTCGGCGGGGAGCTTCTGTTCGGCAGCAACCGTATACGGCACATGCAACAGCGAGCAAGAAGTTCCGACCACCACGTTTTCAGCACCGACAGCACTCACGATTTCGGCGAGCAGAGCATTCTTCTGTTCGAAATCGGCGCGCCAGATATTCTTGCCGTTCACGACACCCGCGAGCAAGAGCGTATTCTTCGGGAAGCAGGACTTAATCAGTTCAAGAGACTTGAGACCTTCCACGAAATCAAGACCGATGGCATTGAATCCGAGAGCAGTCACATCTTGGTACACATCGCGGATATCGCCAAAGTAAGTCTGCAAGGCTATCTTGAGGCCTGCGGCACGCACCTTCTTGATAAGTTCCACATAAATAGACTTGAAAAGTTCGCGTTCCTCAGCGGTCACGTCAAACACCAAAGCGGGTTCGGCGAAACTGATCCATTCGGCACCGGCAGCGGCGAGCAATTCGGCGACCTTCGCGTAAGCAGCAATTGCAGAGGCAACAAAGTCCTTCGCCTGTTTTTTGCCGTTGTAGCGGGCCAAGCGGAGGAATGTGTATGCGCCAATCAGTGTCGGGACGGTCTGGATCCCTGCAGCCTTTGCTTCGTTGAATTCCTGCACCGGCTTGGAACCGTCCACCTTGAATTCAGAGGCGTCATCAATTTCGGGAACAATGTAGTGGTAGTTCGTGTTGAACCACTTCTTCATCGGGAGGGCCTTTACGTCGCCCTTTTCTCCCTGGTAACCATGGGCCGCGGCGAAATACTTTTCGAGATCGCTAAGCTCGAGTTTCTTGTAACGTTCTGGAACAATGCCGAACAAGAACGCCGTATCGAGCATGTTGTCGTAGAACGAGAAATCGTTCGAAGGAATAAAGTCGATACCGGCTGCCTTCTGCTTTGCCCAACCGTACTGACGGATGTCGGCGGCGACGTTTTGGAGTTCGGCTTCGGAGATCTCGCCCTTGAAGAACTTTTCGCTTGCAAACTTGAGTTCACGGGCCTTACCAATGCGCGGGAAACCGATTACAGATGTTTTTTTATTGCTCATAGTGTTTTACCTACCTTTTTTGTTTGTTTTTCGATTACGCCGCCAAATATATCTCCTTTTTCATCATCGGTAAAATACTATTTTTTAGGCATTCACCATAGATTTTTTCTATGGTGATAATGTGACAAATCTGATAACTGGTTATAAAGAAAGACTATGACTTTACAACAACTTAAATACGCCATCGCTATCGCCGACACACGCAACATTACCGAAGCTTCCAAGCGCGTTTTTATCTCGCAGCCGAGCCTTACAGCGGCTATTCATGAGCTTGAAGAAGAAATGGGCGTCACCATCTTTAACCGCTCCAATAAAGGCGTCACGATCACTAACGAGGGCGACGAATTCCTTTCTTACGCAAGGCAAGTCTTGGAACAGGCTACCCTCATGGAAGACCGTTATAAGGGTGGCAAAGGCGGCAACACCATCTTCTCCGTGAGCTGCCAGCACTACTCTTTTGCGGTCAACGCATTCGTCGATGTCATTCGAAAATTCGGCGGTCCGAGCTACGATTTCACGCTCCGGGAAACACAAACTAATGAAATTATTGACGATATCGCCAAGCTAAAAAGCGAAATTGGCGTACTTTATTTGAGCGACAAGAACGAAAAAGTCATTAAAAAACTCATTCAAAAGAACAATTTGGTCTTTGAACCGCTCTTTGCGACCCCCTTACATGTGTTCATGTCGTCCAAAAATCCTCTTGCAAAGAAAGAAAAAATCACGCTGGAGGACTTGAAACCGTACCCGTACCTGACCTACGAACAAGGCGATTTCAATTCGTTCTACTTTGCCGAAGAACCTCTAACCGCCATTGATTTCGACTGTCCACGCAATATCAAGGTTCGCGACCGCGCGACGCTTTTCAACCTGCTCATCGGTTTGAACGGCTATACCATCTGTTCGGGAGTCATTAGCCACAAGCTCAACGGTCGAAACATTATCGCGAGACACCTCGATGTTCACGACAAAATGACTATCGGCTATGTGATGCGAAAAGGCGTAACGCCTTCGCGCTACGCCAAAGCATACATTGCCGCACTCCTGCGGCACTGCAAATAAGTTATTTATCAATAATTGCCGAAGCGACGACGCCTTCGCCAGAATAAAGCACCAACACTTGGCCAGGGGCGGCAGCGAACTGCGGCGTTTCGAATTCTACGCGAATGCGGCCCGGTTCCAAGTCAAGAATCTTTGCCGGAGAGCCTTTATGGCCCAATCGAATGTGGGCGTCTAGCGGTCCCTTGAGCAGCGGCGAACTTTCGTTTACCATCAAGTTCAAATCTATTGCGGAAACTTGTATACAAGATAAAGCGCTGCGGGGGCCGAGAACCACCTGATTCTTGGCAGCATCAATAGCCACCACAAAAAGCGGTTCCTTTTGGCCGCCAATGTTCAGGCCCTTGCGCTGGCCCACCGTATAATTCACGATTCCCTTGTGCTTACCCAGCACCTTGCCGCTCACATCGACAAAGTCACCCGGCACCTGATCCGATTCTTCGAATAGCACCGAATAATCGCCGCATTCAATAAAATCTTGGCTTTCGCGCTTGGTCGCAAAATCATCCCAGCCGATTTCAGCGGCGAGCGCCTTAACGTCTTGCTTACGCATGTTTCCCAGCGGGAACAACACCGTCGAAAGTTGCTCCGCCGAAAGCCTCGACAAAAAATAAGTTTGGTCTTTGCCCGTATCTAAGGCGCGATACAAAAAGGGTTCATTCTCGTTTTTGAAATCGAGTCGTGCGTAATGTCCGGTAGCAAAATAATCAAACTCGATTCCCATTTTGCGGGCAGCCAAGTGCAATGCGCCAAACTTGATGGACTGATTGCAACGCACGCATGGATTCGGAGTTCGGCCAGCACGGTATTCGGCGCGGAAATAATCCAACACCTTTGTTTTGTATTCACCTGCGACGGGAACTACATAATGCGGGATTCCCAGACGATCTGCCACTAGTTTCGCTTCTTCGATATTCTTGTCCTCACTCGGACCGTAACAGCCTTCGCGGCCTTCTACCGCGGGCATATTCACCGAACCGTCCCACGTTGCCATGGTGAGTCCGACTACTTCATAACCCTCTTTTTTCAAAAGGTACGCTGAAAGTGCTGAATCTACACCGCCTGAAAGTCCTACTGCCACACGCTTCATTATTTACCTTACGATTATTGCGACAAACCTTTCTCAAATTCTGCCAAGAATGCACGGCCCTGTTCCCATTCCCCCAAATTTGAATCGGAATTGATGTGCCCCAGCGCGCCTGCATTAAACAATTTCGCTCCCCATGCCTCGGCAAAAAATTTCGTACGCGCGGGAGTCATGTATGGGTCGTTTTCGCTACCCACAATGCAAACGGGTACCGGCATTTTTTCGGTAGGCATCGGAGAAAAGTTCTTGATGATGTCGACCGTGTCAGCATCGGCTGGGGCTACAAGGAACGCTCCCTTGATGTTTGCGGGAAGACGTTTTTGTTGTTGCGCTCGCAAAAGCCAAAGGGCTGTCGTAACGACGCCTAGACTGTGCGAAACAAGAATTGTGTCGTCTTTCAACTGACGAATGGCCTCGTCAAGAGTTGCAATCCAATCTTCTTTTTGCGGCTTATCCCAACAATGCTGGTAAACGCGGCTCGCGCACGGCAGGCTCCGCGTCCAAAAAGTCTGCCAATGGCTCGGGCCAGAATTATTCAAACCGGGAACAATTAAGTAATGCATTTATGAAGTCCTTTTTCTTTCCTATAAAAATAGTATAAAAACAAAGGCTCCGCAAATCGTTAATGCCGTTTTGCCTACTTTTTTGCCGCAATCAAACGCACTGAATCAAATGGTTTTAGATTATCCGTCAAAAAATATCGTTGCTGTAGTGCATTTTCGCCAAGGAATTCGTCGATCTTGAATCCGTAACGCTCAAGCACCTCGAAAACCTCGCGGTCCAGGTAGCCTTCGGCCATGGTTTCGCCGCAATCGGCAACGATTTTTCGCAATTCTTGTACAGAATTCGAATAGGCATCTTTTTGCAGGTAATCAAATACAATCGAAATGTCTGTAGACGCGATTCCCGAAAACTGTCGCACCGTTTCTGCGAAAATAGAAAGCGGAAGATAATACGAAACGCCCAGAATACTGATAACCGTTGGCTTTTTGCGGTCAAAGCCGTTTGCGACGAGTCTTTCGACAATGCAGTCCTTGCTGAAGTCGACTGCGACAAAGTGAACATTCTCCGAAACACTCCACTTGAGTTCGCGAATGCGGTTTTTCTTGTAGCTTTGTGTCGGCAGCAAATCCAGTTCAAAAACTTCGACATTCGGGTCTTTGTTGCGGAACGAGAACGTGTCTACTCCCGCACCGCAAATCACATATTGAATCTTTCTCGAGCGGGCGAGGAGCTTTACGCGGTCCTCGGCAAAGCGGCTCCGAGAAAGTACAATCGGGAGAAAGTATTTTTTGTTGAAATATTCGACCGAATTTTCCGACTCTTGCGGAAACCGCTTTAGAATCAGGCGTGAAACATTTTCGTACTCCTCGCGACCCATCAGGTCAAACGCCAGAAAGTCGTTGAAAACGGTATGGTCCGATTGTAGAGAATGCCAGGCACGGGCAAATGCGCACAGTTTTGCCGTTAAACTTTCCATTATTTTAATCCCTAAAATTTTTTTAGTTGCGGGCCAAAGCCCATAAAAAAATGCCCGTGCAGGATATCCTTACACGGGCGAGAAAATTATTCAATACCGCAATAAGCGCCCGTCAACATCGGTCGCTCGAACAACAAAATCTTGCAAATTGAAAATTCATTTTATTTCCTATCAAATTAGTAGGTATAAATATAAAACCAAATTTTTCTTCCGTCAAGTTGTTTTCATAATTTTTTGAAAAAACTTATAAAGTTTTATCCTGCAATCCCTTAATTTTCGAAAGACGCTCGGCGATTTTTTTACGGTATATATTTATTTTTGCTATAGCATCTGCGATGGGGAGCGCGATATCGAATGCGCGTACGTTAAAGCGCGTTAACGCCTGTACAGCCTGCGGGCCAAGCTGCGAGCAGAGAACGTAATCTAGATCGGCTAGATTTTTTGCGGCCGAAAACATTGACGAACGTTCTACATCTCGCTGTCCGCACGCGCCATCTCCGCATGAACCGTCGCAATGTTCCGGCTTTACGCGGACTTCGACTTTTTCAAATTTTCCGCTGTCTTCATCGACTTCGTAGACATCGAACGCCGCGGCATGCCCAAAGTGAACATTGACATTTTCGCCATCGTTTGTGGCGACTGCAACTCTATATTTAGCCATGAGAGAAAGTCTCCTTTACACGGATGCGGTCCATGTAGATTTGTGCGCCGACATCGTAAACGCCTGGGACGCCGACAGCATCGGCACGGCAATGTGCGCAATGCTTGAATACGTTGATGAACACTCCCGCCTGCTCCTGCGCAATCGCAAGGGTCTTTGGCGTCGGGGCCGGAATATCCTTAAAACCGTTTTGCGGAATCAAGGGAATGATATTGTACATGATGGCGCCCGCTTCGCGCACGGTGGCGGCCACATCTTCGATATGTTTGTCGTTAATGCCTGGGCAAAGAACCGTATTCACTTTGATAAGCGTTCCGCTTTTCGCCACCTTGCGAATGCCTTCAAGCTGGTTATGAATCAGAATTTCGGCTGCTTCTATACCCGTATAAGTTTTGCCGTGGTAGAAAATTCTCGCATTGATCATCGCCTCGATTTCGGGGTCAACGGCGTTCACCGTAACCGTGAGCGAATCGATGCCGACATCGATAACTTCGTCTGCCTTATCGTTCAGCAAAAGTCCATTAGTGCTCATGCAGCGAATCAGCTGCGGAAATTCCTTTTTCACCAAGCGGAACGTGTCTAGTGCAAAAGGAGTTGCCAAGGTGTCGCCTGGGCCTGCGATTCCCACCGTCGTGAGCTCCGGCACAAATTCCAAAGCCTTGCGAATGTATCCGCATGCCTCTTCGGGCTTAATCACCTTACTTGTATTCCCCGGTACCTGAGCGTCTTCGTTAATGCGCCTATCGCAAAAACGACACTCGATGTTGCAACCCGGAGCGACTGGCAAATGAATGCGCCCCTTTCGGTTTTTGCAAGCACCAAAACACGGGTGTTCTCTAAAAACTGTTTCTTGACTGGTTGCCATAAAACCTCGCAAGGTATAGAAACCCTGCACAAAAAATGATCGGCAAAGAACCGATTTAGTTTGTATTAAATAATGTGAACGTTTTGCCTAGCGTTCTGTAGCGTGATGAATGCTTTAACTTCTTAGCTAAAGAAGTATGGGCATAAAGTTAAAAAACAGGATTGCCTATTTCAATATGGATTCAAGAGCGAAAATAAAAATAATTCATTTTTTAGAGAGCGCAATAGCTTTATGCTAGCGCACGTTATAGACGTTTATTATTGAATATCGTTTTTTGGAGAGCATAATAGATTCGTTCTAACAAGGGTAATAAGCGGGATTTATAACAACTTAAAAAAAATAATTTTTTTTGACTAAACGGGCTCAAAAAGTATTGGAAAGGGTAGAAGCAAATTCTAACTTGCTTTTGCCTAGTAACTTTGTAGGAAAATAACAAGGAGACACGATAACATGTCTAAGAAATTACGTCAAATCGCTATTTACGGAAAAGGTGGCATTGGTAAGTCCACCACGACTCAAAACTTGACCGCAGGCCTTGTCGAACAGGGAAAGCACGTTCTTGTGGTCGGTTGCGACCCTAAAGCAGACTCTACTCGCCTTTTGCTCGGTGGCCTTCATCAGAAAACGGTACTCGACACCATTCGTGACAACAAAACCGAACTTCAACTTTCTGACCTTGAAAAGGTCGGCTTCAAGGGTGTGCGCTGCGTAGAATCCGGTGGCCCGGAACCGGGCGTGGGTTGCGCAGGACGCGGTATTATTACTTCTATCAGCATGCTTGAACAGCTCGGCGCCTATACTGAAGATCTGGATTACGTTTTCTACGATGTGCTGGGTGACGTAGTGTGTGGCGGTTTCGCTATGCCGATTCGTGAAGGCAAGGCCAAAGAAATTTATATCGTGGCTTCCGGCGAAATGATGGCCCTTTATGCAGCAAACAATATTTGTAAGGGTATTGCCAAGTATGCCCAGCATGGTGAAGTCCGCTTGGGCGGTATCATTTGTAATAGTCGTAATGTGGACAACGAACTTGACTTGCTCCGCGCATTCACCAAGGAACTTAACACGCAGTTGATTCAGTACGTGCCGCGTAACAACATTGTGCAACAGGCCGAAATCCGCAAGAAGACCGTGATTGAATTCGAACCCAAGTCCAGCCAGGCGAACGTCTACCGTGAACTTGCCAAGAACATCGACGAAAACGAACTCTTCACCATTCCGACCCCGATGACGCAGGACCGTTTGGAACAGATTCTCATCGACTACGGCATGATGGAAAAAGACTACCAGATTTAATGTGAGGGTTCATGGCCAAGACTAATATTAATTTGAACATGACCTCAGTCGAAAACCGCGAATATCGACTGGGTACGATTATCGGCTGGGACGGCAAGGCGAGCGACCTCATTAAGGAATCGGCCTACGACGAACGCAGTGCGAAAAAGCATGGCGGTTGCGCGGGCAAGGGCTCGGGCTGCAAGCTTTGCGAATTGAGTTCTCCCCTGAACCAAGAAACAATGTGCTCTAATGCAATTGTGCAGTGCCAGGTGGGTAACCTTACGGACTGCGCCCTGATTGACCATTCTCCTATTGGTTGCAGCGGCGAAAATTCCAAGTTTAACCTCTCTATGCATAACGGCCTTCGCCGTCGCGGGAAGCCCCTGCAGAACACGCTGAACATCAGCACGAACCTGAAAGAAAAGGACATGGTCTTTGGCGCTTCTGAAAAGCTCCGTCAGACAATCCTTGACGCAAAGGAACGCTTTAACCCCAAGGCGATTTTCATCGGTATGGCTTGCGCAACCGCTATTATCGGTGAAGACATCGACTCCATTGCCGAGGAAATGGAGCCTGAAGTTGGCGTGCCTATTATTCCGCTGCATTGCGAAGGATTCCGTTCCAAGCACTGGTCTACGGGTTTCGATGTCGCTTTCCATGGCGTTCTTCGCCAGATTGTGGAACGCCATCCGACCAAGAAACAGAATGACTTGCTCAACATTGTTGCCCTTTGGGGTTCTGACTATTTTTCCGAAATGCTTGCTCCGCTTGGACTGCGTGTAAACTACCTTTTGGATACCGCCTCTTTCGAAGAAATTCGCCAAGCCTCCGAAGCGGTCGCTACCGCAACCTTCTGCGATACGTTGGGCGGCTACATGGCCACGGCTCTTGAAGAATCTTTCGGCGTTCCGCAGATTGACGCTCCGCAACCTTACGGCATCAAGGGGACTGATGCTTGGCTCCGCGCTATCGCAAAAGTTGTCGGCAAAGAAAAAGAAGCTGAAGAATATATCGAAAGCGAACACAAGCGCATTGCTCCGAAGCTTGCTGAACTCCGCGAATTTTTCAAGGGCAAGAATGGCATCGTGATGACAGGTTCTGCATACGCACACGGCCTTATCAGCGTTCTTTCGGAACTGGGAATCGGCCACGATGCTGCTCTCGTGTTCCACCACGATCCCGTTTACGACGGTGGTGGCGAACATCAGGACACCCTTAAGGAATTGGTTGAAACTTACGGCGATATTCCGCACTATACCGTAAGTAAGACTCGCGCCTTCCAGCTTCCGCAGCTATTGAAGCGTGCCAAGACGGATTTCTTGCTCATTCGTCATCCGGGCCTTGCTTCTGTCGCGGGCCACCTCGGATTCCCGACCCTTACCATGGGCGATGAGCATATTCCGGTGGGCTATCAGGGCATTCTCCGCATTGGTGAAATGCTCAAGGGTGTGATTTCACGTACCAAGTTCAATCAGGTGCTCAAGCGCAATGTAAAGCTCCCGTATTCCGACTGGTGGCTTTCTCAGGACGATCCGTTCTATTTGACACATCACCCGGAAGCGCTTGAAGATTTGCCGGAACCGAGAAACCTCAAGCTCGGCATCGGCCAGAAAAAAGTTTCGGAAAGCGCATAACAAGGGAGTTTTTAAATGTCTGAATCTACAATTAAAAGAAAGAAGAGTAATTCTATTTCGGACCCCCGATACGCTTGCGCGGTGGGCGCATCCCACACGGTTGTCGGTATTAAAGGGGCTGTCCCTATTGCCAACTGCTCGCCGGGTTGCCAGCTGAAGCAAACGGCGTTTCTCACGTTCGAAAATGGCTTCCAGGGCAGCATTTATGCCGGTGCGGGCAACATGCCGAGCGCCAACTCAACCGAAAACGACATCGTTTTTGGCGGCATCAAGACCCTTGATCAGTTGATTAAATCGACGCTCAAGGTTTTTGATGGTGACCTCTATGTGGTTCTTACGGGTTGCGTGGGCGGCCTGATTGGCGACGACGTTTCTACTTTGGTGCGCAATTATCGCGATTTGGGTTACCCGATCGTCTCCGTTGATACCGCCGGATTCAAGGGGAACAACCTTTTCGGTCACGAAGAAGTCGTGAACGCGATTGTCGACCAGTTCGTTGGCGATTACAAGGGCGAACGCAAGAAGGGTTTGGTGAACCTTTGGTTCGAAACACCCTACTACAACCAGAATTGGCGCGGTGACTACCAGGAAATCGCTCGCATCCTCCGTGGTGCCGGTTTTGAAGTCAATGTGCTGTTCGGACCAGAAAATAATGGTGTCGTGGATTGGCTGCGTATTCCCGAGGCTCAATTCAATTTGGTGATTTCGCCCTGGGTTGGCGTTCGAAACGCGGAACATCTGGAACAGAAATACGGACAACCGTTCCTCCATATTCCCGAAATTCCGATCGGAGCCGAAGCGACCGCCGCATTTATCCGCAAGGTCGTTGAATTCGCCGGAATTGACAAGGAACAGAGCGAAAAGTTCATCAAGGAAGAAAATCAGATTTATTACTACTATCTGGAACACTTCTCCGAATTTTTCGCTGAATACTGGTTCGGTATGCCCAGCGAATTTGCCATCACAGCTGATTCTGCCTACACACTTGCCTACACCAAGTTCCTCGTGGACCAAATCGGTCTTATTCCGCGCAAGGCAATTATCAGTGACGATCCGCCAGAAAAATTCCGCAAAGGTATCGAAGATGCTTTCCACAACATTAGCGAAGGTGTCGATGTCGACGTGGAATTTGAAGAAGATGGCTACCTGATTGAAAAGTCCATTAAGGAAGTGAATTTCTCTTCGGGCAAGCCTTTGGTTCTCGCCTCTTCATGGGAAATCAATATCGCCAACGAAAAGAATGCGCTGCTTTTCGAAATTACACCGCCATCCAGCGAAACATTGATTATTAACCGGAGTTTCGTAGGTTATAAGGGCGCGCTTAATTTGCTTGAAAAAATCTACAGCGCCTCTGTCGGTGGAAAATAGTTTTCAAGATAAAATAATTTACTCTCCTAACACAATAGATGTCGCCTGATTTTCAGGCGGCATTTTCGTAAAAAAACAAAGTCACTTTTTGTCACTAATTCTGTTCAAGTTTAACACTATATTAAGTTATAAAGAAAAAGTATTTTACAAACTCATTTTTATTTCTACTTTTAACGCACAAAATTTCGAGAACGTCATGTTCCGAAGAGCAAACAAATCAAAACGAGGATACCTATATGTGTAGACTTTATACTTTTGCTCAAGGCATTCGCCAGTAAGCACTCAACCCCATCAAACAAAATTTAATCGCATCGTGCAAAAAAGTTTTTTGCATGGTTGCTTAACTCATAAAAATTTTCAATCAGGAGATTTATAAATGAATATCAATTCGAAAAATATTGCTGCCAAGATTATCCTTTTATCTGCAATCACCTCTTTCGCCGCCGAACCGATTTCGGTCACTACAAAGTCTGGCGTAAGTGCTACCCTCTACGGCTTTGCGTCTCTCAACGCCGCTTATGAAGATTCCAAGAGCAACAACGGTAACTTCGCCAACTTTGTTGCAGCCTCGGACCTTACCAACGAAAACGACGGTGGCTGGCACTTGACTCCGAACCTGACTCGAATCGGTTTCAATCTTTCGAGCGGTAGCGACACGACTTATTTTAAGGCCAACGGTAAAGTTGAAATTGACTTCTATGGTGGTGGGTCCGCCAACAATCCTAACCCGCGTCTTCGTCACGGCTACGGTGAAATTTCTTTCGGCAAGACTGGCTTCTCTATTTTGGGCGGTCAAACTTGGGACGTGATTTCTCCGTTGGTAACCCCGACGCTTAACGCGGGCGTTCTCAATAACTCCGGCGACGCAGGCCTTCGCAGGGCTCAGCTGAGACTCACCGAGAAAATCCCCGTTGGTGAAGGTTCTGTGGATATTGCCGCAGCAGTTGTCCGCACCATCGGTGAAAACCAGCCGTATAATTCCTCCTCTGCCTCGGAAACCGGTACCGACGCCGACATTCCTACTTTCCAGGGCCGCATCGGCATTGCGCTTCCGCTGTGGGTAGATAAGAAGAAGGCTGGCTTGGGCGTTTCTGGCCATTACGGACAAGAAGAAATCGACTTGGATGCAACCGGCAAAACCAAGGATATTCCCACCTGGTCTGCTAACGTCGACTTGACTCTCCCCATCACGGGCGCGATCACCCTCCTTGGCGAAGGATTCGTCGGTGAAAATCTGGATACGTATGCAGCCGGCATCGGGCGCGGATTTGTTGCCAACGCAGAAGACCCTGAAAGTGTCAAAAGCATCAAGGCGTATGGTGGTTGGTTCGCTCTGCAGGCTAAACTGATCCAAAAACTGGCAATTAATGGTGGCGCAGGTATTGACAAACTGGACCGCGATGACATCGAAACCGTGGGCGGCCGCGAGCAGAACATTTCCGTTTTCGCAAACGCTACCTACAACCTGACTGATGCCTTCTCGCTCGGGATTGAATACCTCCACGTTCAAACAGATTACCTGATCGCGGGCACCGTAAAAGAAGCAGACTTGAACCGTTATCACCTTTCCGCAACTTATGGTTTCTAACGAAGGAGACTTGAATAATGAATCAGAAACAAATTTTCAATAAAATCCGCAATCGAATTGCTTTCACAATCCTCTTTAGCCTCGCCTGCGCTACTTCTGCAATCGCCGCAGACAAGATTTCCATCGGTTACCTGTCTTCTACAGGTCAAGGAAAATTCTTTATCGCTAAAGATGCTGGCATTTTCGAGAAAAATGGCCTTGACGTAACGCTCGT
>Ga0256406_1002054_pt1 | contig 30023 bp, 26 predicted proteins | sample RumenRJG_03DNA_FD_185986 | JGI IMG/M metagenome (GOLD analysis project Ga0256406, IMG submission 185986) | Bovine rumen microbial communities from Lethbridge, Alberta, Canada - RJG_03 | ecosystem: Host-associated > Mammals > Digestive system > Stomach > Rumen | place: Canada: Alberta | collected... | reverse complement strand
CGAATTTGAATAATGAATGCCATGCACAGCATCCATCCTGTGCATGGCTTATCTTGTCTTATAGACGCATTTTAAAGAAGCTGGTAATACCAGCTTCTTTTACATCTGCTTTTGTTTGTTATATCAATAACAAACAGTGGCGTTTGTGCGTACCTACAAACTTTTTGCCCTGACTCCCAATTTGGTTGAACCTCCTTTTCTCCAGTGGTATCTTCAAGGTGGTAATACCACAGAAAGCTGGAAAAGGAGGAAGTTGGAAATGAAGGATATTCCACTGCGCATTCTCTCTATCATAGAGGCACCATCGGCCAAGACATTTCGTATGAAATACTACGGCAAGGAGGAAATGCCCGCATTTCGCGCAGGACAGTACTTTTTTGCAAGCATCGGCTCCGGAGAGGAGAAAACCACTCTTCCCTGTATGATTTCCTCTGCCCCTGCCACTCTGGAAGAATCCAATTGCCTGGAAATTACTGTCCCTTGCAGGAAGGACGATCCGCTCGGCAGTTATATCCATAAGAACTGGCGAACCGGTACTGTGCTTACTCTCAGTGGTCCCTGTGGAGATTTTTATTATGAGAACGCCCGGGACGGTTCTGATATCGTTGCCATAGCCTCTGGCAATGGAATTACTCCCATCCGATCAATGGCTCTGGATATGATTCGCACCGGTGGACCTCAGCAGATGACTATTCTCTATGGCGGTGAGAATTCAGAGGATTTACTGTTCGACACAGATCTGGAATTTTTGGCAAAGCGCTTGAAGGGCAGACTAAAACTGCATCGCCTCCTGACCAAGGAAAAACGGAGCGGATACGAGAGTGGATCCCTCACGCGGAATCTCTTCGAAAAGGCCTGCGGCTCGCTGGAGGGAAAGACGATTTTCCTGTCCGGCACCCCTAAGATGACCAGCGTGGTGCGGGAACTTCTTGACGAGCTGGGAGTTCCGGAGACTGCCATCCGGGAACAGATTTGCACAGCATAAAATAAAGGACTGTATCAAAACGGCAAAAGCCATTTGGTACAGTCCTTTTTTGTGGGCGATTCAGTCTGTTTTTGGCCGCTGATACAGGTCGTGCTGGTATTACCAGATACTGCCCTTATTAAACTGCAAGGGCAGAGGGAGAAAAAGAATATTTGAAGTTGTCGATTTTGTCAGTTGTAATTGACAAAAATAGGAAAATCAAAATGCTGCCTCAAAAATCTCCATGACATCTTCCTTCGACAGTGGCATAAAGCAACCTTCACAGCCGTCAGCAGCCTTCTCGGCCATCTTCTCGAAGTTCGACTTCTCGGTGATGCCGACCTCGCGCAGTGTCGACGGCATTTCCATGGTCTCGAAGAAGAACTCCCGGGTCTTGGCAATGGCCTCTTTGGCGACTGCCAGGTCGTCGTCACCAGTGAGATCCCATACGTTTCTGCCATATACGGCGAACACCGGAGCGGTCTTCTCGTCCAGAATATGCTCCATCCACACCGGGGTCAGGATGGCAAGACCCTGGCCGTGGGTGATGTCGTAGAAGGCAGAGAGCTCGTGCTCCATGGGGTGGACACACCATTCCGGCGCGTTGCCTACGCGGGTCAGTCCATTGATGGCGTGCGATGCAGCCCACATCAAATTGGCACGGGCGTCATAGTTATCCGGCTCATTCAGCGCAATGGGTCCATATTTGATCATGGTCTTCAGGAGTCCTTCGCCAAAACGCTTCGGAACGTCGGCACCCTCTTCAAAACTGAAATAGTTTTCAAACGTGTGACTCATCATGTCGGCAGTACCTGCAGCAGTCTGCTTCTTGGAGACCGAGTAGGTATACGTCGGATCCAGAACGGACATGGTGGGTTTCAGACACTCGGCTGCGGTGCCCCACTTCTCGTTTTTCGACATGTCGGAGATGACAGCAAATTCATCCATCTCCGAACCGGTGGCCGAGAGGGTCAGGACGGAATAGATGGGAAGGGCGGCCTTGATTTTCGGCGGGTCAAGGACCAGATCCCAGGCGTCCCCGTCGTATTTTGCACCGGCAGCTACGACCTTGGCGCAGTCGATGGTGGAACCGCCGCCGATGGCGAGGACCATGTCAATGCCCTCATCCTTGCAGAGGTCGACACCTTTGCGGACCGTCTCAATTCTCGGGTTCGGCTCAACGCCGGAGAGCTCGTAGATTTTCAGGCTGGCATCCGTCAGGATCTGCACGGCGGAGTCATAAATTCCGTTGCGCTTGATGCTGCCGCCGCCATAGACCAGCAGCACTTTTTCTCCGCTGTCCCGGAGCTCCGAGAGGTGGGATATTTGACCTTTGCCGAAGTGGATTCTTGTCGGCACATAGAAGCTGAAATTATACATAGAATAGAATTCCTCCTCGCAGGATTGATAATTCCATTATACGTTACGGAATTGATAAATTGTTAACGAAGGACGCGATTCACTTGATTTCCTGAGATATTACCGGACAAAATTCGTGAACAAATGCTCATTGTCCGGATGCTCAATGCCGTTCTGTTTTCCAAGGTCAATGACCTTTAAAAGCCATGCCATATTTTTGCCGAGATTGTACATGGTGTTGAGACCCTCGACATCCTCTGTAACCTGCTCTGCGGCTGCACCGAAAACGTGGTTCCAGTAGGTGGAGGAGACGATAGGCATCTGGTTAATAGAGAAGTACTTGTTGATGACATCCATGGTGCAGACCTGACCATTGCGGCGGGCGCTGGAGATGGCAGCAGCCGGCTTGAATGCCAGCTTATCTCCGGCGGAGTAGAACAGGCGGTCCATGAAGGTGAGAAGCCGTCCAGAGGGATGGGCGTAGTAGACGGGACATCCGAAGATGAAACCGTCAGCTTCTGCCGCTTTTTCGGCGAACTCGTTGACGCAGTCGTCAAAAACGCATTTGCCGAGCGTGGAACATTTTCCACAGGCAATGCAGTCTGTCATGGGGCGATTGCCGATGAAAAAGATCTCAGACTTAATGCCCTCCTCGGAGAGAGAACGGGCAATTTCATTGAGAGCAGCGTTAGTACAGCCCTGTGGATGGGAACTTCCATTTACCAAAAGAACTTTCATTGTGGATACCTCTCTTATGAAAATGATGAAAATTTTGCAGATATTCGCCTTTTATTTTAATAAAAAGCTGTTGTATTTTGAAGTACAAATCAAGGGCAATCTATTGACTTGTTGCCAAATTATGAATTATTATTTTTATACAGACAACAGGGCAACGGGGCCAAATTGGCCCCGTTGCCCTGTCTTATTTTTCCCAGGAGGTGGAGACAATGGGCGAGAGGGACCTGTCGGCGCTCATTGAAAACCGCGAGACCATAAATAAACAACTGCAGCGGTATGGCGTCAAATTTGGAATTTACAAAAACGGGAACTTTGAGGAACGGTTCTTTCCGTTTGATCCGGTCCCGAGGATCATTACACACAGCGACTACGAGAAATTGGAGAAGGGTCTGACACAGCGCGTCACAGCGCTCAACGCCTTCCTCGCGGATATTTACGGCGAGGGCCATATTGTGAAGGACGGCATTGTGCCGGAGTCCTTCGTGTATGGATCCCCCGGCTATCTGGCCCAGTGCGAGGGCCTGAAGCCTCCAAAAGGCATTTTCGCACACATTGCGGGAATTGACCTGGTCCAGGCGGATGACGGCTCCTGGGTCATTCTGGAGGACAATCTGCGGATTCCCTCCGGGGCATCTTACCCGCTCATTGCCCGCCATCTCTGTCGGCGATGCAGCCCCATTACCTTCAAGAACAACCGCATCATGGACAACCGGAATTACGGCGTCCTCCTAAAACAGACCATGGACAACGTGAACACCGGTGGCATCAATGTCATTTTTACGCCCGGACGTTACAACGCGGCCTACTTCGAACACTCCTATCTTGCAGAGCAGAGCGGTGCGGTTTTGGCCGAGACGGGCGATCTATTTGTCGACGGCAACAAGGTCTACTACCGAGGCCAGAACGGCCCGGTCCGCGTCGGAGCCATATACCGGCGAGTCTCTGACGACTTCTTAGACCCGCTGTGCTTCCGGCCCGAGTCTCTTATCGGCATTCCGAACATCATGTCCGCCCTGCGGGCCGGCAATGTCGGGCTCCTGAACACGCCGGGCAACGGTGTGGCCGACGACAAGGGCATCTATTATTTTGTTCCGAAGATGATCCGGTATTATCTGAACGAGGAGCCCATCCTCCAGAACGCACCGACCTATCTTCCATATTACGAAGACGACCGAAACTATACCATTGAGCATCTGGATGACCTGGTCATCAAGGACGTCGCGGAGGCGGGCGGATATGGCGTCCGTTTTGGACGGGACCTGACCCAGGAGCAGAAGAAGGAGATGGTAGCCCGCATTGAGAAGGAACCGCGGCGCTTCATCTCGCAGGAGATCATCAACTTCCAGGATCTGCCCATTATCCAGGACGGGAAAATGGTGAATCGCAAAGCGGACCTACGGGCTTTTGTCCTCACGGCGGACAAGGTCCACGTATGGCCCAGCGGTCTCACCCGTTTCACGACGGACCCCGAGAGTTTCGTCGTCAATTCATCCCAGGGAGGAGGGTTTAAAGACACATGGGTTACTATAACCTGACAAAGGCCAATCGGCTCTTCTGGCTTGGCCGTTATTCCGAGCGGGTCATGGACATCATTGCGTACTGCATTCCCCACTATGACCAGACCATTGACGGAGCGCCGTTTGACTACTCATCATTTTGCTACAAGCTCGGCATTCCAACGGACGGCTGGAACAAGGAGGAATTTCTGACGGATTTCCTCTACAATCAGGACGGCGGTTTCTCCATGAAGGATGCCGTTGACAGTATGCTCGGAAACGGCATGGTGCTCCGCGAGACCATTGGCTCCAACAAACTGGCCTATCTTCAGATGGCCAGCAATGCCCTCATGGAGGCACCGGGCAGCGACGCACCGGTCCTGCGGCTCCAGTGGGTCATTGATGATATCCGTGCTTTCCATGGCTCCCTTGGGGAGGCATCTCTGGACGAGAGCAGCCGCAATATCATTCAGTCGGGAATCCTTCTCGAACGTATCAGCCTTTATTCCCGGCTTGAGATCCATCAGGAGACTCGGAAATTTGAGGTCCAGAAACTGCTGGACACCCTTTTGAAGACAAACCTCACCATCAAGGAATTCCCGAAGGAGCAGCTCTACCAGTATCTCTTCGACGAGAAGGATCCGCCGCTGTTCCACGACTGCGACGTGGCCTATGCCGTGGAAAACCTGGTGGTATTTCCATGACCGAACTGCAGTTCTGCTATGAGGTCTCCCTCGACTTCTCCTCACCGGTCCACGACCATGCGTTCGTGCTCCGGTGTCTGCCCCATGACATGCCAGAGCAGATTCTGCTATGGTCTGAGCTCATTATCCAGCCGGAACCGCACCGGATCTCCTTTGGCGGCGACGCCTTCGGAAACCGGCTCATTACCGGTTTCCTTCCGGAGCAGCACGACTCATTCCGCTACTCCGTGGAGGGCAGGGCACGCCGGGACGACTCCGAGCGCCTGCATTTTCAAACGCCGCTGACCTGCTATCGATACCCCTCCGGCATGACACAGCCCTCGCCGGAGATGGCGCGGTTCCTGGCAGATTGCAATATTGATTTTCACGGCTGTACGCTCGAGGCTGCCGAGGAACTCTCCGAGGCGGTCCACGAGTATTTTGAATATGTACCCGGCGTCACCGGCACCGCGACCACTGCTGCGGAGAGCTTTGCTATGCGGCAGGGTGTGTGCCAGGATTATGCCCAGTGCTACATCGCCCTAGCCCGTATGGCCGGCTATTCTGCCCGCTACGTCTGCGGTCTCCCGGAGGGGGAGGGCCAGAGCCACGCCTGGGCGGAGGTCTGCATTGACGGTGTCTGGGAGGGCATGGACCCCACCCGGAACTGCCGGGCCGGAGAGACCTATCTGAAGCTCGCCGTCGGGCGGGACTTCCTGGACTGCCCCGTGGAGCGGGGCGTCTTCTACGGCGCTGTGGATCAGTGCCAGACCGCATTTATGCGGGTTACGTCAGATCAATAATATTTCGGAGGAAGCTTTCATGATTCAAACTGTTTCCAAGACAGAGCTCCCGGTGGGTGAGATGCTCACTATCCAGAAAAACCGGATCACCGGCGGAAAAGGAGAGAAGGGGAAACGCATCTGTATTGTCACGGGCACCCACGGCGACGAGTTGGAGGGCCAGTATATTGCCTACCGTCTCGCCTCCATCCTGCAAAACAACACAGATAAGCTCGACGGCGTCGTGGATATCTACCCGGCGCTGAACCCATTGGGAGTCAGCACAATAACCCGCGGACTTCCCCAGTTTGACCTGGACATGAACCGGGTGTTCCCCGGGACGTCTGGGGGCTCAGACTATGAGTACACGGCGAAGCAGATCACAAAAGATCTGACCGGTGCGGATCTCATTATTGATCTCCACGCCAGTAATATCTTTTTACGGGAGATGCCCCAGATCCGCATCAACGAGGTCTCGGAGGAGAAGCTCCTGCCCATTGCCATGGACATGAATATGGATTTCATCTGGATCCACGCCAACGCCACGGTGTTGGAGGGCACGCTTGCCTACAGCATGAACGCCATCGGCGTGCCGACGCTCGTTGTGGAAATGGGCGTCGGAATGCGCATTACGAAGGCGTACGGTGAACAGGTCATCCATGGCATTTTCAAGACCATGAACAAGATGGGAATCTGGAAGGACTCGGTGGGCCCCGTCGCACCGCCCATTGTGAGCCGGGACGGCAACGTCGAATTCCTGAACGCCGGCCACTCGGGCATCTTTATTCCCCGGTCGGCCCATGCCTCCATGGTCCACAAGGACCAGCTCATCGGCGAAATTGCCGACCCGCTGACCGGTACGGTACTCGAGGAGGTTAAGAGCCCGGTAGAGGGCCTGCTGTTTACCCTTCGGGAGTATCCGGTCGTCAATGAGGGCTCGCTGCTGGCCCGTATACTGGGAGGTGTCGACTGATGAAACGCGAAACACTGTTCCGATTCAACTGCCGCCCCTATCGCCAGGAAATTCCCATCTACGGCTACCGCTTCGGCGGCACCGAGAAGACCCTGGCCATCATGGGCTCTACCCGCGGCGACGAGTACCAGCAGATGTACGTCTGCGCCCTCCTGGTCAAGCGCCTGAAGAAGCTTGAGTCCGAGGGCCGTATTCCCGACGGTGTCGGCATCCTGATCATTCCGTGCGCCGGCCAGTTCTCCATGAATGTGGGCAAACGCTTCTGGCCCATGGACAACACCGATATCAACCGCATGTTCCCGGGCTATTCCGGCGGTGAGACCACACAGCGCGTGGCGGCGGCTCTGTTTGAGACGTTAAAGGGCTACAAATATGGAATTCAGATGGCGAGCTTCTATCTTGCCGGTGACTTCCTGCCCCACGTCCGCATTATGGATACCGGGTATCAGGACCCGAAACAGGGCGAGGCATTCGGCCTTCCCTATCTCATGATCCGGGCACCGCGCTCCTACGATACCACGACACTCAACTACAACTGGCAGCTGTGGGAGACTGAGGCCTATTCCCTCTACACGAATGCAACCGACACTATTGATGAGGGCTCGGCCTACGACGCCACAGACGCCATCATCCGGTTCCTCTATTCGCACGATCTCATCCAAATTGACGAGGCGGACGTTCCCCTTGGCTCCCCCACCAAAGTGCTGACCCGCGCCGATCTCGTGAACATCCACACGAAGAAGGGCGGCATCATGCGCCGCCTCTGCATGCCTGGCATGGATGTGGAGCCTGGCGATGAACTGGCCCAAATCCTCGACCCCTACACCGCCGAACTCCGGGAATCCATTGTGAGCCCGGTCCGCGGCAAGGTGTTCTTTGCACGCAAGGGCCAGATCATGGCGGAGCACGAGGTGGCGTTCCGGATTATTGCGGAGGGAGAAAAATAATAGCTTAATAATAGAAGCACCGCGGGCCTTTGGAAGGGGCTGCGGTGCTTTTTTCTCATTATGGTAGGACAAAATTCCATATAACCAAAATGTGTATGAAATCAAAAAAATTACTCATACACATTTCTCTGTGGGCGATTTGCGTCTTATTCAACCATATGGCTTTGATAAGATTCGGGCTGATTTTGTAGGACACATTTTATTTATTCCAAATTGTGTCCTATGTCGACTGCTAAATCGCCCCCAAATTATTGACCACAAATGGAAATATGGAAAATGTGTATCATGGATTTTTCCCGAGTAGTACAAATATTAAAATATTCAAAATGTGTCCTACCGTAATTCCTATGCGGCAAGGGAGCAGGGAAAAGAATGCCCCGTCGGCTTGTCCGGTTATCTTGCCATTTTTCACCGCATTTTCAAAAAAATCCAAATGCAGTAAAACCCGGGCCCGCCGCCAAGGCCTGATATTCAGCACGCCTCCACAAACGCCCGAAAAATCCTCCTCGCACTCTCGTCGCTCCGGTAAGAGAACTCCGGGTGCCACTGAACACCCCAGACGAACCGCCGGGACGGCATATAGACCGCCTCAGTGAGCCCGTCCGGCGACACTGCCATAGGCCGAAGATCGGGGGCGATTTGCTTTACTGCCTGATGATGATAGCTATTGACCCCAAGCGACTTGACGCCAACAACTTCCGCCAACGGCGTATCAGAAATAATAGAAACCTTATGCTGCTCCCGGTCGTACGGCGGCACCATGTGATGCTCAATATCCGACGGGTGCTGCACCGGCAGGTCCTGGTAAAGGGTGCCGCCCAATGCTGCGTTTATAAACTGAATGCCACGACAAATTCCCAGCACCGGCTTGTCTGAGGAGAGCGCATGGTCAAGGACGTATTTTTCCATTACGTCCCGGGCCGCACATGAAATAATAGAGTTGTTCACCGGGACCTCCCCATAGAGGGCAGGGTCGACATCGTGCCCTCCTGTGAAGAGAAACCCGTCACACAGCCCACTGAGCTGATCAATTTCGTCCGGATCCTCTGTGAGGGGCAGAATGAGGGGCAGTCCTCCGGCCTCCCGAACCCCGTCCAGGTATCCGGGTACCATCCACAGGCTGTTTTTGTCCTCATCCCACAGGGGCATGACACCGATAACCTTTTTCATGATAAAGCACCTCACAAAGCACGAAGAGGCAGCCCGTTTCCGGACTGCCTCTTCGCATGTTCTGGTGGACCTGAAGGGATTCGAACCCTCGACCTCTCGGATGCGAACCGAACGCTCTCCCAACTGAGCTACAGGCCCGAGTTATTCTCAAGCATTGAATTATTATACTGGATTTATTTCTTCTTCTCAATGACTTTTTTGCAAATACCATCTCCAAGGACACAGTTTTCACAGTGGGGTGCCCGGGCGGTACAGACGGCTCGGCCGTGCAGCACGAGACGGTGGCAGAAGTCGTTGCTCTCCTCCGGCGGCACGATTTTCCGCATGGCAAATTCGACCTTTTTCGGGTCCTTCGTGTCCACGAACCCCATACGGTTTGAGAGGCGGATGGCATGGGTGTCCGCCACAAAGACACCCGGCTCGTGGAACACGTCGCCGGCAATGAGGTTGGCGGTCTTGCGGCCCACGCCGGAGAGCTTCACAAGCTCATCAATGCTGGACGGTACCTTGCCGTCGTAGTCGTTGACAATTTGACCGGCCTCCTGGACGAGGTCCCTTGCCTTGGCACGGAAGAAACCGGTGGAGCGGATGAGTTCCTCTACATCGCCCACATCGGCATTGGCCATGGCCTCAGGTGTCGGGTATTTCTCGAAGAGGGCGGGCGTGACCATATTGACCCGGGCGTCGGTGCACTGGGCTGAGAGACGGACGGAGACCAGCAGCTGCCAGGGGTCCTCATAGGTGAGGGAGCAGATGGCGTCCGGGTACTCCTGCTTCAGGGCCTGGACGGCGGCGGCACAGCGCTCTTTCTTAGTCATGGTCAGCACCTCGCAAAGTTGATGAAAAAATTATACCACCCTGCACCGAAAAAGTGCAGGGTGGTTTCTATATGTGGGGTCAGTCGTGATGCCCGCCATGGTGGCCCGCGGTTTCCACCTCATCTTTGATAATCTGTCCGCTCTGGGCGTTCATGTCGATTTCGCAGTGGTTTCCATTGTGATGATGGCCCTTGAGCTCTGCCTCCAGAACACCGGTGTCGTCATCGGTCTCCAGTTCAGCAACATGGAACTTGTAGCCGGGATGCTTCTCCTCGGCTATGGAGACGAGCTTTTTCTCATCCACGTTGGATGCCTTCATGGCAGCGGGGTCCACAGTCTCGCGCGTCTCGCACTCCATCTCCAGCACCTTGCCAGACTTTGGATCCACAACAATGCTGCACTCGTTTCCGTCCTTGTCGACACCCTCGAATTCGTAGACCCACTTGCCGTCCTCCCAGTCACGCTCCGGTTTCTCGAACGTATACCCGGGTGCCTTTGCCTGCGCGATTGACTTTGCCTTCGTTGCGCTTGCAGCATTTGCACCAGGCACGAACACCGCCAGCAGAATGGCAACAATGACGACAACGGCCACAATGGATATGATAATGATATTTCTCTTTTTCATGGGAAAGCTCCTCCTTGTTTTCTGTTGTGCCTCCACTATAGGGCGGGAAAATGAGAGGCAGATGAGAGAAAAATAAAAATATTCTCATTTTTCTCTCAGAAACTTCTGCTACACTGTATACAGAAACAGAGGAGGGATACCATGCGGATACTGCTTGTGGAAGACGATCCATCGCTCCATAAATTGATTCAAAAGAGGCTGACCGAGGCGGGCTATGCCGTGGACAGCTGCTACACCGGGGGCGATGCACTGGACTATCTCAATGCGGCCGACTACGACTGTGTCGTCCTGGACTGGATGCTGCCCGAAAAGGACGGCGTTTCTGTGCTGCGGGAGTATCGCAGAGGGGGCGGCGCCGCCCCGGTCCTTCTCCTGACGGCGAAGGATTCGGTCTCGGACCGGGTGGCCGGCCTCGACGCCGGAGCCGACGACTACCTCACAAAACCCTTCGCCTTCGACGAGCTCCTTGCCCGCGTCCGCGCCATGCTCCGCCGCGGCTCCGACGTGAAAAACACAGCCCTCACGCTGGACGACCTGACCATGGACACGGCGGCTCACACCGTGGAGCGGGCGGGCAAGGATATCCATCTGACCTCCCGGGAGTACGCATTGTTGGAATATCTTCTGCGGAACAAGGGGCTAGTGGTGAGCAGAATGCAAATCGCCGACCACGTTTGGAACCTGGATTTTGACTGTGACTCCAATATTGTCGACGTCTATATCCGTTACCTCCGGAACAAGATTGACCGTGGCTTTGACCGTCCGCTCATCCATACGGTACGCGGCATGGGCTACGTCATGAGAGTGGAGGAATGACATGAAACTTTCCACGCGGATTACGCTGTATTATGCCATCTTCTCGGCACTGCTCGCAGCGGCTCTCATGGTGGTGCTCTACTCCGGGACGGCCAATGCGCTGAAGGGCACCATGAAGCAACAGTTGGAGGCCGCTATAGCGGATACCAAATATCGGCTCGTCACCGGCAACCACGAAAGCTATGACGACCACGACAGCGACCACGAGAACGATTATATCGATGACGACCTGACCGAGGACGAGGGCATTTCTCTCGTTGTCCTCCGTGAAGATGGGACGGTCTTTGCTGCAACCGACAATGGCATGTGGCTGGCCGACCTCGCCCAGGATGACGACGAAATTGAGACAAAATACCGTTCCCGGAACTGGTATGTCCTCCAGGATGACCTGGACACGGAACATGCCTCCTATACTATCCGCGCTGCCGCCACAACGGTGTATCGGAACGAGGCACTGAAAGACATGGCACAGTCCATGGCAGTCATTGGGCCAATCTACCTTCTTATCGGTATCCTAGGGGCGTGGCTCCTCTCCCGTCGCTCCCTGCGCCCGGTCCGCCAGATCACGGCCACCGCCGGGGAAATTGCCGAGGACACAGACCTCTCGGCCCGCATTCCGCCCATGCCTGTCAAAGACGAGGTGGGGGAGCTCGGCGATACATTCAATAAGATGATGGACAAGCTCGAAACTTCGTTCCAGCGGGAACGACAGTTTACGTCGGACGCATCCCATGAGCTACGCACACCGGTGACCATTATCTCCGCTAGCGCAGAGGATGCCCTGCGGGAAGAGGTTCCCGAGACCGTGGGGGATGACTTGAAAACAATCCAGAAGGAGAGCAGCCGCATGGGAAAAATCATCTCCCAGCTCCTTGTGCTCTCTCGCGGCTATGAAGGCCGCCTCCACTATGAACCGGAGGAGATGGATCTCCACGACATGGCAGCCTCTGTGGCCGAGCTCTATGGGGGTATGGCGGCGGAGTCCGGCATGACGATTCACAACGAAATACCGGAACAGGCCCTGGCCTATGTGGACCAGAGCCTGTTTACCGAGGTGTTTCTCAATTTGATTGGCAATGCTGTGAAATATGGCCGAAAGGGCGGAAACGTATGGGCACGCGCCCGTAAGGAAGGCGACACGTGGGAAATCCACATTGTGGACGACGGCCCCGGAATTTCTCCCGAAGATTTGCCCCACATCTTTGAGCGGTTCTACCGGGCCGACAAGGCGCGTGACCGGAGCGGGAGCGGACTGGGACTCTCCATTACGAAATGGATTGTGGAAATGCACGGCGGAAAAATTTCGGCACAGAGCAAGCTGGGCGAGGAGACAGAGTTTATCATAACCGGCGTACCCACGCCCAAACCCACAGCATGATTTCTTCTGGTGCGAATTTTGCAACGATCCTATGTGCCGTGGCAATGATGCCCGGCGTTGAGACCGCAAACCCCAGCCACGTGTCATTATAGGACCAGCGCGCCACAATCCTGCGAAAAGATGCCAGCGGGTAGCTCCAAATGTAGCCCCGACTCTTCTCATTCTCCGCACGGGCGATGAACCCCGTGTCCCTGACCCAATACGGGCACACCGCAGTCACCATAATCCCTCGGGACAGAAGTTCCACCCGCAGGGAGCGGGACCAGCTGAAAAGGAAGGCCTTGCTTGCGGCATAGACACTTAAATATTGAAAGGGCTGGAATGCTGCTGTAGAACAGACATTGAGAATGTGGGCACCTTTTCTCATATAGGGGAGAACCACTTTCGTGAGCTCTATGGGAGCCCGGCAGTTGAGTTCTACCATACCGGTGTTCTCTGAGGCGGGAATAGTGGCAAACTCCCCAATCTGCCCATATCCGGCAGCATTTATGAGAAATTGGACGTCCGGGTTTTCGTCTGCCATGGCACGGCTGATTCGTTCAATGCTGGACGGCTCCATTAAGTCCATTGCAAAGATGCGTATTGGGATATCCAGCTCTTTTTGAATTTCAGAGAGCGGCTCCTCCCGGCGTGCAATGACCCAGAGCTCTTCCAGATTTTTCTTCTTCCCGAGCATGCGGCAGTATTCTCGGCCGAGTCCAGACGAGGCACCTGTCACAATGGCAACCTGTTTTCCCGTGGGAGCTTCTGCGGATGCGTGCCGGTTCTGTCTCCGGATTTTTTGCATCCGAAAACCGTTGATGATTGCGAGGACAAGTAGGATAATGAGGATGAGATATCCCCAGTGGTGCGCAAGATATGACAGCAAGTGAATCGCCCCATTCATACATTCATACAATTCCATTAAACCACAAAACGGTAAAATAAAATGGAATTTTAGAAAGGAGAAATCCCATGAGAAAAACATTTCGCCGCACGGCGGCTCTGCTGCTGGCAGCCATTCTGGCCGTCGGTGTGCTCGCCGTTCCGGGGTTCGCCATGGCGCGGACGGACAAGGACGAGGTGACGTACACCACGGCGCCGGAGGTCTATAGCTGGATCTATCAGAATTACACCAACGGTGCAGTCGGCACATTCACCATTACCAAGGGCGAACTTACTTATGAGAGCAATGTCGCAGGCTATGAGGAGCCGGTGGTGGACCATGTCCCGGTCTATGTCGTTGCCATGGCCGGCACGGAGGACACAAACGGTATGGACAACAATGCTGCATCCGACCTTAAATCCGGGCTCTTAAACCTGACAACTCCCTATGAGGTGGAGGTGCGGGAGGCCATCCTGAAGGATGTTCCGAAAGGCTCCAACCTCTATCTGACCGGCCACAGTCTCGGCGGAATGACGGCACAGCAGCTCGCCGCTGACCCGGTTCTCAAGGAGAACTATAACATCCTCTTCGCCGTTGCCTTCGGCTCCCCACTGATCAGTCCGTTTGGCAGAGAGGGCTACGTTGTCCGCCTTGTTGACAAGTACGACTGGGTCCAGTATGCCAGCGTCAACAACATGATTGCCAGCCAGGTCGACCCGCTCGGACTTATGAGCGACAAACGGGAGGAGACACACTTCAGTGCAAAGGAGCTTATCGCCTACTATAGCCAGCTCTCCAAGGATGAGGACGCCAAGAAGATGGCTGCTCTTGTGGGTGACGTAGCAGATAAGCAAGACCCGCCGAAACCCGGTGAAATTGATGACCCCATCTGGTATGTCCACGACGCCAGCTACGCCAGCGAGAAGACCTGGGGCCAGTACGATGTCACAGGCCGTACCGACCACAACACCACGCTGACTCTCTACCCGAAGACCACCAAGTTCTATAAAGCCAATCTGGAGGCCGTCCGGAACAGCTGATTTTGCAAAAAATGACCGCGCTGCACACCCCGCAGCGCGGCTTTTGCTATAATAGTAAAGAATCCACATTCGAAAGGGATGTATTTTTATGGTAACAATGGAAGAACTCCCCGTCGGCGCCGGCAAGGCCATGGGCACTATGATCACCGCCCCGGGCGGCGAGGGCCATCCGAACATGATCCAGGTCCAGTGCGACAAAGGCTACCTGATGTGCGGCTACCTCAACCTCGAGGCCGCCGAAAAATTTGGCGATGCAGCGGTTCTCGTCGGCGGTGCCGACTTCTCCGCCGTCCTTGCCAACCCCATCAAGGGTATGACCACGGCTGCCGCCTCCCTTGGTGTCAAAGAGGGAATGACCGGTGCAGAGGCCGCAGAGGCACTGAACGGGTAATGTAAAATTGCGAGGGACTGTACCGGAGTGGTACGGTCCTTTTTGTTTTTTGGGCGATTCAGTGGCTAAGTGGGGCTGCTGGCAGATTGTTGGCGGAAATCTCATACAAAATTTTTGAAAATCAAAATCTTGTATGAGAAAAAATGTCATCAAATCGAAAATCATAATACACTACGGCGAATATCTTGATTTTTGTATGAGAGAATGGCTGCTCACGGCCGAATTTCCTATACATTATTTTGGAACTGGTAGATGTCTGTGTGATTGTCCTCATACATCTATTCACATATGGAAAATCCTGTATGAGATTTCTCTTGTTCGATCAAATTTTTTATAATACATAGAAGCTGAAAGAGAGGAAGATTGTATAACTGGCCGCCAAGGTAGTGCGCCCGCTATGACTACATTTTTGATTATTCAAAATGTAGTCTAAATCAAAAATTCTTTATGACCGCATTTCGAAATATTCCATTTGCAGTCATAAACATTTCTTATAATTTGATAAAAAATTGCTCTTTTTGTTGGGATTCCATACCTTTATTTGGGCTGATGAGCTGTGAAAGCCAGTAAATCGCCCAAAAATTATGACTACATTTGGAAATATAAAAATTTCGGATGACCAGATTTTTTTATTTAGACTACATTTTCAAATAATGGAATTGTAGTCATAAAGATTTGCCTGCTGCATCGCCCAAAAACCCAGGATGCAGCCAAAACAGGGCCAGGACTACGAAAGCTTTCGTCCTGGCCCTTAACATATTCTTATTTTACCTGCACGCCGTCCTTAAACGTGAACCGATCCTTCGTGACAGTCTGGCTGCCATCGGAATTTGTGGTCGTCGTCGTGCGAATCAGGATGCCGTTGTACTTGACGGGGTTGCCTTTTTCGGAGATGACCTTGACGGTATCGCCATCCTCCTGGATGCTGTATTTGGGATTGGAGTAGGTGACTTTCGTGGAAACCGGGGTGGCGTTCGGGTCGGCGGTGGCTGCAGCGGGCTGACCTGGCTCGAGCGTCGTGGTCCGGCTCTCTTTGACCTGCGTGCATTTGCCGTTCTTGAAGGTGTAGCGGACGGTCTCCTCCACACGCGTGCCGTCGGTATTCTCCGTCGTGGTGGTCTTTATCTGCAGACCGTTGTATTTGACCGGCTTACCCTCGCTGTTTACGGCGATGTACTCTCCGTTTTCATTCTGGATGACCGGATAATCCTCATTGGCCCAAGTCGTCGTGACGGACGGAACAGCCTCCTCGGCGAATACCGGAACTGACGCGGCAACGGCCATACCAGTTGTCATGACGAATGAGAGAAGAACTGCGATGAACTTGCGGGAAATAGATTTATTCATGATGGGTTTCCCCTTCCTTTCTTAAGAATGCGCTACCATTTTATCATAATGACCTGAAAATTGATATAATAGAGCCATGAAACGAATGATCTCGCTCTTACTGGCCCTCACCATGGTGTTTGGCATTGGTGCCTTCACGGCGGTGCAGGCGGCCAGCCACGGAATAAAAATCAGAAAATCGGAACTGCCCCGGGGAAACTTCCAGATGACAGCCCGTTTCCCGGATGTGACCGGTACGCAGGAACCCATGCTTATGGCAAACAGCATGGTGTCCTTCCTGACATATCACGGGCAGGGAAAACTCTACGTCACGGTGGCACCGGGCGTGGAGAGCTTCCATATGTTTGTGAACAATAAGAAAGTCCGCACGGGCAGAATGAAAGCCGGTGACACCTATCTTGTGGACGTTGGAAATGTGAGCCGGGACGGCACCAACACGGTAGCTGTGACCAACATTCAGCCGGCGTCATTGAAGAATGCAGTTATCGTCCGGCCGGACTTCCCGGAACTCATAGACGGAAGCCTCCGCGACGCGGAGATCAGCCCGGAGTCCACGAAGCTCATTGACCGCCTGGTGAAGGCGGATATTCGCCATGGTTTTAGCAGTGCGCAAATCGCCATAGTCCGAAATGGCAGGCTCATCTACCAGAATGCCTGGGGGACGGTCAACGCCTATAATGAGGACCTGACGCGAAAAAAGGGTAGTGCCAAGGTCACAAATGACACCCTCTATGACATTGCCTCCAACACGAAAATGTTTGCGGTGAATTACATTGTCCAGAATCTGGTCTCCGAGGGCAAGCTCTCGCTGGATACAAAGATTGTGGACGTCATTGGTCCACAGTTCGCAGAGGACACCATTGACATGAAGTACGACGGGGGAGACAACATTCCTCTGGCGGAAAATCGTTCGCTGAAAAGAGGGCTCACTATTCGGAGCCTGCTGCTGCATCGCGCAGGATTCCCGGCCGACCCGGCATACCAGGACAGTACTTACCCGCTGTATTCCGGTTCGGATGGCAGCGCTGCCACCCGCCAGAAGACGCTGGAGGCCATCTGCCGCACCCCACTCATGTTCCGCCCGGACACGCGGACCTTGTACTCTGACGTAGATTATATGCTGTTGGCTTTCGTATTGGAGAAAATCACCGGGCAGGATCTACAGTCCTACCTGAAGAAAGTTTTCTGGGACCCCATGGGGCTTACCCATATAACGTATCGGCCGCTGGATCATGGCTTCTCCAAGGACGAAATTGCCGCGACTGAAATCAACGGAAACACCCGGGAGGGGAGAGTCACCTTCCAGGGTATCCGGAAGCATACCATTCAGGGCGAAGTCCATGACAGCAAATGCTACTACTGCATGGCGGGCGTCTCTGGGCATGCCGGACTGTTCTCCAACGCCACCGACCTCGCCAAGCTCATGATGCTCATGCTGACTGGCGGTTACGGCAACACCCGCTATTTCTCCCAAAATGTCATTGATGCCTTCACTGCACCACAGAGCGAGACGGAGTCTGACTGGGGCATGGGATGGTATCGAAAAGGCAACGGCAGCCATGTCCGGTTCTTCAGCACACAGGCCCCGTCATATGCGTACGGCCACCAAGGCTGGACTGGGGCTTGGACCATGGCGGACCCGAAGACCGGCCTCATTGTGGTCTATCTCACAAACAAGCGCAACACGCCTATGGTTGACCCGGATAAGAGCCTGACAGAATTTGACGGAAATATCTATGAGGCGGGCACCCTCGGCTTTGTCCCGCAGCTGCTCTACATGGGTATGGACACCTCGGATAAGGATATGCGGGCGGTCATTCCGGACCTCCTGGATGATATGATTCAGGAGAAGGGGAAGATGGAACCTGGCCGAGCTGTGAACGAGAGCATGGCGGCACTGCGTGAGGTCCGAAAACAGTATTGAAAAAACAAAAGAAAGATGCACTGTAGATTTTTCTGCAGTGCATCTTTCTCTTTCTATTTCTCCCCAAAGGTAAGGCGGGTACTGTCGAGTTTGATTAGGGGTGAACCTTAGTTCACTTTTATTGTACACATGAACAGGACGAATTTCAATAAACTATCACTTTATTCCAGTAAAAATATGGGGAAATTTGCTCGACAATTTTGAGACAATGATGAGCATTTTTACATGTGTAAAAGATGGGCGGGCGATTTACTAAGTATATGAAAAGGCCCTGTGGCGTTCCCACAGGGCCTTGAACTGTTCTGTTATTAAAACTGCGTCAGATGCGGGTCGGTACCCAGTGCGCAGCCGTCTCCGCCGCGAAGGCAGTCAGCTCCACAAGTCCACTGACGATAAGCGTTGCAACAAGAACAGCCTCCGTGATTCTGCGTTTCATAAGTGACATCTCCCTACAATGGATTTCATTTCTTTTAACCACTGCTATTGTACACGGAAGATGCTGACATTTCAATAAAATTTTTGTATATTTTGCAAATTTGGCTCTAAAAAATAGTAAAAATAGGAACAAAACAAGGGCTGTATCATTTGGATGGCACAATCTTCTTTGCGGCACGTGGAGCGGTTTTAACTGCTTTCCATCCAATTACTCCATTTTGCAGTTAATAAATTGCGGAAACTTGCGGCGCATTAACTGCATTTGTTCTCCGCACGGCCTTTTGCAGTTAATTATCTCTGGCGGTAGGGGGCGAGTTAACTGCATTCGTTCTCCGAATGCCCTATTGCAGTTAAATTCTCCTGCTGCCGCCATGGTTGGTTAACTGCAAATGATTTGAAAAAAATGCTTTGCAGTTAATTATCTCTGGCGGCAGGCGGCGAGTTAACTGCATTTGATCTCCGAATGCCCTATTGCAGTTAAATTCTTCTGTTGCCGCTATGGTTGGTTAACTGCAAATGATCAAAGTAATGCGGTTTGCAGTTAAATTCCCTAAGGCAGCTGGTGGCACATTTGACTATATTTTCCACATTAATGAGCAAAAGAAGAGAGGCTGTACCTTGGTGGCGGAAAGCACCATTTTGATACAACCCCTCAATTTGCTCAACTAAAATTTGCCAGCGTGCCCCGGTCCACCCCAGGTCCCACGGCCTGGGTATGGCCATTTCCATGGACGTCATCCAGCACTTTCGGGCCGCTGATTTGGCGGCAGTAGAAAAAGATGCGGTTCTGCTTGACATAACTCGTTTTATAGAACGGGTAGCAGGCGTAGAAGATGGCCTCATGGTTCTTCTCATTCAGCTGGCTGAAATCAAAGTCGAACTTATTCATGACCTTGGAGTCCACGATCTCGTAAATATAGGTTCCATAGGGCATTTTCACTGTTATCCGGTCGCCTTTCTTCGCATTGGCAAAACCCTTGAAATACATGCGGGCGTGGCCGGCAATGAGCGGTGTGGTGGCAAAGCCGGGGAGACTGCTGTCGTCGTGGAGACCGGCGCCTTTCCAGAGGTCACCATCCGTGGTGCCGTAGACCAGGTCACAGTCCAGACCAATTCGCGGGCAAGAGACATGTCCAATGACCTTTCCCTGGTAGTAGTCGGTGTTGATTTTGGAGAGCATGATGCCGGGCGGTGCCAGCGCCTTTTTTTGCTGTTCCAGAGTGATTTTCTGTTTCTGAATGTGCTCCACGTGGAGCGTTACCACAAGGACTGCGGCGAGGACGAGAACGGAGATGAGTATGATCATCCCCGAAAGATTGCGCTTTTTTTGGCTCTTTGCTGTCATACCCGATATGGTAGTCCTTTTGCCGCCGCCGTGCAAGGAAAAAGGGCGTGCTGCAACCCACTTTGTGGTTACAGCACACCCAGTTACTTAAGATTGTGGCGATTTACTTATTTGCCCAGGGAGCTCAGGCCGGAGCCAATGAGGAGACCCATGAACGATGCGTCAGACGGGATGACATAAGAATTGGCCTCGGTGTAGAGGATATTCTTAGCAGCACGCTGCAGGTAGTAGATATCTGCGTCGGAGCTGGCGCTCGGATACTTGAACGGGTTGCCCTGGATATCCTTGATGTCGAGCCAGAAGTCAGAACCGCCGCGGATAAATGCGTCAGAGTAGAGCCAGTATTTCGTGAATCCGACATAGTTGCCAGGATACATCTGGATGCCCCAGCCGCACTGGTCAGCGGATACCTGACCGCGGAAGCCCCACTCGTTGCGGAGGACTTCGTCGTTCAGAGGCTCATAGTCGTTGGAGAAGACGTCGCCGATCATGTTGCAGGCGTCCATAACGGCATTGGCGTGGCCTTCCTTAACGGAGATTTCGAAGGGCTTCAGATAGATTTCACGGATGGACTGCTCGTTGGCATAGGTGTGGAGGTTCTCACCGCGGTGGGTCTCCTGATCGTTCAGAGCGAAGTGCTTGATGAAGACGATGACACCTTTCTCACGGGCACCGAGTACGGACTTGGAGCCCATGATGGCACCGAGCATTGGATCTTCGGAATAGTACTCGTAGTTACGGCCGGAGTAAGCGTTGCGGTGGTTGTCCATGGCCGGTGCGTACCAGGAGGTAGCGCCGTTGAAGTGGAGCTCATCGGCAACGATTTGACCGAACTCATAGGAGAGATCCGGGTTGAACGTCATGGAGAGAACACTCTCAGACGGATAGGAGACCGGAGCGACACCGGACTGGGCGGCGTAGGAGATCATACCCTGCGGGCCGTCGGAGTCGAGAGTTCCGGGCTTGCCAACGAAGTCGGCATTGCGGGTCTGATACATTCCGGTAACGGTGAGTTTCTGCATTTCCGGAATGGTGAGCTGAGCAACAAGCTCGTCCCACTTCGGGTCGTCATACGGAACGCCCTTGAGGTCGGTGTACTTCAGGTTGCCCTGCTTTGCGTAGTCAACGCCCTCAACATAATGCTTCTGCGGAACGACGTTGTCCCAATGCTGGTTATATGCATTCGGGTCGTTCTGGAATGTCATGTCTTTGATTTCGCTGCTGACAGAGTTCATGGCCTCTGCATAGTTGGCAAAACCGTTCTTTCTGGAGAGGTATTTGCCTCTGGCAGCCTGATCAAACTGGTTGTATGCCTGCTGGTCGTCGGAGGAACGCTTGTTGGCTCCGGTGTAGACATAGTCCTTATCCAGCGTGGACTCCTTGGAGTCATAGGCGACATGGGAGTTGGCGCGGATGGAGAATGTGTACTTGCCGGCGTCGAGGCGATAAGCGCCCTTCTTGCCGTTCGCATTCTGATAGGTGTTGTCGTAGGAGGCAATCTGCTGAACGTCCACAGGAACCTTTACGGTCTGGGACTTGCCGGGTGCCAGAAGCTTGGTCTTGGCAATGCCGACAAGCTGGACAGCGGATTTCTCTACGCCGTGGTTCTTATCATATTTGGTATAAGGAACGGAGACATAGAGCTGTACGACTTCTTTGCCGGCGCGCTTGCCGGTGTTCTTGACTTTGACTTTGACGTCAAACTTATCCGTAGCTTTCAGCTTCTTCGGGATGCCGCCCTTGAGCTCCTGCTCGAAGGTGGTATAGGAGCCGCCGGTGCCGAACGGATAGGCGACAACACTGTTATAGTTGCGATAGTCGAAGGTCTTTCCGGACTTCGGATCTTTGATGACAGCCTTTTCGGCGGCGGCGGTCTCATAGAAGCGGTAGCCGTTGTAGATGCCCTCTACATAGTCTACATAGTTGGTGCCCTTGGCATTGGATGCTTTCTGGTCACCGAAGTTTGCAGTGGACGGGTTGGCGTCGTTGTCATAGACCCAGGTGTCAACCAGACGGCCGGACGGATTGACGGTGCCGTTCAGGACTTTGCCAAGAGACTTGAAGGCCAGAGCGCCCGGGATGCCGGCGTCGACGATAGCGTCCGGATTCGTGGCGGCGAGCTCCTTCATTTCAAGGGCATTGGCGGTATTGAGAACAACGATGACCTTTTTGAAGGTGGCTCTTGCCTTCTTGAGGAGAGCTTCCTCGTTAACACTGAGCTGAAGGTATTTTCTACCATCCACACTCTTATAATAGGTAAGATCCTGACCCTCACCGGCGTTGCGTCCGATGACGACGACTGCGGTGTCGGAGAACTTCTTCATGTTGTCAAACGATGCATCGCCCGAGAAGTTGGAGAGGTCGGGCTCATTCTGGTTGAACGAGGCGAGGGCCATGGCGGCGACGGTGCTGATGAGACCGGCGCTCTTCTTGGACTCAGCGCTGTAGCCGGCAGTTTTGCCGATGGCGGGGTTCAACTCATAGCCTGCGTCCTGAAGGGACTGGACGATGGAATAGGCATTCGAAGAGTCTGCCATTCCGGAACCAGCACCACCATAGATGGGGTTATAGGCGCAGTAGCCGAGAAGGTTGATTTTGCCCTTCGCAAGGGGAAGGGTATTGTTTTTGTTCTTCAGAAGAACAGTGCCCTCCTCTGCGACTTTCACGGCAAAATTCTTCCAGTCGGAATTCTGCGTCGTGATCTTTGGATCGAAGGGAATGGTGGAGTTGTCCACCTTAGATTTTTTGACAAGGGCAGATGCTGGTACCAGCATACTGCACAGTGCAAAGGCCAGGGCCATGACCACCGAGATAACAGCTCTCAGGGCACGGCCACGTGTCTTGGGCTGGCTCATTGCAAGACCTCCTTCATTTCATTATTGCCGAAAAAAGATAAAAATATCTCTGCAATTTCATACTATATCACGAATATTTTACAGATTCCACACGTGAACGACAATAAATGTATAAAAAGTTGCACGGGCACGGAAATGTAGCAACCACATTATCCCAATACATTTTTTACTGCATTCTCCACCGAGAGTTCGATCCATGTTTTCGAGGAGGGAATAACATATGCATTGGCTTCCGTGTAGAGAATGTTTTTGCAGGCTCTGCGGAGATAATAGATGTCCGCATTGGTACGAACGCTGGGGTATTTCAATGCATTACCCTGGACATATATGGTATCTAGCCAGAAATCGGTTCCTCCTCGAAGCAGTGCATCGCTATGAACCCAATAATCTGTAATACCAATGTAGTTACTTGGGTCGGTCTGGATGCCCCAGTTACAGGCGTCTGTGGATACCTGACCGCGGAAGCTCCACTCGTTTCGAAGAACTTCATCATTCAGAGGCTCATAGTCGCTGGTGAAGACGTCACCTATCATGTTACAGGCATCCATAACGGCGTTGGCGTGGCCCTCTTTGACGGAGATTTCGAAGGGCTTCAGATAGATTTCACGAATAGCCTGCTCATTGGAATAGGTATGCAGATTCTGCCCCCTATGAGTCTCTTGATCATTTAGAGCAAAATGTTTGATGAAGACGATGACACCCTTCTCCCGGGCACCGAGAACAGATTGGGAGCCCATGATGGCACTGAGCATTGGATCCTCGGAATAGTATTCATAGTTACGGCCGGAGTAAGCATTGCGGTGGTTGTCCATGGCTGGTGCATACCAGGAAGTGACACTGTTGAAGTGGAGCTCGTCGGCAATAATTTGGCCGAATTGATAGGAAAGCACCGGATTAAAGGTCATTGCAAGAAAACTCTCAGAAGGATAGGATGTGGGCACTGCACCGGAGCGAGCTGCTGCGGCACTTACGCCCTGCGGGCCGTCTGCATCCAGTGTGTAGGGCTTCCCAACAGAGGGGGCCTTACCCGTTTGATAAAATCCTGTTACCACAAGCCTTTGCATTTCTTTTACGGAAAGCTGGCTGAGCAGCTCGTCCCACTTCGGGTCGTCATACGGAACGCCCTTGAGGTCGGTGTACTTCAGGTTGCCCTGCTTTGCGTAGTCAACGCCTTCAATATAATGTTTCTGCGGAACGATGTTGTCCCAATGCTGGTTATATGCATTCGGGTCGTTCTGGAATGTCATGTCTTTGATTTCGCTGCTGACAGAGTTCATGGCCTCTGCATAGTTGGCAAAACCGTTCTTTCTGGAGAGGTACTTGCCTCTGGCAGCCTGATCAAACTGGTTGTAAGCCTGCTGGTCGTCGGAGGAACGCTTGTTGGCTCCGGTGTAGACATAGTCCTTATCCAGCGTGGACTCCTTAGAGTCATAGGCGACATGGGAGTTGGCGCGGATAGAGAATGTGTACTTGCCGGCGTCAAGGCGATAAGCGCCCTTCTTGCCGTTTGCATTCTGATAGGTGTTGTCGTAGGAGGCGATCTGCTGAACGTCCACAGAAACTTTTACGGTCTGGGACTTGCCGGGTGCCAGGAGCTTGGTCTTAGCAATACCGACGAGCTGGACAGCGGATTTCTCTACGCCGTGGTTCTTATCATATTTGGTATAAGGAACGGAGACATAGAGCTGTACGACTTCCTTGCCAGCGCGTTTGCCGGTGTTCTTGACTTTGACTTTGACGTCAAACTTATCCGTGGCTTTCAGCTTCTTCGGGATGCCGCCCTTGAGCTCTTGCTCGAAGGTGGTATAGGAGTAGCCGGTGCCGAACGGATAGGCGACAACACTGTCATAGTTGCGATAGTCGAAGGTCTTTCCGGACTTCGGATCTTTGATGACAGCCTTTTCGGCGGCGGCGGTCTCATAGAAGCGGTAGCCGTTGTAGATGCCCTCTACATAGTCGACATAATGGGTGCCTTTGGCATTGGATGCCTTCTGGTCACCGAAGTTTGCAGTGGACGGGTTGGCGTCGTTGTCATAGACCCAGGTGTCGACCAGATGGCCGGACGGGTTGACGGTGCCGTTCAGGACTCCGCCGAGAGCCTTGAAGCCCAGGGTGCCGGGGATTCCGGTGTCAACGATGGCATCGGGATTTGTGGCGGCGAGCTCTTTCATTTCCAGAGCATTTGCAGTGTTGAGAACAACAATGACCTTCTTGAAGGTGACTCTTGCTTTCTTGAGAAGAGCTTCCTCGTTGACGCTGAGCTGCAGATATTTTTTCCCATCTTTACTCTCATATGCTGTGAGATCTTTCCCTTCACCAGCATTGCGTCCGATGACAACGACAGCGGTGTCGGAGAATTTCTTCATGTTGTCAAACGATGCATCGCCCGAGAAATTGGAGAGAGCCGGCTCATTCTGATTAAAAGAAGCACTGAGTCCTGTCAGGATTTTTTCGGCGGCATTTTCTTCGGGCTTCTTCTCTTGCGCGTAACCGGCGGAAGACTTGATGGCGGGGTTTAATTGGAATCCAGCCGCTTTCAGAGAATCCTCGATGGAATATGTGTTGGAGGATTCCACATTGCCGGATCCGGACCCGCTGTAAATGGGATAATACGCGCAATATCCCAAAAGATTGATTTTTTTCTTTTGGGGGAGAGGAAGAGTATTCCTCCTATTTCTCATGAGTACAACGCCTTCCTGTGCTTCCTGAAATGCGAAATTTTGCCAGTCGCTTGGGTCGGTCATTATTTTGGAATCAAATGCAATGGTGGAGTTGTCTGTTGTTGATTCTCTCACCAATGCATATGCCGGCTGTGATGTGGATACAGATAAAATCACGAGAAGTATTATGGCAATGAATTTGCAACTTTGAGAATAATAGTTTTTCTTTTGTTCGAACATCGTATCCCCTCCTTGTTCAGTCTCATCATATAACAGAATAATTTGTAGAACATCAATAAATTAATGGAAAAGTTTTATCAATTTTGGCCAAATTGATAAAATTGAACCAAAAATATAAAAGTTGAACTTTTCTCCGCAATTACCTATAATAGGATAGAAAAAGTTCAATTTTGGAGGAGACCATGGAAAACGTATTCGCCCAGCGTCTGAATGCGGCCATGCACGAAAAGGGCCTGAAACAGGTCGATATCATCCGCGCCGCCGAGGAGCGGGGTGTCCGGCTCGGCAAGAGCCACATCAGCCAGTACGTCAGCGGCAAGACCGTGCCCAGGGATAACATCCTGCAGGTGCTTGCCGACATTCTCGAAGTGGATAAGGAATGGCTTGGAGGGAAGAATGCAATGAAGCCTGCGAGAAACTTTACAAAATCGAAGAAACTGGACAACGTGCTCTACGACGTCCGTGGCCCGGTCCTGGACGAGGCCCTGCGCATGGAGGAGAATGGTGTCCATGTCCTGAAGCTGAACATCGGCAACCCGGCGCCCTTCGGGTTCCGGACCCCGGACGAGGTCGTATACGACATGGCCCATCAGCTCACGGAGTGTGAGGGCTACTCCAACTCCAAGGGCCTGTTCTCAGCGCGGAAAGCCATCATGCAGTATGCGCAGAACAAGGGCATCCCAAATGTCACTGTCGACGACATCTACACCGGGAACGGCGTCAGTGAGCTCATAAACTTAAGTCTCTCCGCCCTTCTCGACACGGGCGATGAAGTTCTCGTCCCCTCCCCGGACTATCCCTTGTGGACAGCCTGCGTCACGCTGGCCGGCGGCACCGCCGTCCACTATATTTGCGATGAGCAGTCGGAGTGGAACCCGGACCTGGAGGACATCAAAGCTAAGATTACGCCTAACACGAAAGCCATTGTCCTTATCAACCCCAACAACCCTACGGGTGCGCTCTACCCGAAGGAGGTCCTCGAGGGCATCGTTAAGATTGCCCGGGAGAACCAGCTCATGATCTTCTCGGATGAAATCTATGACCGCCTCGTCATGGACGGCCTCACACATACCTCGATTGCCTCTCTGGCACCGGACCTCTTCTGCGTAACGTTCAGCGGGCTGTCCAAGTCCCATATGATAGCCGGTTACCGGATTGGGTGGATGATCTTGAGCGGCAACAAGCGAATCGCCAAAGATTATATAGAGGGGCTGAACATGCTCTCCAACATGCGGCTTTGCTCCAACGTGCCGGCTCAGTCCATTGTCCAGACTGCCCTCGGCGGACATCAGAGCGTCAATGACTATATCCGGCCCGGCGGGCGCATCTACCAGCAGCGGGAAATTGCCTACAAGGCCCTCAACGATATTCCCGGCGTCACGGCGGTGAAGCCGAAGGCGGCGTTCTATATCTTTCCCAAGCTGGACGTGAAGAAGTTCAATATCACCGACGACGAGCAGTTCGCCCTGGATCTCCTCAAGGAGAAGAAAGTCCTCATCGTCCACGGCGGCGGCTTCAACTGGGGCCAGCCCGATCATTTCCGCGTCGTCTACCTGCCCCGCGCCGACGTCCTCACCGAGGCCATAGGCAATATTGGCGATTTTCTCTCCTATTACAGACAATGACCGGAGGTTCCCATGGCAGTTGATATTAATAAAGTATTGGAACAGATGATCGACTACTCGGAGGGAAATCTCCACGATATAGCCCATCTCGTGAAGGTTCACAGCTTTGCTGAGCAGATTGGAAAGCTGGAACATATTCCCGACGACACCCAGGAAATCCTGGAACTGGCAGCCATTGTCCACGATATTGCCTGCCCGCTCTGCCGGGAAAAATATGGCAATACCAACGGGAAGTACCAGGAGAAGGAGGGCGGACCCCTCGCCAGAGAATTCCTGACCGGCTGCGGAGTTCCATCGGATGAGGTGGAGCGAGTGGCATATCTCGTGGAGCATCACCACACCTACAGCCCGGTGGATGGATTGGACTATCAGATCCTGTTGGAGGCGGACTTCCTCGTGAATGCCGATGAGAGCCACCTCGGCCGGGAGTCCATTGAGAAGATGCGGGACAAAGTGTACCGTACTGACACGGGAATCCGGCTTTTGGAGTCTATGTACCTAAAATAGTACATTGTAAAAACTATCTAAATTTTGTTGCCAAAGCAGGGCGCTTTCGGAAAAGAATCCGAGAGCGCCCTGCTTTTTCGGTCAAAACCGTTCAAATTAAAAAATGTTGAATTTTCACAAAAATGGCGTAAATACAAGAGATTTTTGGATATTCGAAATTTTGGAGCCCCGTCAAAAACGGTCAGAAGTTTATCAAAAACAGTCAAAATCAAATAATGAGCGGTCAAATTGACGAAAATGTAAAATGTGTCTTGATTTTATTTTACAAAACGAATACTATTATGTCAGAAAAAAGACAACCACATTTTACGGGAACTACTTCACATAAGGATAAGGAGAATCAACATGACCAGAGGAACCATCAAAGACAACAAAATCGTCCGCGCCATCCTTTTTACCGTCCTTGCACTTGCAATGATTTTCACCGTTCTCTCCATAAACGCCACCAGCGCATCTGCCGCCACCATGGACATGACCCCGAAGTACAATGAGCAGGGCAACCAGATCGTTGGCAGAATCCCCGAGAATGACGGCCGCAACTACTCGGCCACCGGAAATCCGGATCTGACCGCTGCCAAATTTGCAGCCGGCACCGCAATGGCCGCTGCTCCTCAGGTCGCCGGCGCTGCCGCCCTCGGCACCGTAGCTGCAAGCACCATCCTTGCTCCGGCCGCTGTTGGAACTGCCGCTGCTGCAGGACTCACTGCTGCTGAGGCCGCTGCTCCGCTTCTCATTCTCCTGTAAGATATCATATAATTTAGTCAATTACCCCGTGCGTCCAGTCGACACCCGACTGGACGCACGTTTTTTATGCTTTTGTTGCGGCGGCAACACCGGCCACCTTCAAAACCACGTATTCTAAGGTCAGAAAAAATATTTTGGGAGGATAAAAATATGCTTCGGAAAATTATTGAGATAGATGAAGAAAAGTGCAACGGATGCGGAATCTGCGCCGACGCCTGCCACGAGGGCGCCATTGAGGTCGTTGACGGCAAGGCAAAGCTCATGCGCGAGGACTACTGCGACGGACTCGGCGACTGCCTGCCCGAGTGCCCCACCGGTGCCATCTCCTTCGTGGAGCGCGAGGCGGCGGAATACGACGCCGACGCGGTGGCCGCACACAAGGCGGAGGCTGGGCAGAAGGCCGCAGCGCCGGCGGGACATCATCACGAAGGCGGATGTCCCGGCTCCCGCATGCGGCAGTTCAACCGCGGCGGAGAGGGAAGTGCTGCTCCGGCAGCCAGTGCATCGCCCGCTGTCTCGAGACTTGCCCAGTGGCCATGTCAGATTCGTCTTGTACCGGTGAACGCCCCTTATTTTGACGGCGCCCGGCTCCTTATTGCCGCAGACTGCACAGCCTACGCCTATGCCCGTTTCCATGAGGACTTCATGAAGGGCAGAATTACCCTTGTTGGCTGTCCAAAGCTGGATCCGGTGGACTATCGCGACAAGCTGACGGACATCATCCGCAACAATGACATCCGTGAGGTCACCATCGTCCGTATGGAGGTTCCGTGCTGCGGCGGCCTCGAGAATGCGGCCAAGACGGCCATCCAGAACAGTGGTAAGTTTTTGCCGTGGCGTGTCGTCACGCTGTCCCTGGACGGGAAGATCCTGGATGACTGACCGAATACAAGAAATGATATGGCGCCCTGCTGACCGGGAGGTTGGCGGGGCGTTATTTTTATGATTGGGTGCGAGTGGGGCTGACAGAGCGACTCTAAGGTGCGCAGGAAAGGGGGGAGGGAGAGGAAACGGAAAAGGAGTTATACAACAAATTTGGAATTGGAGGGGAGTGTATGAGAAAAACTTTCATAAAAAGTCAAGTCCATATTTGTGTGTAAATTAATTTCCTTCAAGTTTTTTATTCTCAAGCAGCCATCAATTTTTGCTGCTCATGAGCAATCTTTCTAAGCTTGGGATAACATTCTGTAAGCTGTTCTGTGTCACTTCTTCGGTAGGTGAATTTGGGATTTACTGCATAAATATCATGCTGTTCCATCAACACAGTACCCATAATTCTAAGTACAGAATCTTTAC